>JACCDL010219289.1_pt1 | contig 10587 bp, 9 predicted proteins | sample 7441931 | NCBI WGS metagenome assembly JACCDL01 (sample SAMN15323437, study PRJNA562643) | freshwater metagenome | isolation source: river surface water | place: USA:Blue River Watershed | collected 2017-08-16 | reverse complement strand
CATCGTGCGTCCGCAGGGCGAAGAAATCCCGTTTGATGTCATTGCCTTCCGCAAGTACTGCCTGCTCAACGGTTTTGACGACATCGGCCTGACCCTGCGCCACGCCGAGAAGATCAAGGCTTTCGAAGCCGAACGCCTGGCCACCAAACCCTGGCTGGCCCACACCGCTCAATAACAAAGAAGCCCCATGAAAATCGCAGTCCTCCCCGGTGATGGCATTGGCACCGAAATCGTCGCCGAAGCAGTCAAAGTTCTGAACGTTCTCGGCTTGAAGTTCGAGATGGAAACCGCCTTGGTCGGTGGTGCGGCCTACGACGCGCACGGCCACCCCTTGCCTGAAAGCACCTTGAAGCTGGCCAAAGAGTCTGATGCCATCTTGTTTGGCGCGGTGGGCGACTGGAAGTACGACACCTTGGACCGCCCTTTGCGCCCCGAGCAAGCGATTTTGGGTTTGCGCAAAAACCTGGGGCTGTTTGCCAATTTCCGCCCCGCCATTTGCTACCCCGAACTGGTGAACGCCTCCAGCCTCAAGCCAGAGTTGGTGTCGGGTTTGGACATCCTCATCATCCGCGAGCTCACAGGCGACATTTACTTCGGCCAGCCACGTGGTCGCCGCGTGTCGCCCGATGGCGCCTTCGCTGGTGCCGAAGAAGCCTTTGACACCATGCGCTACACCCGCCCCGAGGTCGAGCGCATTGCCCGTGTGGCCTTTGAAGCCGCGCGTAAACGCAGCAAGCGCGTGACCAGCGTCGACAAAGCCAATGTGCTGGAAACTTTTCAGTTTTGGAAAGACATCGTCACCGAGGTGCACAAAGACTACCCCGATGTGGCGCGGGACCACATGTACGTGGACAACGCCGCCATGCAGTTGGTGAAAGAGCCCAAGCGCTTTGACGTGGTGGTCACGGGCAATATGTTCGGTGACATCCTCTCCGACGAAGCCTCCATGTTGACCGGCTCCATCGGCATGCTGCCTTCTGCATCGCTCAACGCCAGTAACCAAGGCTTGTACGAACCCAGTCACGGCAGCGCCCCTGACATTGCGGGCAAAGGCGTGGCCAACCCCTTGGCCACCATCTTGAGTGCCGCCATGATGCTGCGCTTCAGCCTCAACCAAGAAGCCGCAGCGGTGCGCATCGAAGACGCGGTGAAAAAAGTGCTGGCCCAGGGCCTGCGCACCGGCGACATCTACAGCGAAGGCACGACCAAAGTGAGTACGGCTCAGATGGGCGATGCGGTGGTCAAGGCCTTGGGCTGAGGCGGATTTACCCGCTAGAATGCCGACCCATGACTTTCATGCACTACTTTTTTATGAACAACAACCGCGCCGCTCAGGCCGCGGTTGAAGTGCGTGCGGTCACCATCACAACGACAACCACCAAGGGCTGAGTAGCTCTGGTTCGTCGTGCCCTCCCCGGCCAGACGAGCCGGGGGTCAAAACACATATTGATTGAAAGGGCTGAAAAATGAAAAAAACAGGTAATCGCGTTGGTCTGGTCGGCTGGCGCGGCATGGTGGGCTCGGTCCTCATGGACCGCATGCAAACCGAAAACGACTTCGCACTCATCGAACCCGTGTTCTTCTCCACCTCCAATGTGGGTGGACAAGCGCCGGCCATGGCGAAAAACGAAACCAAGCTGCAAGACGGCCACAACATCGACGCCCTCAAGGCTTGCGACATCATCATCACTTGCCAAGGGGGTGACTACACCTCTGAGGTGTTCCCCAAGCTGCGTGCAGCCGGTTGGACAGGCCACTGGATTGACGCCGCCTCCAGCTTGCGCATGAAAGACGACGCGGTCATCATCCTGGACCCGGTCAACCTGCCCGTCATCCAAAACGCCTTGGCGCATGGCGGCAACAACTGGATTGGCGGCAATTGCACCGTGAGTTGCATGCTCATGGGCGTGGGCGCGCTGTACAAAGCCGGTTTGGTGGAATGGATGAGCACCCAAACCTATCAAGCGGCATCAGGCGGCGGTGCCGCCCACATGCGTGAGCTGATCAGCCAATTTGGCAGCATCCATGGCGAAGTCAAAGCCCTGCTCGACGACCCGAAAAGCGCCATTTTGGAAATCGATCGCAAGGTGATCGCCAAACAACGGGCACTTTCTGCCGCGGAAACGGCCAACTTCGGCGTGCCCTTGGGCGGCTCACTCATCCCTTGGATTGACAAAGATTTGGGTGCTGGCAAAGTGGCTGGCGACGAATTTTGGGGTACCAGCCGGGAAGAATGGAAAGGCATGGCCGAAACTAACAAAATCTTGGGCCAAGGTCCTGGTTTTGGCACTTCTGCCGTTCCTGTCGATGGCTTTTGCGTGCGCATCGGCGCCATGCGCTGCCACAGCCAGGCACTGACCATCAAACTCAAGCGGGACGTGCCTTTGGCCGACATCGAGGCCATGATCGCAGCCGACAACGCATGGGTGAAAGTGATCCCTAACAACCGCGAAGCTTCCATGCAACACTTGACGCCCGTGGCCGTCACCGGCACCATGGACATCCCTGTGGGTCGCATGCGCAAACTGGCTTTCGGACCTGAGTATTTGGGCGCGTTCACCATCGGCGACCAACTGCTCTGGGGGGCGGCTGAACCGCTGCGCCGCATGTTGCGGATATTGTTGGAATCATGAAAAAAGGGGCCTGAAGGCCCCTTTTAATAGATTATGATGAAGACTTCATAATTTGCACGAGAATCATTCTTTATGCTTCACTTGCTGACCAAACCTCAATTTCATTTTCGCAATTTAGCCATGACTTTGGCGGTTTTGACTGTTTGCAATGTGCATGCATTGCAGTTGGGTCAGCCTGTCATCCAGTCTCAACAGGGTGAGCCGCTCAAATTGGAAGTGCCCATCAATGAGCTGAGCGCCCAAGAAGCGCAAGAGTTTGCAGCCTCCTTGGCCAGTGCATCGGTCTACCAAGCCGCGAAAATCAACCGGGTCAATGGTTTGGACAACGTGCGCATCACCTTGACCAAAAAAACAGATGACACCTACCTGATGCAATTGGAGGGCACAGAGCCCTTGGTCGACCCTTATGTCGATCTGCTGATGGAGTTTCGTTGGGCCTCGGGACGTGCTTTTCGCAATGTCGGTTTCCCGCTGAGCGGCGCCACCAGCAACACCGCGCAAGCAGCCGCAGCGCCAGCGCCTGCCGCACCAGCACCCGTGGCTGAACCACCGCCCGCACCCTTGGCTGCTTTGCAAGACAGCATGCCGGCCAAGCCGCCACGCAATGCACCCCTGCCCAAGGACAAAGCCGTCAAAGCCAAACCCGCCCAAGCCGAACCCGCGCCAGCGGACAAACCGGCGGCTTCAGAAGCAGCAACTGGTGAGGGCTATGAGGTTCGCCGTGGCGACACGGCCAGCGGCATCATCATGGCCAACCCCACCGGGGATGTCTCCTTGGACCAGTTGCTCGTCACCATGCTGCGCAACAACCCACGTGCATTTGTTGACAACAATGTCAACCGCTTGAAGGCCGGCGCCTTGATCAGCTTGCCCACGGTTGATGAAGCGCGCACGATCGACCGCAAAGAGGCCAAAGACAGCATCCGCTTGCAAGCTGTGGACTTTGACGCCTACCGCGCCCAGTTGGCAGGACAAGCAGCGCCCACCAAATTGGCTGACGGCAGCGAACGCGAAGCCACCGGTGGCTTGAAAGCGCAGCTGAACAACAATGAGCCACCTCCCAAGGACCAACTCACCCTCAGCAAGCCCGGTGCTACCGATGCCGACAAGGTCAGCCAACAGCTTGAAGCTGCGCAAGCGGAACAGCGTAACCAAGAGGTCACCAAAAACGTCAATGAATTGGGTGAACTGTCCAAAGCAGCCGCCAAGATGCAAGAGGGGCTGCCCGCCAATGCGTCCGGCTTGAGCGCTTACTACCAGCAAGCCATGGTTTGGTTGCGCCGCTACGCCTTTGAATTGATTGGCATCATCGCCTTGCTGGCTGCCGCCTTGGTCACAGTGTCTTTGTTGCGTGACCGCCGCCGCAGCGCCCGCGACCGCGACGATGACGCCGCTGACGACCTGGACTTTTTACAAGACCCAAGGCCGCCCCAACAAGCACCAGAACTCAAACTGGACTTTGACCTGGACCTGCCGCCCAGCCAGCCATCGCCCGTGGTGAACAACCCCACGCCGCCTGCTTCCAGCAACAACTTCTCGGGCATGCAGCGCCCCAACCCGGTGGCAGACCCCGTGGCCATGGGCGAAGACCCGTTCAAGGTGCGTTTGGACTTGGCCGACGAACTCTGGAAGCTGGGTCAAAAGCAAACCGGTCGCGCCTTGGCGCAAGAGGTGGCTGATCAAACCCACGGCGAAATCCGCGAACGCGCCCTGCGCTGGTTGAACGAACGGTCTTGAGCAAGATGCGCATCGCGCTGGGCCTGAGCTACTTGGGCCAAGCTTATGAGGGTTGGCAAAGCCAACTGTCTGGGCAAACCGTGCAAGACAAGCTGGAAAAAGCACTCGCCCAATTCACTGACAAAAAAGTGGGCACTCTCTGCGCAGGCCGCACCGATTCTGGGGTTCATGCCCTGTGCCAAGTGGTGCACTTCGACACCGACATCGAACGTGATTTGCATTCTTGGGTGCGCGGCACCAATGCGCATTTGCCGCATGACATCGCGGTGCAATGGGCCCACGCGGTCCCCAATGACTTTCACGCCCGCGCCAGCGCCTTGGCCAGGCGCTACACCTACATCGTGCTCGAGTCCCCCGTGCGTCCCAGCTTGGAAGCCGGCCGCGTCGGCTGGGTCTACCGGCCCATGAACCTGCCAGCCTTGCAAGATGCCGCGCAACACCTGTTGGGTGAACATGATTTCACCTCCTTCAGAGCGTCGAGTTGCCAAGCGCTGAGCCCTGTGAAAACCATGCGGCGCATCGACATACAGCGCCTGGGTCACCAAGACCACAGTGCCTATTGGCGGTTTGATTTCGAAGCGAATGCCTTCTTGCACCACATGATCCGCAACCTCATGGGCTGCTTTGTGGCCATTGGCCAGGGCTTGCAACACCCCGATTGGATGCTGGAGGTGATGCAAGCCCGCGAGCGCAAAGTCGCTGCCCCTACCTTCTCACCCGACGGTTTGTATTTCGCCGGCCCGGTGTACGACGCGTCCTGGGGATTGCCAGCGCAAACGCCCTCTTATGATTGGCTACCAGGCTCCTCCTCATGAACGCCATTCCCATCAAAATTTGCGGCATCACCCGCGCGCAAGACCTGCAGGCCGCGGTGGACGCAGGCGCCAACGCCGTGGGCTTTGTGCTTTACCCGCCCAGCCCTCGGTTTGTGACGCCCGAACGCGCGGCTGAATTGGCCGCCCTGTTGCCTGCCTTTGTCACGCCCGTGCTGCTGTTTGTGAATGCAACCGCGGCAGAGGTTGAACAGGCTGCTGGCTTGGTGCCAGGTGCTTGGTTGCAATTCCATGGTGACGAAACCCCTGCTTTTTGCCAAGAAGTGGCGCAGCAACTCGGCAGACGCTGGATCCGCGTGGCCCGTATTCCCCGGGAAACCCCGCCGGGCGAGCCGCCTTTTGACCTCGTAAACTACGCCCAGTCTTACTCACAAGCCCATGCCCTGTTGCTCGACACCTTGGTCGATGCCTATGGCGGCAGTGGCAGCACATTCAATTGGTCACAGCTTCCAACAAACGTCAATGCTCACCTCGTTTTGTCTGGTGGACTCACACCTGCAAACGTGGCCGACGGCATGCGCGCCGTGCATGCGCGCGGACGGTCGTTGGCGGTTGATGTGAGTTCTGGCGTGGAAAGCGCCAAGGGCATCAAAGACGCCGACAAGATCCGCGCATTCGTGGCAGCCGTGCGCAGCACCCAGCTTGCCAGTTGATGTTTGAAGCAGCCACCAGGCTGCACATGAATCGGAATCACATGAGCACTTACCAACAACCCGATCCCAGCGGCCACTTTGGCCATTACGGCGGCAGTTTCATCAGCGAAACCCTGACCCACGCGATTGAAGAGCTGAAAGAGGCCTACGCCAAGTACCAACACGACCCCGAATTCATCGCCGAATTCAAGTCCGAATTGGCGCATTTTGTCGGTCGCCCCTCGCCCATCTACCACGCGGCCCGCATGAGCCGCGAAATGGGTGGCGCGCAGATTTACTTGAAGCGCGAAGACCTCAACCACACGGGTGCGCACAAGATCAACAACACCATCGGCCAAGCCATGCTGGCCAAGCGCATGGGCAAGCCGCGCATCATTGCCGAAACCGGCGCGGGTCAGCACGGCGTGGCCACCGCCACCATCTGTGCCCGTTATGGCTTGGAATGCGTGGTCTACATGGGCAGCGAAGACGTGAAACGCCAAAGTCCCAACGTCTACCGCATGAAATTGCTCGGTGCCACCGTGGTGCCGGTCACCAGTGGCAGCCGCACCCTGAAAGACGCCTTGAACGAGGCCATGCGCGACTGGGTGGCCAACGTGGACGACACTTTCTACATCATCGGCACCGTGGCCGGCCCGCACCCTTACCCGATGATGGTGCGCGATTTCCAAAGCGTGATTGGCGAGGAATGCATCGCCCAAATGCCCAACATGCACCACGGTTTGCAACCCGATGCGGTGCTGGCCTGCGTGGGTGGTGGCTCGAATGCCATGGGCATCTTCTACCCCTACATCCCGTTTGACAACACCCGCCTGATTGGCGTGGAAGCTGCCGGTGAAGGCATGGACAGCGGCAAGCACTCGTGCTCGTTGCAACGTGGTGTCCCCGGTGTGTTGCACGGCAACCGCACCTATGTGTTGCAAGACGCCAATGGGCAAATCACCGAAACCCATTCGGTGAGCGCGGGTCTGGACTACCCTGGTGTCGGCCCTGAGCACGCGTTTTTGAAAGACATCGGCCGCGCCGAGTACGTGGGTGTCACCGACCAAGAGGCCTTGGACGCGTTTCACTATTTGTGCCGCACCGAGGGCATCATCCCGGCGCTCGAGTCCAGTCACGCGATCGCGCACGCCATGAAACTCGCCAAAACCATGACGCCCCAACAATCGATTTTGGTGAATTTGTCAGGTCGTGGTGACAAAGACATTGGCACCGTGGCCGATTTGTCCAATGCCGACTTCTTCTGCCGCCCCAGCTGCCAAGGCCAAACCGTCAAAGGTGAACAAGCCATTTCACTGGCCGCCTTGAATGGGAGCCCTGCATGAGCCGCATCACGCCCACCCTGCAAGCGCTGAAAGACCAAGGCCGCAAGGCCCTGATTCCTTATTTGATGGCCGGTTTTCCCAAGCCACAAGACAGCTTGGCCCTGATGCACGCCCTGGTCGAGGGCGGTGCCGACATCATCGAACTGGGCGTCCCCTTCAGCGACCCCATGGCTGATGGCCCCGTCATCCAACTGGCCGGTGAAGCCGCCTTGCGCCACAACGTGGGCATGAGCCAGGTGCTGGCCTTGGTGCGTGAATTCCGAGCCACCGATGCCCAGACGCCCGTGGTGTTGATGGGCTATGCCAATCCGGTGGAAAGCTACAACCTGGTGCACGGCGCTGGCCGGTTTGTGAAAGACGCATCTGAATCAGGTGTGGATGGTGTGTTGATCGTCGACTACCCGCCCGAGGAATGTGTGGGTTTTGCCGCTGACTTGAAGGCCCACCAAATGGACCTGATTTTCTTGTTGGCCCCTACCAGCACCGAGCAGCGCATGAAGCAAGTGGCCATGGTGGCCAGCGGCTATGTGTATTACGTGTCGCTCAAAGGCGTCACAGGCTCTGGTGCGCTCAACACCGCCGAGGTCGAGGCCATGTTGCCGCGCATCCGCCAACACGTGCACATCCCCGTGGGTGTGGGCTTTGGCATCCGCGACGCCGAGACCGCCCAAACCATTGGCAAAGTGGCCGATGCGGTGGTGATTGGCAGCAAGCTGATCCAACTGATTGAAGCCGCGCCAGAGGGCCAAGGCCCGGCGCACGCACGCGACTTCATGCACGGCATCCGCCAAGCGCTGGACGCATAATCTCTTCGACTGGAGAACCCCTCATGAGCTGGCTTGAAAAACTGCTGCCTTCCAAGATTCAACCCACCGACCCTGCGGACCGCCGCAGCGTGCCCGAAGGTTTGTGGGTCAAGTGTCCCAGCTGCGAAACCGTGCTGTACAAAAACGATTTGCAGGAAAACCAAAACGTTTGCCCCAAGTGCAGCCACCACCACCGCATTTCAGCGCGTGCGCGCTTGGATGCCTTTTTGGACCCCGAGGGCCGCTATGAAATTGGGCAAGAGGTCTTGCCCATGGACCCCTTGAAGTTCAAGGACAGCCGCAAATACCCCGAGCGCTTGAAAGAAGCGCTGGAAAACACGGGTGAAACCGACGCCTTGGTGGTGATGGGGGGCGCGGTGCACAGCATCAATGTGGTGGCTGCCTGTTTCGAGTTCGACTTCATGGGCGGCTCCATGGGTTCGGTGGTGGGCGAGCGTTTTGTGCGCGGCGTGCACACCGCTATCGAGCAAAAAGTGCCGTTCATTTGCTTCACCGCCACCGGTGGCGCACGCATGCAAGAGGGCTTGCTCTCGCTCATGCAAATGGCCAAAACCAATGCATCCCTCACCCGCTTGGCGCAAAAAGGCTTGCCTTACATCAGCGTGTTGACCGACCCCACCATGGGTGGCGTGTCAGCCGGTTTTGCGTTCATGGGCGACATGGTGATTGCCGAGCCCAAAGCCCTGATCGGCTTTGCCGGACCTCGGGTGATTGAGAGCACGGTGCGCGTCACCCTGCCCGAAGGCTTCCAACGTTCCGAATTCCTGATGGAAAAAGGTGCGCTCGACATGATTTGCGACCGCCGCGATTTGCGCAAAACCATTGCCAACGCCTTGGCCATGTTGACCAAGCAACCGGCCGACTCGGTCAGCTGATTCAGCGGTAATACACCTCGACCCGGCCTTTCAAGGTCAGCAGCAAAGGCTTGCCTTTGCGGTCCACGGTTTTGCCTGCTGGCACCTTGATCCATCCCTCGCTGATGCAGTACTCCTCGACATCGGTGCGTTCTTTGTCGTTGAAGCGAATGCCAATGTCGTGGTGAAACACCGCTTCCAAGTAATGCGGGCTGCGTGCGTCGATGGACAAACGGTCTGGGAGTTCGGGGCGGGTGGATGTGTCGCTCATGGTGTTTCAATGTGTTCTGCTGAGGTGGTGTGCATTGTCTGCGAACTCTTAGAATCCTTGGATGTCAGAACACACCACCTCCCCCGAACACCCAGACGACAACCAACTCATCGCCGAACGCCGCGAGAAATTGAGTGCCATGCGCACTCGCCAGGCCCAAGGCGGCCCGGTGGCTTTCCCCAACGACTTCAAACCCGCGCACCACGCTGACGCTTTGCACACCGCACATGGCGGCAAGGACGCAGAAACTTTGCTGGCAGAAAAACACACGGTGCGCATCGCGGGTCGCATGGTCTTGAAGCGGGTGATGGGCAAGGCCAGTTTTGCCACGCTGCAAGACAGCACAGGCCGCATGCAGGTGTATGTCAAGGGCGAAGAGATCGGCGCCGATGTGTACGAAGACTGCAAACACTGGGACCTGGGCGATATCGTCGGTGCTGAAGGCCATGTGTTCAAAACCAAAACCGGCGAACTGTCGGTGCATGTCACCCAGATTCGCATGCTGACCAAAAGCCTGCGCCCCTTGCCCGATAAATTCCATGGCATCAACGACCAGGAAATCAAATACCGCCAACGCTACATCGACCTGATCACCGACGACACCTCGCGCCAACGCTTTGTGGCGCGCAGCAAAGCGGTCAGTGGCATCCGCGACTTCATGGTGAACCACGGCTTCTTGGAAGTGGAAACGCCCATGCTGCACCCCATCCCCGGTGGTGCGAATGCGCGTCCTTTCGAGACCCACCACAACGCGCTGGACCAGGAAATGTTTTTGCGCATCGCGCCTGAGTTGTATTTGAAACGCCTGTTGGTGGGCGGCTTTGAGCGGGTGTTTGAGATCAACCGCAATTTCCGCAATGAAGGCATTTCGGTGCGCCACAACCCCGAATTCACCATGATGGAGTTTTACGCGGCGTATTGGAACTACCAAGACCTGATGCAGTTCACCGAAAGCCTGATCCGCGACGCGGCCGACAAAGCCGTGGGCACCTTGCTGCTGACCTACGACGGCAAACCGGTGGATTTGTCCAAGCCTTTTGCCCGTCTGACCATCCGCGAAGCCATTTTGAAGCACACCGAGGCAGGCGACCATGTGGACGACAGCGTATGGCTGACCAACGCTTTGAAGAAACTGGGCTTCACCGAAGAGAAACACAAGCTCTCCAGCCGCAGCTTGGCGGGTTTGCAGGTGCTGTACTTTGAAGAGACCGTGGAAGACAAGCTGTGGGAGCCCACCTTCATTTGCGAGCATCCGGTGGAAATTTCACCCCTGGCCCGGGCCAGCGACACCCACCCCGAGGTGACCGAGCGTTTTGAGCTCTACATCACCGGCCGCGAATTTGGCAATGGTTTCAGCGAGTTGAACGACGCCGAAGACCAAGCCGCGCGCTTCGACGCGCAAGTGGCCGCCAAAGACAGCGGCGATGACGAAGCCATGTTCTACGACCACGACT
>JACCDL010253983.1_pt1 | contig 10589 bp, 2 predicted proteins | sample 7441931 | NCBI WGS metagenome assembly JACCDL01 (sample SAMN15323437, study PRJNA562643) | freshwater metagenome | isolation source: river surface water | place: USA:Blue River Watershed | collected 2017-08-16 | reverse complement strand
TTTACTAAAGACTACTTTAATACTATAACTCTATCTGACGTTATTGCTATAGGTGATTTACCTGGCTATGAAGAAGGATGGGAAGAGACAGATGGTGGTGGTGTAATCACTGCAGGTGCATATCGTAACTATAGAATACGTAGTGGTAACTGGAATGATGCTGAAGAAGCACAATACAGATTTGATGTTAAATATGAAAAGGCTGTAAAGAATGGTGCTACTAAAGAACAATTAGCAAAGTTATTAGAAAGCAACCCTGGTATTCAAAGTGCATACACTCCTATCAAACCTATTGTATCTGGTAACAAAGGTAATGGTCAGTTGTTTAATGATATTGTATTAGACAAGTTTTCTCTTTATCCATTGAGCTTTAGAGTGTTACATCAACTTAATGCTGATGCAAACATTGTTAAGTTATACAACAAGATGCAAGAAGAGAACGTAGACTATGGTGTATTTAAGTCTGGTAGAAAGGTTGGTGCTCAAGAAACATTTGATCTATATGATGAGAACAATGACTTCAATACTGCTCCTTTCACAGAAGGACAACGTGTAAATGTACCTTTCTCTATCATAGCTAATCAATCTGACGTACCTTCTAAGGAAGATGGATTGGTAACAAGAGGTAGCCAAATCACCAAGTTAGTTACTATGGACTTGATGGAAGGTGGTGTGCCTGTAGACTATAAGGAAGGATATGATGCTTGGATTAAGTTAAGTGATGATGAGAAAAAAGAAGCATCTCCACTATACGTAGAGCTTAAGAGAAACCAACTTATTCTTGAGGGAATGATTAGTTTAGGTTTCAACAACTTACTTAACTCTATGGGAATCAAGCAAGTAGGTGAAGAGTTTGAAGTAACAAATTTCTCTAAAGCAGCTAATACATTACGTAGAGAGATACTTAAGAGAGAAGTGAATGATAATATTGCTGATGCCTTAGCTGGATTCTTAGAAGGTAAGGTGACATTAGAAGCTACTCCTGCTTACCAACAGATTAGAAACATTCTATATTCTATTGCTGATAGAGAAGTAATTTCTCAGAAAGTAGGTGGTGGCATGAAAGTACAAATCCCATCTACATTATTTGAAGAGAATAGAATTAAGAAGGAGGGTGAGAAAGGATATAAATCTGATGTACTTAAGTTCTATACTAATAAGGAAGGACAACGTGTGGCTGAGGTAATGTTAGCTAGATGGTTTGATTCTACTAAGACAGACCAAGAGTTATTGGATTATCTTAACAATACAGACGAAGGTCAAGAGATATTAAAGGGTATAGGATTTCGTATCCCTACACAGAAGCAAAACTCTATTGATGTTATCAAGGTGGCTAAGTTCTTACCTAAGGAGTTTGGAGACAGCGTAGTTGTTCCATCTGCATTAGTTAAGAAGGCAGGTTCTGACTTTGACATTGATAAGTTATCTGTATACTTAAAGAACATATATCAAGATAAGAATGGTGATCTTAAACCTATCCCTTACTTTGGTGTGGGTGAAAAGGCCATCAATAAATTAAAAGCTCTAGACTTAGACATTAATGTATATGATGTTTACAAAAGATCTTTAGAGAATGGTTACTTTACTTCTCTTGAGAACTTGATATCTAGTGAAGAGAACTTTAATGCATTGACAACTCCAAACTCAGCTGACCAATTAAAAGGTTTGTCAACTGAGATAGTTAAAGCAAATGGTTTGTCTGTTGTGGATTACTCTGACCCAGGTAATATGTTAGATAGAAGATTCATGTCTAGATTAAGACAAGCCTTCATCTCTGGTAAGTACGCAATTGGTATTGCTGCTGTAAACCAAACAAACCATTCATTAAATCAAAGAGCTAACATCTTTGTTGACTTTGATGGTATGAAGAATAAGTTGAATAATGAAGATAAAGAATGGTTAGGTAATGGTAAGATAGCATTTAAAGAGTACAACACTGTAGAAGTTAATGGTAAGACATATCCAAGCTTATCAAAAGTATTAAATACAGCAGGTCAAAGAATCTCTGATATCCTATCACAATTCATTGATGGTTATGTGGATATTGCAAAGGGCCCATGGATTATTGAATTAGGAGCAACTCCTAATACAGCTTCTACATGGATGTTCTTGACAAAGCTTGGTGTGCCTATTAAAACAACAGCTTACTTTATGAACCAGCCAATCATACGTGATTACTTACGTAAGATTGAGAACTCAGGATACTCTTGGTTATTCATTGATGACTTTGTAAAAGAGATAAAAGAAGATCCAAAGTATGCTGTGGCTGAGAACTATAACTTTAGTAAATTCACAACTATCCCTTCTAACAATGTATTGTTGAAGAACTTAGGTGCTAAGAAGTTTGCTAGTCAAGATGATAGAGCTCAGCAACAGTTTATGTTAGATGAGTTCTTGAAGTATGCTAAGATGGCTAGTCAGATGTTTAATGTGACTCAAGGTTCTAACTTTGACACAGCTACATTCAATGATCCATACTTGGTGTTCAAGAAAGAACAACAGCTTATCAAAGCTCAGAATACAATCATTGCAGGTTTAGATGAGAATGGTAAGATTATCCCTGGAGTAAATGCAATATTAGAAAACTCTTTCTTAGGAGTTATGGCTAATAGATTACAAGATGTAAGAAATGCATACTCAAAGATTCTTAAGTCTGATAACAAGCAAATAAGAGATGTAGTTGAAAGAGTATTACTTCCTTATGTAGACTTACCAGATGGAGAGTTTATCAAGGTGGCACAGAAGGCTGTAGCTGACTTATTTGACTGGGCTGTACAAGTGGATAGAAAGTTAAATAGAGAAGTTACAAATATATTATTATCTGAGAACAACGCTGCTGATCAAATCAATGACTTTGTAACTAAGGTTAGAAAGAATAAGAGACATAAACTATATGATAATCAGGCAGTTAAGTTATTAGAACATTTACCTTCTCCAGAAAAAGGTGGGGTAAATAATGTTAAGATCAAGAATAAGACTAACAAAGTATATGATCAAAACGAGATTATCAATGGCTTTAGAGAGTTAAAAGAATATCTTGGTGATGATCCTTTATATGGTAAGATTGTAAGACTTGCTGTATTGCAGTCAGGATTATCTAAAAGTCCTATTGCTTTCACTAGCTTACTTCCATACGAAGACTTTGAAGCAGTATATAATAAGACATTGTCTACATTAGATAAGATGTCTAACTTGAATGACTTCTATACATTAGGAGTGTTCCAAAGAAACAACTGGAATAATGACAACATTGTTCCATATAGAAAGGCTAAGTTTAAACAAAATGCTGATGGTGATTGGTTCTATTCTAATGCATTAAATATGAAAGACCAAACAATTGAGGAAGCTACTAACATAGGTAGAATTCCACAGTTGATGAAGCTTTCTTCTTTAGCACGTGATGCAAACAAAGATTACATTGTTTACTCTTGGGAGATGGGTAATAAACAAGAGAAGGCTGAAATGAGAAAGAGAGGAGACTACTCTTACATCAAGAAGGCATTGTTCAAGAAGGTGTACAATGGAGATAAACCATTGACTACTAAGAACTTTTATGGAACTGATAACTATGTATACAAACAAATTAATGCATGGGGAGGTGGTATCAAAGCTAATGAACTATATAGTGTAGCTAAGAAGTCTGTAATCCCTAATGGTTTTGAAGTAGCTAATGAAGTACAGGATGAAGATATATTAGAATACTTTACTTATGATGAAGCTACAGATGCTGCTAAAGAAACTGTAACTGCACCAAATGTTGTAAACGAAGATACAGACCTGATTGAAGGTAAGATTGCTCTTCCAAGAAGAGATACAAAGAAGGTAAAGTTTATAGTACCTATTGAAAGCAAATCAGGAGTTACAAATCTTGAGAAAGAAGGATATAGAGTAATTGTTCCTGAGTATCCTAATGCTGATGTGTACGTTTCAAACAATGCTATTAATGCTGATGGTCAGGTATTTAAAACTAATACGTGGGCTGTTGAAGGAGGAGGTTCATTAGCATCTGGTAGATTTAAGACTATAGATGAAGCTCTTGCTGACTTCCAAAAGAAAGTCAATAGCATCACAAATCCTGAAGTATTGAAAAGAGTACAAGAAGCTACTAAATTATTTGTTGGAGATCCACAAGAAACAGTAACTTTACAGGATGGTAAAGCTTATTCAAAGTTAGAAATAAATAGCAAGCTTTTAAAGAAACTAGGATATACACCTGAAGAAATTGGTAACATACTAAAAGAAATCTGTTAATATGGCAACGTGCCCAAATAAAAACTCAGACAGTTGGAAACAACTTGTAGAACTTAGAGGTGAGGAGATGGCTTATTATCTATGGGATGAATACAATGGTGAAGTCCCAGAGAGTGTTCTTAATGATGTAGAACAAATTGTAACCACTCCTCAAAAGGCAATACAAGATAAAATTAGAGAGACTAAATCACTTGTTAGGAAGTATAATATTCCTGAAGGTGAAACAGATCCACTATTATTAGATTCTGAAGAAGCTAGTAATGGATATGAAATCAAACAGGCTGATGGTAGTTGGCAGAGAATAACAAAAAGGGTTACTGATCGTGTAAAAGCTTGGTATAGAGAAAAGTTTGGTACTAAGAAGTTCAGTGAAGCAGAGAAGAAGTTTAATGAACTTAAGAGAAAATATGGTGTTGCAGGTCACGCAGACTTGGAAGAGATACATGATAGATACTTTAATGAGGATGGTACTAGAAGAGAAAGTCCATTACCAAGACCAGATAAATTCAATGTTGAGACCCAAGCAATGTATGACATGCTTGAGACATACTACTCTGATCTAATTAAAACATTCCCTAAAGATACATTAGTATTCTCTGAGGTAATGATCTATGATAGCAAGAATAAAGAAGCTGGTACAATTGACTTCTTAGCTGTAGATCCAAATGGTAAAGCTCACATCATGGACTGGAAGTTTATGTACATCAATGGTCCAGATGTTGCCTGGTTCAAACAAGGAGCATTCAACATTCAGATTGGTACATATAAACAAATGTTACGTGATAGCTATGGTGTGAAAGAGTTTGGCATGTTACGTGCTATTCCTATCTCCATGGAGTTTACTATGAAGGATAAGCAAGATCCTCAGCAAGGATATGCACTTACAGGTATGGCAATTGGATCTGTAGATAAATCTCAAATAGATCCTCTTACAGACCTTAAGCTTATTCCTTTATCTGAAGAAACAGAAACTACTGGTAGTGAAGCACTTGATGGAGTGTTGAAAAGATTAAATGCTTTACTTCGTGAATATGGAAAGGAAGGAGTAGTTACTGAAGAAGATCGTCAGTATAAGATTGAACGTATGAATACGCTTAGAAGAGCTATTCGTATTGTACAGGGAACCAATAACTTACAGCCTTTGATTGATGTAATTGAGGTAATGAGAAAGGATGGTGACAGACTTTTGAATGACTACAATACTGTTTATAAAGATAGAGCAGCTACATCTGAAGACTCTACTAATGCTGAGCTTTCTGAATTTGCTGATGACTTGAATAACTATATTAGATTCTCTGAAGTATTTGCAACAATTGGTGATGATATTGGTGATCTTATCTATACAGCTGATATGGAAGGTGAAGGTCAAACAGAAGCAGAGAAAGAGAACATTGCAATTAGAAAAGAAGTATTACAAAACTTAGACCAAGAGTCTAAGATGATTAGAAAGTCTATTAAAGAGATTACCAAAGCAGCTCAAGACTTTGCTACAAAGCATGTAGGAGAAAGAAACCTTGTTGCAGGATTAACTAAAGCTGAGGCTGTAGTTAAAGGTCTTGCATCAATGTTTAGAGGTGTATCAGAATTACCATTGCGTTCGTTACAGATCTTATATAAACTTACTAGTACAGCTAAGAACAAAGCTGCAGCTGATGCGTTTGATGAAGTGAAAGAATTAATGGCAATCAGAGAAAAGATTGTTGCAAGAGGTGGTGATACAAGAGCCATTGTACAAAAGATCTATCAGAAGAATACAGAAGGAGGACTTGTAAATAAACTTATATATAAGTATAACAAAGACTTCTTTGAGCAGGTAGATCAGCATGCTAAGGCAGGAGATAAAGAATGGTTGATGCAAAACATTGATGTAGAGGCATATAGAAAAGAAGCAGCTGAGATTTTAGAAAGACAAATAAAGAATATAGAAAGAAACAACTATGCTGGTTCTAAAGAAGAAGTAGAAGAGCAAAGAAAAAGATATATTAAAGAAGCACAAAAGCTTTGGGATATAGATAGAGAAGACTTCAATGGCTTTGATAACTATGTAGTTAAGAGACATCCATTAGATAAATGGTTCTCTAATGAATACTTAGAGATTCAAAAAGACCCTGAGCTTCTTAGTCTATACAACTTTATCACTAAGTATAATGAGAAGGCTAAAGATGTTGGTTATATTAACAACATGGTAGCTAAGAACTTCTTACCATTTATTAGAAAGAGTATGGCTGAGCAATTAGTTTGGGATAATAAACTATCTGTCATGAGCAACTTCTATAATAGTCTACAGATTAACACAGATGATGCTGGTTATGGTAAGATAAATGAAGTGACTGGGGAATTACAAAATGGTCTTCCTAAATACTACACTTATGACTTCACTGAAAAAGGAGAAGGACAAGGAGTGAATGATTACTCTGAGGTGAGTGAAGATCTATTTAAGAACATGATCTTATACATCCAACAGGTAGAGAAATACAAATATCTTTCTGAAGTAGAAGGTCAGTTGGAATTAGTAAAGACAATTGAGAGTTTTAAGAACCATCTTAATACTAACAGAGTAAGTAATGTTGTTAGAAAAGCAGATGGTAAACCAGAAGAACTTCCTGGTAATGAAGAGAATACACAACTGTATGATCAGTTCTTAAGAACATTATTATATGATCAAAAGTATGTGTTATCAGATTCAGATCTTCCTTTGAATATAGACAAGGTATTGAACTTTGTTAAGAAGGGAGTTAATAAATTAGCTGGTAGAGAGATATGGAAAGAAGAGGAAAAGCCTACAGCTACATCATTACTTAAAACAATGGATGCTGCTAACAGAGCGTTCCAGTTAAAGACTCTTGGATTTGAATTCATCTCTGGTGCTGCCAACATGTTTGGTGGTAATATTCAGATTGCTACACAGGCAGGAAACTACTTTAAAGCTAGAGAGTTTGCTAAGAATGAAGCTAAACTTATTGGTCAGAAGTTTGCTAGTAATGAAGATAGAGAAATATTTACAGAGCTTATAAATACATTCATGCCATTGAAGGATGATCCTTCTTATGAAGAATATAAGAAAGCTGGTATGAGCACATTAACTAGAGGTAATCTAGGAGATACTCTAATGGTATTTATGAGAAAGCCAGAACAGTTATTAGAGAAGGCTACATTCTTAACATTGCTTGAAAACATGATGGTTAGTAATGGTAAGATTATAAGCATTAGAGAGTTTGTAAAGAACAAATATCAAGATAGAAACGACAGTGCAGAAAAGTATAGAGAGTCCAAAGCTAAGATAGAAAGTGAGATTGAGGAATTAAAAAGAACACAGTCTATTGCTGTTACAAGAAAGTTAGAAGATGGCAAGCTTGTCATCCCAGGCTTAGATATGAACAATAGAGATGAGATTCAAAGACTTACAGCTCTTACTAGACGTATCTCTAGAAACGCAACAGGTAACTTATCAGATGGTGATGTCAACAAGATGTCTATGTCTATCTGGACTAAGTCTATGATGTTGTTCAAGAACTGGATACCAAAGCTAACAGATACTCGTTTCTCTGAATTCAGAAAGGTAGCAGATGACTTCTCTGTAGAGATTGGAGAAGATGGTATACCTGTTGGTGAGAAGTATGACATTGGTCGTATTCGTCTATTAGCATCTGTAATAGTTTCATCATTCCAAGATAAAGCTACAAACCTAATTAACATTCTTAAAATGAATGAAGCAGGGGTTCAAAAGCTTAATGAAATGTATGAAGAGTACAAAGAAGAGTATGAAAGAACTACAGGAGAAACATTAAACATGACCAAGGCAGACTTTATTGATATGGTAAGAAGTAACTTACATAATCAGATGAAGGAATTAGCTATGCTTGGATCATTGATAACTCTAATGTTTGCTATGGGCTTCATAGCTCCTGATGATGACGATGATAAAGCTGCTAAAAACTTCCATAGATTTACTATAAGAACTATGGATAAGTTTGTAAGTGAGCTTTCATTCTTCTACAATCCAGTTAACTATGAGTCTTTATTAAGTGGTAGTATTTTCCCAGCTGCAGGTATTATTACTGACATGAGTAAGTTTGTAAAACACTCAATAATGGAAGCAACTGGTTTGGACTTTGATCCTAGCACAAGTGCAGAAGATGTAAGGAAGAAAGCCTACCCATTAAAATATGGAATGAAGACTCTTCCTTTTACAAAATCAATGGTTACTTATATAAGCATATTTGATTCTGAATTTGCTAAAGAGAATGACGTAACCATACAGAAAGATAGCAGGTAGATAATGCTATATTATGTAGGAATAGTTTTCATAACTCATTGAAAATAAATTAAATTCACTATTTTTGCTACCAAAGGTGCATATGCTATGTATAGTTATGCACCTATTTGTCTATAAAGTACATATGTATAGCAAAAATTTGTTATAACATCACAATCTAAAAACATGAATGTCACTTGCTCAGCAACCCCTTGTCCAGTAATATTGGATTCAACCTGCGTATTCTACGAAGGTAGCTATCTCGTATACACTGGTATTAATACAAATGATAACTTACAAACTGCCTTAGAGAAGATTGATGCAGCGTTTGCTTCAGCTGGCTATGGTACCTCTGGTACTAGTGGCTCTTCTGGAAGAAATGGAACTAGTGGAACCAGTGGGTCTTCTGGATCTAGTGGTGTAACTGGTAGTAGTGGTACATCAGCTAGCTCTGGTAGAACAGGTACGTCTGGAACATCTGGAAGCTCTGGCTCTAGTGGACAGAAGGGTACTTCTGGAACGTCAGGTAGTTCAGGTTCCTCTGGAAGTTCAGGTAGCTCTGGTACATCAGCTACATCAGGTAGCTCTGGTACCAATGGTACTTCAGGCTCTGCAGGAACTTCAGGATCGAGTGGAAGCTCTGGTGTAAGTGGAACTAATGGTTCAAGTGGTAGTTCAGGTACAGGAGGTTCTTCTGGAACATCAGGCTCTTCAGGTACAAGTGGATCTTCTGGTTCTGCAGGTACTGCTGGTAGCTCTGGTAGTTCAGGTACTGCAGGTCTTTCTGGAGATAGATATGCTACGAACTCTGTACAATCATTTACATTAGGTAGTGGTGGATCATTAGTAGTTCAACCTAACTTATCATATACCCCAGGACAGTCTATCATCATAGCATATAATTCTACTAACTATCAAGAGAGTGTTGTAACAAACTATTCTCCTGTAAGTGGTATATTACAATTTGGTACTCCTACATTAACAATAGGTAGTGGTACATATAGTGCATGGTCTGTAAACTTACAAGGTGCAACTGGTGGTCAGGGTACAGCAGGTACATCTGGTTCTTCTGGAACTAATGGAAGCTCTGGAACTTCTGGCTCATCTGGTACATCAGGTACAAGTGCAACAAGTGGATCTAGTGGTTCTAGTGGTACTTCAGCATCATCTGGATCAAGTGGTACAGATGGTTCTAATGGAACGAGTGGTTCTAGTGGAACAGCAGGTACATCTGGTACTGATGGATCTTCTGGTACATCAGGCACAAGTGGTTCGTCTGGAACAAGTGGAACTGATGGATCAAGTGGAACAGATGGTAGCTCAGGCTCATCTGGTACAACTGGAACTTCAGGGACTTCAGGTTCTTCTGGAACTGCTGGCACTGCAGGTACTTCTGGCACTGATGGTTCCAATGGAACAAGTGGTACAAGTGGTACAAGTGCAAGCTCAGGTTCTAGTGGTACAAGTGGTGTTGATGGTACAAGTGGAACGAGTGGTATTGATGGTACATCTGGTACAACAGGTACAGATGGATCTAGTGGTACAGCTGCTACATCAGGTATTTCTACTTTGATGTCTGGTACAAGTGGTGATTCAATTACACTTCCTCCTGCTGAGCCTACAACAACAACTACTACGACTACATCAGCTATTACATTATACGTTGACTTAAATAGTGGAACTGCTTGTGCAGGTGGTGGTACTAGCTTACCAACATACTTATACAATGGTACTGCTACTCTTTGTGGATGTACTTCTTTAAATGCAGCAAATGCTACATCATTAAGTGCAGGTACTTATTATGTATCTGATGGAGTTAATACTAGACAATTCACTTCTACAGGTGGAGGTTCTTCATTATTAACTGCAGCAGGTAGTTGTACATCTTGTTAAAATAAATACAAAAATATAAAATAAATATAAATGGCTTACTCTAATATTACCATAACCATTACCACAGGATTGTCATTTTACCCTGGACAATACGTTCAAGTGATACATGATGAGAATGATTACATATTTGGACAAGTTGTATCTTATGATCCTTTGACAGGTAGTTTTACATTCCTTCCTATTAATTATG
>JACCDL010255969.1_pt1 | contig 10590 bp, 8 predicted proteins | sample 7441931 | NCBI WGS metagenome assembly JACCDL01 (sample SAMN15323437, study PRJNA562643) | freshwater metagenome | isolation source: river surface water | place: USA:Blue River Watershed | collected 2017-08-16 | reverse complement strand
GATTGCACTGTTGATGCAATGGAGGTAATACTACAAACTTCTGAATTTGCAATATATTATAGTTTATATATGACTTCTGTTCATTATATATGTATTTATCTACCAATAAAATGACACATATTTTATCACCATTACATATTTTATTTATATCTAAATTGCATTTGTTTATATCAAATACCTCTATAGAATTATAATTCATTGTTCGAACACGCAGTACATTATTTGAAAAAGAGAAATTATGCAATTTACTCTTGAATTTTTTAGTCAACCTTGAATATATATATTTCTCTATTTTTGATATTATATCTATACTTTCTTCACAAAGTTCCATATCTAGTCTCATATATCCACTCTGAAAAACACTAGGTCTATATTTTACATATAGAAATGGTGTTTGAATTATAAAAGGTATACATTTAGAATTATCTTGATATCGTAAACCAAAATATTCATTATCACCTACTTTTATAGGCTTTATAATATTTATATTAGTTGTTTCAATATCATTAAATAAAATAACCATTACGTTTTAATGCTACTTTATTTAATATATGCAAATCATAAATGCATACAAAAATTGAAAAAATGTTAAATATGATCAAACATCAAGAACAAAACTCTGAAACATATAATAAATTTATTGCAATTATTAAAGCTTTACAAACCAATTTACCTATTAATAATAAAAGCATATGGATTACCAAGTAAAAGGTGATTTTATGTTTAAAATATTAAAAAATATTATCATTGAAGAAAATAAAGAACTTCTTAATATTATAGCCAAAAGATATAAGAAAGATATCAAAATGCTGGAACAAAAATATTTAAGGCAAGAGTACTATTTACCATTAGTACTGAACAATGAACATAACAAGTAACATATCTAATAAACAAAAAAATATTGAAATTATTGCAGCAATAGCTAATAACCTGGTCATTGGAAAACATGGGATGCTTCCTTGGAATATTAAAGAAGACCTACAACACTTTCGTAATATTACATTAAACCATATTGTGGTTATGGGGAAAAATACATACTTATCATTGCCATCTGGTCCATTGAAAGATCGCATCAACGTTATTGTAACATCAAATCCCGATATATTTAGACAACATGAAAACACTATATTTACAGAAATAAAAGATCTTGAAGAAGTATTAGATTATCTTTTTTATGATTTCCCTGAAAAAACCATATTTATTATTGGTGGTGTAGAGTTGTATAAAAAATTTATACCTCAAGCCTCTAAATTACATATAACATATATTGATAAAGCAGTTGAAGGAAATATTCTCTTTCCTCCGTTTTTTGAACATAGCTTAAAACAATATTCTGAAAAGTTTTACTCTTATAATGAAAAGGCTTTCTACCGCTTTTTAACTTATGAAAAAGCGACATCTCAGATTATTAATAATGACATAAGATATCTTAAATTACTCTATGCGATCACAAAAATGGGAAGTCCTAAAGATGATAGAACTGGTACTGGTACAAAAAGTATATTTGCACGCCAAATGCGATTTGATATCAAAGAATATGTCCCTCTATTAACAACTAAGTTTGTTCCATGGAAATCATGTATCAAAGAACTACTATGGTTTCTTAAAGGACAAACAGACGCTACTTTATTACAAAAACAAGGAGTGAATATATGGAATGGTAATACTTCACGAGATTTTCTGGATAATAGAGGACTCACTAATTACCCTGAAGGCGATATAGGGTGTGGTTATGGATTTCAATGGCGTCATTTTGGAGCAGAATATGAGACATGTAAAAATGATTATACTGGAAAGGGATTTGACCAAATACATTACATGATAAATGAATTAAAAACAAACCCTCATAGTAGACGTATTTTTATGTCTGCTTGGAACCCATTACATATGGATAAAATGGCACTTCCACCTTGTCATGTTAGTGTACAGTTTTATGTTGAAGAAAAAGAAGGTGTAAATTTACTAAGTTGTCATATGTACCAAAGATCTGTTGATTCATTTTTAGGTCTCCCATTCAATATATTCTCTTACACAACTTTGACTTATATAATTGCTAAAATATGTAATATGAAACCCCATGAACTTATTATATCTACAGGTGATACACATATATATAATGATCACTTTGAACAAATCAATACTCAAATGCAAAGAACACCTTTTTCTCCACCTAAACTTATAGTAAATGATAGATTATCGAACATGGACATAAAAGATATAAAAACTATTACTATTGATGACTTTGATATCATTGGATATTACCATCATCCAGCTCTAAAAGGAAATATGAGTATTTAATTTTTATTGTTTTTTACGTACGATAGAAAAATGATAGAATATTATTATAAGCATTAGAACTATTATAATATGTTTCAAATTCAAGCAATATATAAAATTCATTATCTTACTATCCCAGGAATGCCATGAATTTCCTTCAATAGGTTTGATGAAATACTCCTCGTGTCCTTTCACGATTTTACAAGATTCCAAATAACATATATTACATGGTATTGAAACATTTGATAGTTTTTGTACTAGGTGCTTATACCTGTTTGCTACACGATTTATCATAAATGGACCTGTAGTGTTGAAAACTTCCATGTGTTTACTAACATATCTCCATAAACTTGGTTTTTTCATTTCATCAATGCATTTCAACCAAAATACTGATTTTGGTTTGGAAATAATAAATGAATTTGTGAATATTGATTGTGTATTATTTGATGGTATCAATCCCACTTCATAGTTAGATCCATAATTAAATGTTAGCAAATCAAAAGATTTTAAGCAAATATAATCTAAATCTAAATATATTCCCCCATATAAATACATCACTATATATCTTATAGCATCAGCACGCTGTATATTGTGCTTAAAAGATTTGTAATAAGGTAAAAAATCTGGAAAATATTTAGAAACTATATTCAAATTATCTTCATCAGTAAGTAATATGTACCTCCATTTCGGATTCTTTTTTATTACACTTGTTTGCGCCTCGTGCCATTTACCAGGAATTATGGAAGTCTTCCATGTCTGAAATATATTCTTAGGAACTTCCATGATGGTATATTATAATATATGGCTGAAATTTAATCTGAGATATTACAGTCTATTTCATCGCAATTACGTGTAGTAAGATTACTATATCTTGAAAATTGATCAAGTACATGATTTTTGAAATTTTCATCAACTTGTATCAAATCCATTATTTTTTTATTAAGTTCAATAATATTAGCTTTACAATTACGTCTAATTATACAAGTTACGGCGCGACGTGTTTTGGTTTCCTCCGTCTTCTTCAACTCATTCTTTAATTCCTTATACATTTTGTATATCATATCAGTCTTATCATCTCCTATATATTTAATATCTTTTACACAAGGATCCAAGTTAAAACATACTAAAAACTTATAATAATCTTGTAATCTTTCTTTTATAACCTGCATTGTATATGTATTAGCACCTTTACATTTTCTAAGTAAATACTCCTCATAGTAATCCAAATATCCACTTTGTATTTTTAGTAAAATTTCATCAATACCTGACTCTAATATTTTTGATCTCCACCTACCAAATTCAACAAGTTGTATTCGCTGAGACTGTTCGTCATACAAAACATTTAATTTTTCTATACTCTCACATGTTGTCAATGTATCTATTATTTCTAAAAAAGTCTTTGGATTCATACTAAAGTCTTTGAAAGAATCCTTATCTAATCTTTCTATTGCTCCTTGATAAGTTTGTGAAACATGATCATCAAAATCCAATAAAGATTCACCACAATGTAATATATACTTTGTTAGCTTTTCTAATACATCCATTTTACATATCACATTATTTATTTGATTGTATGTTGTGATATTTTGATATATATTTGTCATGTGATTAGAGATATTAGGGGTAGTTTGATACTTTCTATTATTCAATATATACTCCTTGATTTCATCATTTAATTCTAAAGTATTCTTAATTCCCTGGCACGTCTTTTTTAGTGTATACAAATGTTTCCATATATTTTGCTTTGTTTTTGTAGTATAGCCACACCTTGGACACTCATATTTTTCTTTGTTCATTTTTTATTAATTTATTAAAAAAACCTTAGGTATATATCTTTAAGTTTTTTCAAAGTATTAAAAAGTATTAAAAAATATTAAAAAGTATTAAAAAATATTAAAAAGTATAAGTTAAAAATTCAAGAAATTTATGGTGTATTACTGTAAAATGGTGTATTTTTTAAAATAACAAAGAATTTTAAAATGGTCAGTCTTGACCCCCCCCACAAAAAAATTTTCAACCTCTTTGAAAAAATTGGAATTGAAAAATAAAAAAGTTCATTAAACAACAATTTTTTTTCCTCTACAGTTTTATAAATTTATATTGATTATAATAATTGAAAAATAAGACTGTAAATGGTGTACTTTGCTACATAATCAAAAATATGTTTAAAAAGTCTATTTTATTCAGAAAAATCAAAGGTATATACCTTTACGGTTTTTCAAAGTATTAAAAAGTATTAAAAAGTATTAAAAAGTATTAAAAAATATTAAAAAGTATAAGTTAAAAAATCAAGAAATTTATAGTATATTACTGTAAAATGGTGTATTTTTAAAAATAATAAAGAATTTTAAAAAGGTCAGTCTTGACCCCCCCCCACAAAAAAAAATTCAACCTCTTTGAAAAAATTGAAAACCAAAAAAAAATTTCACTCAAATAAAATCACTTAAATAAATCACTTAAAAATTGCTAGTTTATATATATACAACCTTAAAAATGCTCTCAAAAATCTCAATCGAAGGCAACATAGGCTCTGGAAAGTCCAGTGTAATCTCTAGACTCTGTCAAGATATTCGTATCCCAGTGTTTCTAGAACCCGTTGATGAATGGAAAGAATGGCTGACTCTATTCTATAAAAATCCAGGGCGCTGGGGTATGTCCTTCAACATTAATGTTCTATTATCATTCAATAAATGGAAAAATAACGACTTCTTCGCAGTATATGAACGATCACCAATTTCTAATAGATATATCTTCTCACAACTTCAATATGATGAAGGGCGTATGAACATCTTGGAAAAAAAAATGTTCGAACAACTTTACGATCAACTAGCATGGACACCTGATATTATAATATATATCAGAACTGATCCCATAGTAAGCATGGAACGTATGAAGACAAGGGCTCGTCAATGCGAAAATGAAGTTCCCTTAGAATATCTCACAGCTATTCATAATAAATATGAAAATATATTTTATAATCCTCTAGAATTCTGTAAAGGTTTCTATAGACGTCTATCTGAGCAGTACTTGATAGATAAAGAAAAAGAATGCATGGTTATTGTAGTTGATGGTAATAGAACACATGATGAGGTTTATGCAGATGTTCTATCATTGGTAAAATCACATATGGGAAAAAACTAATCCAAACAAATAGATTCCTCAAAATATGAACTATTATAAATACCATACTCAAATTCTGATGTAGATGATAATACCTTTGTGGAGTAAAATATTAAAAACATTACAATAAACATAAAGAACAAAATCTTTAATGTAAACATTACAGAATCGATACTTGCATCGTGACAAGCTGCCTTGGTCAATAAATCATTAGCATACCCTTCATCTGAATCCATATACTCTCCTTTTTCTTTCAATGTATTCAGTACTTTAATATCTTTTACTCTTTCGAGCGGATTTATTGACCCGTAAACATAAACTAATGCTATTAAAATTACGCTAATCATAAATCCATCTGTAATCACTTCTGCATATGGGAAAGGTAAATCATTCTTTTGAGATTGAAGGACATAATTACATTTTTCAAACTTATCAATTATTACTTTCAACTTTTCATACAAGGATGTCTTCTCATCAATGCCTATTTGTTTAATATTTAATATTTTCTGTGTCCTTTGACCAGCACTAATTGTTGTATCTAAATCTTCAAATAATGTTTTCATATCATTAATACTTGACCTAAGCTCAGCAGTGTTTGCATCTATAGTTTCTTTATTAAACCGGAATTTAGCTTTGGCCTTTTTATAAAATGACACCAGTAGGCATATAAAGAAAAACATTGCTGCTACTGGAACAATAGATTTAATCCAAATATTTACATTCTCATCAATATAATCTTTCTTCAATAATTTAACTTCATGAGCAGGTAATGCCTTCACAGCATTTGAAGAAAGTCTTTCCGATTTTGCTATTTTATAATATTTAAATTCCTCATTCATAGATATAATATGATAAATAAGACCTAGCAATAAAATAAATATTGTAAATATAATTGTAATCTTAGCAATCTTAAATCGTTTTTCAGATGTAAAATATATGTCCTTTGATGTACGATCCTTAGCATAAATAGAACTACTGACGGAAAAGTAAAATCTATCTAATATCTCACTATAGAACTTGTAATTCAAACCAGTCTTCAAGTCATTATATGTAATTTTATCTAGTTCTGCTATAAATTGATCCAACTGTAAGAATCTATAATTTATTGATTCCTGTTTATATGTTGATTCTTCACTAAGTTTCTTTTGTGCAACATCTCTATCAATAGCACTCAACATCTCTATCACTAATGAACTAGAGTCTGAATCAAATTTACCTGTTTCTTCAAGTTTGCCTAATATATATTTTGAGTTATTCATCAGATTTATGTCAAACTTCTTAACATTTGTTGCTATTCTTGATACAATACCAGCCTTTTTATACTCAATATCAGTACGTACATTAAATGTTTGATAACATTTAGGTATCAATATAGTATTAATCTTTCCAATTAGTGTACTAATATATCCACCATCAATAGTGAACCCTTTCTGTGATGCATATTTAGTTATAAACTGTCTTATCGCAGTATTCATATAAGTTGGATCAAATGGAAAGAAGTAATCACCTTGGATAGTCATCATTGTAGTTTGATAAATGCTATCAAATAGATCTTTGAATTGAAGAATGGTATTAATATATATAGAATCCAATGTTGAAGCTTTACTTACCAAAACCATTGTATTCGGTAACTCATTGTTGAAATGGTTAGTAAACTCGATCTTGATAAAGTTATGAAAATCTACATTTTCACTCAATAAACTAATATCTATTAAATGAGGCATGGCCATTTTAAGAGAAGCATCATATGTTGGATCATCAGACTTCTTCTTCAGGAAAATCTGAGTCATGTATATAATCAAAAATGTATAAGTTAGTAATAATTTGTTATACTCAGTTACAAATTCACTATCATTCAAGTTTTTAGTTAAATCACTAACTGGATCTTGTTGAGATTGCTTTTGAGTAGTATTTATATATGCATTTACATTTGGAGGCTGATTTATCTTGGCTACAATCTCCAAATCTTTAACCACAAAACGATCAAGAGTTTCATATATCTTTTTCTCATCATTGATAAGATCAGGATTTTCTTTTCGCTTGATTAACTTGTAGTAATATTCCATAATCCTACGGAACTCTTTCAACATCTGAATATTTGATGATGAAATAATCTCCTTCCTCAATACATCATACCCTTCACCTGAATTATAAAATAACTTGACAGCATTCAATAATGGAATCCTATAATCACTGAAAAACAAATCATAATTGAATGATACAATCTCTGATACAGGCTGAATTGTTTTCTTCTTTACACCACCTTTATCTTCCTCCTTTGTTGTATTTGGTCTTATTAAATACTTATCAATAAGCTTCGTATTATCTTTGAAAATAGGCTCATATTTTTCCTTTGTTTCTGTGTTTTTGAAACCAATAAAGACAAGCAGTTTGGTTAATTCAGGTGTTACACCAAATAACTTGACTAATCTATTTATATCTAAATCTGACTCATTTGACATAGCTACTATCTGACGTTTATTCTCTTGTATATTAACTATCAATACCAAAAATATAGTGAAAAATATCAAGTACATAATGAGATAAATTATAAGACTCTTTATTATTCTTGTTATGGTATATAATTCACCCTCAGTTAAATCAAAATAAAATAATAAAGCCAATATTATAAACGATATTATAATCATAAATGCGAGAATAATTATATAGCTTGTATTTGTCCGTCTTTGACTCTTGAAAAAACCTTTTTGTGCTCCACGTAATATCTCTATACGTTGAAATACTGTAGCCACCTTATTGATAAACTGTTTTTTATGATCACTAGTCATGCTTTGGAAATACATATCAAAATTACTATTATATTTTCTATACCTAACATTCAGATAATCTAATAGGTCCACATAATAATTACTTATTACCTTGTATAGTGACATTTAATAATAAAAAAGAGTTTTTTTTTCTTTTTTATATTTAAACTCCCACCATGTCTCAATGTAATGCAACATGTGACCCATCTGGCTGTGCTGGTATACCTAATGGTGTAATGTTATTAAAAAAATTAGACTCTATGATATCTGATAATTATACTCTTATATTTATCTGGTTTGTGGTTTCAATAATACTTGGATTAGCTTTATCATACTTTATCGCATCACTTAATAAAAATATAACAAGTTACTATAGAGGTAAAAATAAAGTTAATATCAAGACACCACATAGTAATAATATTCGAGCTAAAGAAGATGATAACTATGATTACTATGAAACTGTTAATGATGACCCCGTTAAAATTGATATTAATGACTCAATACCACCGAATAAAAAAGAATTCATCAAGAACCTCGAAACAACTTACAATGAATACAATAATCTTAAAACCGAATATCTTAATAAAACCTACTCAGGACGGAAGAATGATGATATTATTGATAGTAATATTGAATTCAAGATTTATGATAACTATGATTATAAAGAAGATGAATGAAGAAGGCTTTCCAATTTATGAACTCTCTTATCTAATTCATTTACCGCACCTAATGCTAATACAAATAACTGTTTATAATCAACGTTCTTCAATTCATCTGTAGATTTACCATATACAAAGTATACACCATCCTTTATATTTGATATAATATAACTCTTATCATTCACTTTATCTAATACTGTAACACTTATCTCATTCTCATTCCCATTCTCAATCAACTTTAACTGATCATTTTTATTTAAAATTATATTCGAATCAAATATAATCTTGTTACTTATGACTATTCCTGTCTTCTGAATATCAGGTAAAAAACCCTTGGTTGTATATACAAGAGATGGATGTATTGTCTCAATGTTCTGTGCTATACAACCATACACTCTATCTTTATCATACTTATCCAAACCATAATTATAATTAAATTGTGTTATTTGAACTTCTCTGATCAAATCAATTGCATTATATATAGGTGATATATTCTGTTTGATTCTCATGTCCGAATTATCATTATAATTCTGAGCCTGTATAATATCACTACCATTATTCGATGATAAGTAATTACCCATATAACCCAAGCCTATCCTGGCATTGTAAAAATGTCCACTTACACTCAGTGATCCATGTACAATTGTATTATTATTTATAGTCAAATTACTCGTTATATCACATCTGTCCATATATCCACCTCCTGTGAGAATCATACTATTTCTAAGACGTGTAACTCCTTTTACTTCTGTATCCTTTTCTACTATCAAATTACTTTTCATCAATACATTGGAGTTCACTGTGAGTTCTCTATGTACAAACAAATTATTACAAAGAGTCAAATTACTATTTCCTATTATGTCACCTCGTATAAATGTATTTTTATATACATGAAGGTTACTATTCAAAGTTACCCTACCACCTACATCAAGTTCACGCATTATCTCAACACTGTTACTAGTACTAATATTACTATCAACTATTAAGCGTCCATATAATTGTGAGTTTTGCAGTATGAATAAATCATTACTAACTGTCATATTACTACCAATCCAAGCATTACTACCTAATCTAAAATCCCTTTCGACGTAAAGATTATTAGAACTATAAATATTACTATTCACCACTAAACGCCCATATAACTGTGTATTTTGAAGGACAAAAGAATCATTACTCACTGTCATATTACTACCTACCCAAGCATTACTTCCCAATCTGAAATCCCTTTCAACATATAGATTATTAGAGCTTGTTATATTACTATTTATGGTAAAGTTTCCTTTATTATATTGATGTTGTAATACCATCAAATCATTACTCACTGTCATATTGCTACCTACCCAAGCATTACTTCCCAATCTGAAATCCCTCTCCACATAAAGGTTATTGGAGCTATATATGTTACTATCCACCACTAATCTCCCATATAATTGTGTATTTTGAAGGACAAAGAAATCATTACTCACCGTCATATTGCTACCTACCCAAGCATTACTACCTAATCTAAAATCCCTTTCGACATAAAGATTATTAGAGCTATATATATTACTATCTACCACTAATCTCCCATATAACTGTGTATTTTGAAGGACAAAGGAATCATTACTCACTGTCATATTACTACCCACCCAAGCATTACTTCCCAATCTGAAATCCCTCTCCACATAAAGGTTATTAGAGCTATATATGTTACTATCCACCACTAAACGCCCATATAACTGTGTATTTTGAAGGACAAAGGAATCATTACTCACTGTCATATTGCT
>JACCDL010241481.1_pt1 | contig 10597 bp, 10 predicted proteins | sample 7441931 | NCBI WGS metagenome assembly JACCDL01 (sample SAMN15323437, study PRJNA562643) | freshwater metagenome | isolation source: river surface water | place: USA:Blue River Watershed | collected 2017-08-16 | reverse complement strand
GGTCAACTAGGTAGTCGCCACCCTTGACGGTGTCGAAGGTGTGCCATTCCCAGCTGTCTTCTTCAACGTTTGCAAGAGCTGCAGCCATTCCACCCTGTGCTGCACCGGTGTGCGAACGGGTAGGAAACAATTTTGAGATTACAGCGGTCTTGGCGTGTGGCCCTGCTTCGATAGCAGCACGCATGCCCGCGCCACCAGCGCCAACGATTACGACGTCGTATTCGTAGTAGTGAATCTTAGGATTTGACAATTGCGGTTTCCTATTTTCTTTAGGTGTTATTTAGTCGAGCAGAAGCTTGGCAAGTTTTCGATGGTTCCGTTTGCTGGGCATGGGTCAAAGGTGAAGATCACCAAGGTGCCGAGCACAACGAGTGCAGCGCAGGTCGCCCACAACACATAAGTAAGTGTCTTGCGAACAGTTTCGCGCTCTGCATAGTCGTTAACAATCGTGCGCATGCCGTTTGTTCCGTGAATTAGCGCGAGCCAAAGCATGAGTAGGTCCCAGACCTGCCAGAACGGGTCAGACCACTTGCCGCCGACGAATGCAAAGTCGATGGCCTTGATTCCCTCGCCCAACCAGAGGTTAGTAAAGAGGTGTCCGAAAATCAGAATTACAAGAAGAACACCAGATGCACGCATGTACATCCAGCCATACTTCTCCCAGTTGGTGCGCTTTGGCTTGCTGCTGCGTGGCGGCTCAATAACAATTGACATTTTCTCTGCCTTATCCGAGGTGGAACACGTGCATTAGGTGACGAGGGGCGAACGCTGCAAAAATCACGAACGCAACGACAACGACGATCCAGAACATGAGGTTTTGGTACTTAGCGCCCTTGCCCCAGAAGTCGATAAGAATCACACGGATGCCGTTGAGTGCGTGAAACAGAATCGCTGCGACCAGGCCAAGTTCGGCGACGCCGATGATTGGGGTCTTGTAAGTTGCGATTACCGCGTCATAAGCCTCTGGGCTTAGTCGCACTAGCGACGTGTCGAGCACGTGCACTAGAAGAAAGAAGAAGATGGCTACACCGGTAATTCGGTGCAAAACCCATGACCACATGCCTACTTTTCCGCGGTACAGGGTGCCTGCTGGCTTTGATGGCACTTATGCCCTCCTAGGTTGATTTCTTCGTCAGCGAAGTTCAAAACAGTGTTAAGTCTAAGCGAGCAAAAAGGTGACCCTGTCAGTTTTGCCCTTATTCGGCTAGGGTTTTTAGGTTATGAGCGCCCCAATCGATCGCTTCTTCAGCATCATTCCCGCCGGCGGAATCGGCAGCCGACTTTGGCCCCTTTCGCGAGCCGCTGCCCCTAAGTTTTTGCATGACCTAACTGGTTCTGGTCAGACACTTCTTCAAGACACCTGGGATCGCCTGATTCCGCTGACTCCGGCCAGCCGCATTCTCGTCGTCACCGGCGAGGCACACAAAGAAGCGGTTAGCGAGCAGCTCGAAGGGCTAGTGACCGCAAACCTAGTTCTCGAAAAATCGCCTAAAGACTCAACGGCGGCTATCGCGCTCGCGGCAGCCATCTTGGCAAAGCGCGAACCAGACGTAATCATCGGTTCGTTTGCGGCCGACCACGTGATTGTCGAAAACGCAAAGTTTGAGAAGACCGTTCGCGAGGCTGTCGAAGTCGCGGCAACCGGCAAAATCGTGACCATCGGAATCACCCCGACTGAACCATCAGTCGGTTTCGGCTACATCAAAACCGGCGATCGCATCGAAGGCGCCGAGAGCGCTCGCGATGTCGTCAAGTTCGTCGAGAAGCCAAACATCGACAAGGCTCGCCGTTATGTCGAATCTGGCAAGTACCTCTGGAACGCGGGCATGTTTATTGCTCCGGCAAAGCTATTGCTTGAGCAGTTGGCAAAGACCGAGCCAGCGCTGCACGCCTCGATCATCGAAATGGCAGATGCCTGGGATACCCCACAGCAAGCCGAAGTAGTCGGCCGAATCTGGAACAACCTCAAGAAGGTCGCAATCGACTACTCGGTTGCCGAGCCAGCGGCGGCCGCCGGAATCGTTGCCGTTGTTCCGGCTTCATTCAGTTGGCATGACGTCGGTGACTTTGCGGCCATCGCAGAACTGCAGTCGCAGGGTCGCAAGGGCAATCTCGCCGTTCTCGGAAACGCCAAGGTGCTCGCGGATTCATCCAGTGGAATTTTGGTTAGCGAGAGCAATCGTTTGATTGCGCTAATCGGTCTCGAAGACGTGATTGTCGTCGACACCCCAGACGCACTTTTGGTGACCACCAAGGCGCACGCGCAAAAGGTTAAATCGTTGGTTGATGCTTTGAAGGCAACCGGCCACAGCGACGTTCTCTAGACCGCGCAGTTTCGGCGGTGTTTTCGCACCGACATGACCACAAATTTGTAACAACTGCGTTAACTCTTGGTAAAGCGCGGCTCACGTGTCTTTTTGCGTAATAAATGGTCATAGTCTTAAGGCACCGAACGACTCTGAAATCCAGGGTCGTTATGAGAGGAAAAACAGTGAAGATCTCACGCATTTCAGGAGTTGTTGCTTTCGTAGCAGCGACTGGTTTGGCACTATCAGGTTGTGCCGCACCTGCCGCTACTCCAACTGTCACCCCAGTCGACTTCAAGGCTTGTGCCGTATCTGACGAGGGCAGCTGGAACGACAAGTCATTCAACGAGTCTGTTTACACCGGCCTAATGCAGGCAAAGACCGAACTTGGTGTCGAGACCGCAGATGCTGAATCAGCATCAGCAGAAGCTTTCGAGCCAAACCTTCAGCAGATGATCGACGCAGGTTGCGACTTGACCATTGCTGTTGGCTTCAACCTAGTTGCATCAGTTAACGCTGCTGCAAAGGCAAACCCAGAAGTTCACTTCGTCACTGTTGACGGATGGTCAGAGGGCAACGCAAACCTAAAGCCAATTCAGTACGACATGACTCAGTCAAGCTTCCTAGCTGGTTACCTAGCTGCTGCTTACTCAAAGACTCACGTTGTTGGCACCTACGGTGGCATGCAGATTGACTCAGTTACTGCTTTCATGACCGGTTTCTACAACGGTGCAAAGAAGTACGAAGCTGACTCAGGCGTTGCAACCAAGGTTGTTGGCTGGGACCCAGCTAAGAGCAAGGGTGACTTCATGGGAGACTTCGCTCCAAACAGCGCAGTTTCAAAGACCATTGCTGCAACTCAGATCAAGAACGGCGCAGACGTAATCATGCCTGTTGCTGGTGAGCAGCTTGGTGCATTGTCAGAGGCAATCAAGGCTTCAGGCAAGGACGTCGTAATGATCGGTGTTGACAGCGACCGTGCAGTCAACTCACCAGAGTACGCACCGCTACTTCTAACCTCAGTTGAGAAGCGCATGACCAAGGCTGTCTATGACATCATCAAGGGTCTTGCAATCGACGGAGCAGAGTTCAGCGGCGACGCTTACCTTGGCACCCTAGAGAACACCGGAACTGGTCTATCACCATTCCACGACTTCGAGGACAAGGTTTCAGACGAGACCAAGACCAAGCTTGAAGAGTTGACCGCAGCGATCATCGCTGGCGAAATCGACCCAACCAAGTAGTCGTAATCACGGATGCTGCCGGGGCCTTTGGCCCCGGCAGTTTCTGCTTTAAAGGTCGATTAGATTTAACAGAGACCTACAAGGGAGTGGCATGAAACTCGAGTTGCGCGGAGTTACTAAGCGCTTTGGCACGCTGGTTGCAAACGACCGAATCAACCTGACCGTTGAACCAGGAGAGATTCACGCACTTCTTGGTGAGAACGGTGCTGGCAAGAGCACGCTAATGAACGTGCTCTATGGCCTCTATCAGGCAGACGAAGGCCAGATCGTTCTCGACGGTGTTGCCCAGAACTTCAAGGGCCCTGGCGACGCAATGGCAGCCGGCATCGGAATGGTGCACCAGCACTTCATGCTTATTCCGGTTTTCACCGTTGCTGAGAACGTGGTTCTCGGAAACGAACCGACCAAGAAACTCGGATTGCTAGACCTCGAAGCGGCTCGCAAAAAAGTTCGCGAACTCTCAGATCGTTTCGGTTTCGACGTTGACCCAGATGCTTTGATTGAAGATCTTCCGGTTGGTGTTCAGCAGCGCGTTGAAATCATCAAGTCGCTAATTCGCGACGCAAAAGTTTTGGTTCTAGACGAGCCAACCGCAGTGCTAACTCCGCAAGAGACCGACGAGCTCATGCAAATCATGCGCGACCTTGCAAAGTCGGGCACCTCAATTATTTTCATCACGCACAAGCTTCGCGAAGTGCAAGCAGTAAGCGACAAGATCACTGTGATTCGCCAGGGCAAAGTCGTTGGCGAAGCAAAGCCAACCGACAGCGCGAGCGAATTGGCAACCATGATGGTCGGTCGTGAAGTCGATCTAAAGGTCGACAAAGCTGAAGCAAAACTCGGCAACATTATGACCCTTCGCGTCGAAGACATCCATGTTGAAGATGACCGCAAGCAACTTGCTGTCGATGGTGTTTCGTTCAACGTGCAGGCCGGCGAAGTTTTGGCTATCGCAGGTGTGCAGGGCAACGGTCAAACCGAACTCGCAGAAGCCCTTCTCGGACTTCGACCTGTTCTCAAGGGCCGCGGTGCAATTGCCTTGAATGACAAATACATCGACCAGCTGAGCGTGCGCAAGCGCCTCGAATCTGGCATCGGTTATGTGCCAGAAGATCGCAAGAAAGACGGCTTGGTTGGCGAGTTCACCATCGCTGAGAACCTTATGCTGAACGGGTCTTATGGCAAGCCGTTCGCAAAGGGCATCTCGATTGACTTCGCAAATCGCGACCGAATTGCAGATGAATTGATCAAGGAATTTGACGTGCGAACCCCTTCGGCAAGCACCCACGCCGAGAAGCTCTCTGGCGGAAACCAGCAGAAGGTCGTGGTTGCTCGCGAGCTAAGCCGTGAGGTCAACCTGCTCATCGTTTCTCAGCCAACTCGTGGTGTTGACGTTGGTTCAATCGAGTTCATTCACGAGCGAATCGTCGCAGAGCGCGATCAGGGCAAGGCTGTGCTTTTGATTTCAACCGAGCTCGACGAGGTGCTCGCGCTTGCCGACCGCATCGCGGTCATGTATCGCGGCAAAATCGTTGGAATCGTCGGTGCCGATGCAACTCGTGAAACTCTCGGAAAGATGATGGCTGGTGTTTCAGCATGAGCAAGAAAATGACTAACAAAAAGGAAGTGGCGATTGACGCAGAGCAGTCAACCGCTAACCAGGTGCTTCGCGAAATTCTCACCGGTTCGCCGGTGCGCACTCTGCTTTCGATTTTGGTTGGCTTCTTGGTTGGTGCAATCTTTATGGTCGCGTTCAACCCAGAAGTCTTGAACGCCATGACATATATCTTTGGTCGCCCTGCCGATGCATTCGCTGCAATGGGCAAGACCATCAGCGATGGCTACGGAGCGCTCTTTCGCGGAGCAATCTATAACACCCAGGCAACAGACTTTGCTGCTGCGATTCGCCCGATAACCGAAACTCTTCGTTTCGCTGCACCGATGATCATGGCCGGTCTCGGCATTGGTCTCGGATTCAGAGTCGGCTTGTTCAACATCGGTGCCGTTGGTCAGATGGCCTTTGCGCTAATCGGTGTCACCTATGTTTCGACTCGCATCGAGTTGCCGTTTATCGTTCACTCGCTCGTCGCAATCGTCGTTGCAGTCGTCTTCGCCGGTGCGTGGGGTGGAATCGTCGGTTACCTAAAGGCAAAGACCGGTGCTCACGAAGTGATCGTGACCATCATGCTCAACTACGTTGCGCTGAACTTGTTCTCTTTCTTCTTGAGAACCCCCGGGCTATTGCTTGAAAAGGGTGGTGCCGGAACCCCGAAGTCTGACCCTCCTGCCGAAACCGCAGCTCTGCCAAACCTCTTCACAGATGAGTACCGCCTGCACTGGGGTCTTGTGCTCGCAGTTGCGGCGACCTTCTTCTATTGGTGGCTCATGGAGCGCTCGACCATCGGCTATCGCTTCAGAATGGTCGGTTTCAACTCGAGCGCGGCTAAGGCTTCTGGCATTCGCGTTGAGCGCACCTTCGTTTGGGCAATGGCTGCCTCGGCAGCATTCGCCGGCCTCGCGGCTGCTAACCAGGGCTTGACCTCGGTCGGTGGCGTAACTCCTTCGATTCACGCAAACATCGGTTTCGACGCCATCACGGTGGCGCTGCTCGGTGGTTCACGAGCTGGCGGCATCTTCTTGGCTGGCTTGCTATTTGGTGCTTTCAAGGCCGGTGGCCCAGCGATGCAGGTCGTCGGTGTTGCTCCAGAAATCTTGAACGTGGTTCAGGCACTGATCGTTATGTTCATCGCGGCTCCACCGCTCATCCGTGCGCTGTTTAGGTTGCCGCAGCCACCAAAGCGCAAGCCGATCTCAGAGTGGGTCGCTGCTAAGTTCTCGAAGCCTGCAAACAAGAAGGTGGCTAAGTAATGTCTCGCATCGAAGTCACTCCGGGCATGTTCTCGCAGGTCGAGCGCAAGCCGAGCCTCAAGGCTCCGATTGTCATGTCATTCGTTGCAATCGTCTCGCTGGTCTTCTTCGGAATTCTCGGCCCGACCAGCATCGTGCATTTTCAGATCACCGAAGCTAACGCGCTCGTGAGCATTCCAGATTTGAATCTGCCATCGAACTCGCTCGGCATCTGGGCATCGGTGCTGTTGCTTGCCCTAACCGCAGCATCGTTCTGGTTCGGAATTGCGCGCAAGTATGTGCCGCGCGCACTAGTTATTGTTTTTGGCTTAACCGCAATCGTTGCTTTGCTCGGATGGATTGCCGCCGGCGCTGACGTGCCAGTTGGTTTCTTGCTCGGCAACACTCTCGTGCTTGCACTGCCTATCATTCTCGGTGGCATGGGTGGCATCATGAGCGAGCGAGTTGGTGTTGTAAACATCGCAATCGAAGGTCAGCTGCTAACCGGTGCATTCGTTGCAGCTGTTGTCGGCAGCATCACCAACAGCCTGTGGGTTGGTTTGATTGCGGCAATGATTGCAGCCGCGTTGCTCTCGACCGTCTTGGCATCGCTCGCAATCAAGTACTTGGTTGACCAAATCATCATCGGTGTTCTTCTGAACGTTTTGGTGATCGGTGTCACCAACTTCTTGTATTCGCAGGTCATCACTCAAGACAATGCGAACCTGAACTTTCCTGGAACCTTCGACCGCATTCCTATTCCGCTGTTGAGCCAGTTGCCAATCATCGGTGACGCTTTCTTCAACCAGGGTGCGACCGTTTACATAACCTTCTTGCTCGTGCCGGCCCTCTGGTTCATTCTGTTTCGCACCAAGCTCGGGCTTCGCGCCCGTGCCGTGGGTGAGCACCCGCTTGCCGCAGACACCGTTGGCATCAACGTGGCCAAGACTCGCTTCTGGTGGGTCACCCTCGGTGGTGCGGTCGCGGGCCTCGGCGGCGCTGCAATCACTATTGGCAACGTGGGTGCTTTCGGTCGCGAGATGACCGGTGGCCAGGGCTTCATCGCGCTAGCCGTTGTCATTCTGGGCCGCTGGCAGCCAATCTATGTTTCGATTTCGGCGCTGCTCTTTGGTTTCGCAATCATCCTGCGAATCTGGGCTAACCAGATCAACCCGGTGATTCCGGTCGACTTCATCACCATGGTGCCTTACCTGGTGACCCTAATCGCTGTTGCAGGTTTCGCCGGTCGTGTTCGTGGCCCGGCGGCTAGCGGCAAGCCATACGAGAAGAACTAAATGTCTGAAATTAACTGGGATGCCCTTCGGGCAGCCGCCGTCGCTGCAATGAAGAAGTCTTATTCGCCTTATTCGAACTTTGCGGTTGGCGCTGCTGCGCTGACCAGTGATGGGCGAGTGGTGAGTGGTTGCAACATTGAGAACGCGAGCTATGGCGTCACGCTTAGTGCAGAGTGTTCGCTCGTGAGTGACTTGCTAATGACCGGCGGCGGAAAACTCGTTGCATTCACCTGTGTTGATGCAAATGAAAATGTTTTGATGCCTTGCGGTCGTTGCCGTCAGTTGCTCGTAGAGCATGCGGCACCTGGAATGATTCTCGAAACCATTTCAGGAATGAAGACCATGGCAGAGGTTTTGCCAGATGCATTCACTCGCGAGGAGCTCGAAGCTAATGGCTAACTTTTCTGCAGTCGAACTAATCATTCAGAAGCGCGAACACGGCGAACTTTCTACCGAGCAAATCAACTGGCTCATCGATGGTTACACAAAGGGTTCGGTTGCAGACGAGCAGATGTCTTCGATGGCGATGGCAATTCTGCTAAACGGAATGAACCGTCGCGAAATCAGCGATATGACCGCAGCAATGATTGCGAGCGGCGAGCGTCTCGACTTCAGCGACCTTTCGATGCCAACCTCTGACAAGCACTCGACAGGTGGCGTCGGCGACAAGATCACTTTGCCGCTCGCTCCGCTTGCCTCGGTCTTCGGCGTTGCCGTGCCTCAGCTTTCGGGTCGCGGTCTTGGCCACACCGGTGGCACCCTCGACAAGCTCGAGTCAATCAAGGGCTGGCGCGCGAATCTCAGCAACGAAGAGATGCACCGCCAGTTAGCCGAAGTTGGCGCGGTTATCTGCGCTGCCGGCTCAGGCCTTGCCCCGGCAGACAAGAAGCTCTATGCCCTGCGCGACGTCACTGGCACGGTTGAGGCGATTCCGCTGATTGCCAGCTCAATCATGAGCAAGAAGCTCGCAGAGGGCACCCAGTCGCTCGTGCTCGACGTCAAGGTTGGCTCAGGTGCCTTCATGAAGACCATCGAGCGAGCCCGCGAACTTGCGACCACCTTGGTTCAAATTGGCCAGGATGCCGGCGTGCACACAGCCGCGCTCTTGACCGACATGTCGACCCCGCTCGGTTTGAAAATCGGAAACGCCCTTGAGGTCGAAGAGTCGATCGAAGTTCTTGCCGGTGGCGGCCCTGCCGACGTAGTCGAGATCACGGTCGAACTCGTTCGCGAAATGCTTCGTCTAGCCGGCAAAGGTGATGTCGATGTTGCGGCTGCACTCAAAGATGGCCGCGCGATGGATCAGTGGCGCAAGATGATTGCCGCTCAGGGTGGCGACCTCGATGCACCGTTGCCGAAGGCAAAGCACTCGCACACCATCATGGCTGATGCGAGCGGAACCCTTTTGACTCTCGACGCACTTCAGGTTGGTGTCGCATCATGGCGTCTCGGCGCTGGTCGCGAGCGCAAAGAAGATGCAGTGCAGTTTGGCGCTGGCATCGAATTGCACGCACAGGTCGGCAGCACTATTCAGGCGGGTCAAGCTTTGATGACTCTCTACACAGACGAAGAGTCTCGTTTCGAGCGCGCGTTTGAATCGCTCGAGAACTCGTTTAGCATTGGCTCTGGTTCTGTTGATCGCAAAATCGTTATCGATCGCGTTAGTTAAGGTTTGAAATGAATATCAAGAAGCTGCCAAAAATCTCGCTGCACGATCACCTTGACGGCGGACTTCGCCCGCAGACCATCATCGAGTTGGCAGAAGAGATTGGCCTCGAACTGCCAACCACCGACGCGGCAGAACTCGGCCGTTGGTTTCAGCAGTCTGCAGACAGCGGCAACCTCGTCGACTACCTAAAGACTTTCGACATCACCACCGCAGTCATGCAAACCAAGCACGGATTGCAGCGAGTTGCCAAAGAGTTCGTTCTCGACTTGGCCGCTGACGGCGTTATCTATGGCGAGGTGCGCTGGGCTCCAGAGCAGCACCTGCAGCAAGGCTTGACCCTAGATGAGGTTGTTGCAGCCGTGCAAGATGGCCTCGAAGAGGGCGCCGACGAGGCTGCCGACAAGGGCCACAACATTCGCACTGGCCAGTTGGTAACCGCCATGCGTCACCTCGACCGCGGTCTCGAGATTGCCGAGCTGGCCGTGCGTCACCGCAACGACGGCGTTGTTGGCTTTGACATTGCCGGCCCTGAGCTTGGCTTCTTGCCTAACCGTCACAAGTTGGCCTTCGATTACCTGGCAGCAGAGATGTTCCCGGTAACCGTTCACGCCGGTGAAGCCGATGGCATCGACAGCATCAAAGACGCAATCGTCAGCGGTCGCGCACTTCGACTCGGTCACGGCGCTCGACTAATCGAAGACGTAATGTTTAGCCGCAGCCAGGGCGAGAGCGACTTCGTTGTTCTTGGCCCGGTTGCCGAGTGGGTTCACGACCGTGGCATTGCTCTCGAATTGAGCATCAGCTCGAACATGCAGACCGGTGTTCTCGACGACATTTATAAGTTGACCGAAGAAGACGATCACGAGCTCAGCGTTGCTGACCACCCGTTCGCAGTTTTGTATGACCTTGGATTCGCCGTCACCGTAAACACCGACAATCGCCTCATGTCGAACACCACCATCTCGAAAGAACTTCAGATTTTGGTTGAGACCTTCGGTTATGACATCGACGACCTCGAGCAGTTTCAGCTCAACGCAGCAGACGCAACTTTTCAAAGCGTCGATGCTCGCGAAGAGTTAATCGAAGACATCGCTGAGGGATTTGCGGCGCAGCGTCGCAACTTAGGTCGTTAAGAGACTGGTCTTTAGACCACTTGCTTAAATCCAGCGGCAGCTAGCCAAGAACTTCGCGAGCGGCAGTTTCGAGATTCGCAAGTTTTTCGGCAGCAACACTCGC
>JACCDL011402515.1_pt1 | contig 10600 bp, 5 predicted proteins | sample 7441931 | NCBI WGS metagenome assembly JACCDL01 (sample SAMN15323437, study PRJNA562643) | freshwater metagenome | isolation source: river surface water | place: USA:Blue River Watershed | collected 2017-08-16 | reverse complement strand
CTTCACCGAAGAACGGGCTGTGCTTCACACTGCCCTTCGCAATCGTAGCAACACTCCTGTCTACGTTGATGGCAAAGATGTCATGCCTGAAATTAATCGCGTCCTTGCACAAATGCGCACATTCAGCGACAGCGTTCGTAATGGACAATGGCTCGGCTATACCGGCAAACGAATTACTGATGTTGTTAATTTAGGTATTGGTGGTTCAGATTTAGGTCCTGTCATGGCATGTACTGCACTCAAGGCTTACTCAAGCCCTGATTTGCAAGTGCATTTTGTGTCTAATATCGACGGTGCTCATTTAGCACAGACATTAGAGCTATGCGATCCAGAAACGACGCTATTCATCGTCGCTTCAAAAACATTCACTACTCAAGAAACCATGACCAATGCAAGATCTGCTCGTGCATGGTTTATTCAATCTGCAAAAGATCAGGCGCATGTAGCTAAGCATTTCGTTGCGCTTTCTACTAATGCAGAAGCTGTTCAAGAATTCGGCATTGATACATCAAATATGTTTGAATTCTGGGATTGGGTTGGCGGTCGTTATTCGCTATGGTCAGCGATTGGTTTATCCATTGCGCTATACATTGGTATGGATAATTTTGAATCCTTACTCGAAGGTGCCCATGAAATGGACAACCATTTCAGAACTGCACCATTAGAAAAGAATATGCCAGTGATTATGGCGATGTTAGGGATTTGGTATAACAACTTCTTTGATGCTGAGACTTACGCAATCCTGCCTTATGATCAAGGATTATCACGCTTTGCAGCTTATATGCAGCAAGGCGACATGGAAAGTAACGGCAAGTTTGTGAATCGTGCTGGTGAGCGTATTGACTACACCACAGGCCCAATTATTTGGGGTGAAGCTGGCACCAATGGTCAACATGCGTTTTATCAACTGATTCACCAAGGCAACAAACTGATTCCTTGCGACTTCTTAATGCCGCTTCGAAGCCAATATGCAATTGGCGAGCAAGGTGATGAGCATCACAAAATCTTGGTATCGAACATCCTTGCACAAACAAAAGCACTGATGCAAGGTAAAACAGCCAAAGAAGCTAAGCTTGAATTAGAAGAGCAAGGTGTACCGCATCACCTCATCATGAATTTATTACCGCACCGAGTATTTGGCGGCAACCGCCCAACAAATACCCTATTAATTGATGAGCTTAACCCTAAAAGCTTAGGTAAGTTAATTGCATTATATGAACATAAAATCTTTGTTCAAGGAATCGTCTGGAACATCAACTCGTTCGATCAATGGGGTGTAGAATTCGGTAAACAGATCGCTAAGAAAATCCTACCTCAATTATCAGGTGAGGGAAAAGTAACTGACCATGATGGTTCAACAAACAATCTAATCAATTACTTTAAGCAAAAAACACAGCATTAAACACTAAGCATAAAATAAAAAAGGCAGAGAACATTCTCTGCCTTTTTTATTGCCATAATCTAATTAATGCAAAGAGACGCTTTTAAATAAAGATTGCGTCATTGACGCACCTAAACGTTTAGCAACGCGATCAGCAAAGTCTTCATGACTCGTAAAATCAACTACGTTAGGCTCTTTAATTACTTCACGCGCAACGTAATCCATACTACCTAAGCCGTCAGCAAGCCCCATTCTGATACCAGCCTCGCCGCTCCAGAACAAACCACTAAAGGTTTCAGGCGTTTCTTTAAGACGATTACCACGACCTTCTTTCACCACAGCAATAAACTGCTGATGGATTTCTGTTAACATTTTTTGGGCAAGTAATTGGTGTTTAGGATTAACTGGAGAAAAAGGATCTAGCATCGCCTTATTCTCACCAGCGGTCATTAAGCGTCGCTCGACACCAAACTTCTGCATGGCACCGGTAAAACCAAAACCATCCATCAATACGCCAATCGAACCAATAATACTTGCTTTATCTACATAGATTTTATCTGCGGCAACTGCAATGTAATAACCGCCTGACGCGCATATATCCTCTACAACAGCATAGACTGGGATGTTAGGATGCAACTTACGTTGACGTTTAACTTCATCGTTAATAATGCCTGCTTGCACAGGACTGCCGCCAGGACTGTTAATACGAAGAATCACACCTTTAGTGTGTTTATTTTCATACGCTTCTTGTAAGCTAGAAATAACAGAGTCAGCATTAACTTGATCAACACCAATTTCACCTTGGATATCAATCAGTGCCGTATGCGAACTAGTACTGCGAGTAGAGTTACCACCTATCCAATTCAACATATAAAAAAGAATTAAAAACAAGTAAACAAAAGTCAGTGTCTTAAACAAAATGCTCCAAAAACGATTTCGCTTTTGTTCCTTTATCGCCGTTAAAGCAATATTTTCTATTGCTTCACGTTCCCAATTAGCATCATTCAATTTCTTATCGGCCATCAAATTCTCTTTTCAGTATTAAATAACTTACAAACTGCGCTTATGATATCAAAAAATTACTAAGTACTTATTTTTATGTAACTTATGTGTTATCTCTCAACCATATACCTAAATGCTCAAATTGATCAAAATGTGCCAAAGGTTGATGCGGTAGCAATCTTTCTAGGGGATGTGCCCCAAAAGTCACGCCTAGACTTTTTACATTTGCGTTCTGCGCCATTTGTAAATCGAAGCAAGTATCACCAACCATTAATGTACGCTCGGGACTAGTTGCTACCTCATCCATTAAGTCTAAAATCATTTGCGGATGTGGTTTTGAGTGACATTCATCAACGCAACGTGTCGCGATAAAATGATGCTTAATTCCACTTTTATCCAAGGCTCTATTAAGTCCCTGACGTCCCTTTCCTGTGGCAACCGCTAGAGAAATACCTTTATTAACTAGATGTTCAACTGTTTCAGCAGCACCATCAAATAGTGGAATAGATTGCTCACCTTGTCCGTAATGATAAGTGTAGCGCGCAGTCATTTGGGTTAATTGCGCATCTGGAATTTGCCCAAACAATTCATACACAGCCTCTCTAAAACCAAGACCGATAATTCCGCTCGCGGCATGTTGACTAGGTTCACTTAAACCAACTTCGACACTCGCCTTACAAATAGCATCCACAATAAGTTGCGTTGAGTTTGCTAAGGTTCCATCCCAATCAAAGATAATTAAATCGTACTTATTTTGCATCTTAAACTTTATTCTCAATCGCTAGTTTTTTTAAAAATCTATCTAATTCTGCTGGCAGCGGCGCAATCAAATTGAGCTTCTCACCACTTAATGGATGACGAATATTCGTCTCAGCCGAATGTAAAAACATTCGCTTCAAACCATTCTTTTGAAGCATCTTATTTAAAGCGAAATCACCATACTTATCATCCCCTAAGATAGGAAAGCCTAAGTGCGCCAATTGAACGCGTAGTTGATGTGTACGACCAGTAATTAACTGTGCTTCAAGCAAGCTGTAATCTCCGAAATGCTGCTTCAAATGGAAAATGGTTTCTGATGTTTGCTCATCTTCCGCATTAGGATTTGGACGCCCATTTACCACAGTGACTCGTCGCTCGCCATTAGGCAGGCTGTGCTTTTGAAGCATCAATGTCACTTTCTTTTGCTTTTCTTTCCAGTGCCCATTAACCAACATGAGATAACGCTTATCCATCTGATTGCGACGCATTGCCTCATGCAAAGCAACTAATGCACTTCGCTTCTTACCAACCATCAAAACACCGGAAGTTTCACGATCAAGACGATGAACCAACTCTAAAAACTTAGCCTGAGGACGTTCCATTCTCAACTGCTCAATTACGCCACGACTAACACCACTACCACCGTGCACTGCCATACCCGCTGGCTTATCCAGAACGAGCATTGCATCATCTTCAAAAATAACAGACTGCTCAAACTTGGCTGTAACCTGTTTAGGTGGCTCATCAACATGGTCAGCCACTTTTGCACGTATCGGTGGAATCCTCACCAAATCGCCCATTTCCAACTTGTAAGTAGCGTCAATGCGCTTTTTGTTAACGCGAACTTCTCCACTTCTTAGAATGCGATACAAATGACTCTTAGGAACCCCTTTTAAGGTTTTAGTGAGGTAATTATCAATTCGCTGACCAACACTGCCCTCATCAATCGTGAGCATCGCTGCACTTGATTCACTAATTTCATTACTTATTTTGCTTAAATTTGTCATCTCACCTATACTACGAAACTCTTGAAGATTATGCGCCAAGCGCTTCTTCTAAGAATGAATTGAATGTTTTAGATTTATCTAAAAAAACACCTTGGTTAATTTCGCTCGCCAAATAAAATTAAGTAGCGATTTTTGTATTAAAAAAATTAATGCGCTCAAGCCCTACAGAACATCTGCCAATACCAAGAGTATAAGCGATGGCGTGGCTTGGATTAGCTAGAACTTTGAATTTTAGCCGATATTGTCGACTAAACCGAATCTAAATTAATAGACAGAACAAACGAAACTGGACTACACAAAACATTTAACGAGTCATTTACCCAACAAATTCAATCTGATGTTCTAAAATAACAACAGACTTTTTGTGAGGCGACAAAATAACGCCTCCTCTAAATTAGCAGCAATTTAAAAAATTGCTTTAAATACTCGATGTTTAAATAAGTCCAAACAAGGTTTTTCTGGCAGATATAGTGCTTATGTTTGTTGCAATATATCGCTGTTATTCGCGAGTCTGAAGTTCACCTCTAGCATCCACACCACCTTCATCTGGCATCATCTGCAAGCCCGCTCAGAGCGCGGGAGTCAACACAATGAAACGTATGTTATTTAATGCGACGCAGTCTGAAGAACTTCGCGTCGCGATTGTCGATGGTCAAAAACTAATTGACCTTGATATCGAATCTGCAGGTAAGGAACAACGCAAAAGCAACATCTACAAGGGCGTTATTACCCGCATCGAACCTTCTCTAGAAGCAGCCTTTGTTAATTACGGTACAGATCGCCACGGCTTCTTACCGTTCAAAGAAGTTGCACGTAGCTACTTCCAAAACGACGTTGATGGCGGTCGCGCACGTATTCAAGACGTGCTTAAAGAAGGTCAAGAACTCATCGTGCAAGTGGATAAAGATGAACGCGGCAACAAAGGTGCTGCACTCACTACTTTCATCTCGCTTGCTGGTCGTTATTTAGTATTAATGCCAAACAACCCACGTGGTGGTGGTGTTTCACGCCGCATTGAGGGTGAAGACCGCAACGAACTCCGTGACATCATGGCACAACTTGAAGTGCCAAATGGAATGAGCATCATTGCACGTACTGCTGGTATTGGTCGTACACTTGAAGAACTTCAATGGGATTTAAGCTACCTATTACAACTTTGGACAGCGGTTGAAAGTGCTTCAACTATCCAGAATGGTCCTTTCTTAATTTACCAAGAAGGCAGCTTGGTGATTCGTGCAATTCGCGATTACTTCCAACCAGATATCGGTGAAATCTTAATCGATACACCTGACATCCATGAACAAGCCATTCAGTTCATGAATCATGTGATGCCTGGCAATGTAGCCCGCGTTAAGCTTTACCAAGACGAAACACCCCTATTCTCACGCTTCCAAATTGAACATCAAATTGAAACTGCATTCTCACGCGAAGTAAGGTTGCCTTCTGGTGGCGCAATTGTGATTGACCACACAGAAGCGCTAGTTTCTGTAGACGTTAACTCAGGCCGTTCAACCAAAGGTAGCGACATTGAGAATACAGCTTTCAACACAAACTTAGAAGCTGCAGAAGAAGTTGCACGTCAACTCCGCTTACGCGATCTAGGTGGCTTAGTTGTCATTGACTTCATTGACATGGAAAGCCAACGCAATCAACGTGAAGTTGAAAACCGCTTACGTGATGCGCTGCATTATGACCGCGCTCGTGTCCAAACTGGAAAAATCTCACGTTTTGGCTTGCTTGAGCTTTCTCGTCAACGCTTACGCCCAAGCCTTGGTGAAAGTAACCACATTCCTTGCCCACGCTGCCATGGCACTGGCCATATTCGCGGCATTGAATCAACAGCCCTTCATATCTTGCGTATTACTCAAGAAGAAGCAATGAAAGAGAACAGCAAGGCAATCCAGGTTCAACTTCCTGTTGAAGCTGCTACATTCTTGCTGAATGAAAAACGTGCTGATATTCATAAAATTGAACAACGCACAGGTGTTGAAGTTGTTTTAATTCCAAATATTCACATGGAAACACCAAACTACACGATCACTCGCATTAAGAGCGATGACAGTGCAGATGACGGCCCACGCAGCTACCAAATGGTTGAACTTCCTACTGAGGAAGAAGCAAGTGCTGCTATACAAGAAGTTAAAGCAATTAAACAAGTTGCTGCAGTGCGTGGTATTACGCCATCAGCACCAGCACCAACGAGCGCAGTTGCAACAACATCTTTACTTGCTCGGGTTAAAAACTGGTTAGCTTCATTAACAACAAAATCAGAGCCTAAAAAAGAGCAACGCGACCACAACGGTAGACGTGAGGGTAATCGTAACAACCGTAACCGCAACCGTAACCGCAATGATCGTGGCGATCGTAATAATCAAGGTGATCGTCCAAACAATGCTCAACAACGTCAACCAAGACCGCAACTGCCACAACAACAGCAAAAACCTCAAAATGCCCCTGCTGCTGTTGAGTCTGCAACGACCGAAAATACAGGTGAGCAACGCGAGCCACGTAACAATCGTCGTGGCCGCAATGGTCGCCGTGATCGTGGCCCTCGCAATGACAGACCAAATGGCGAAAATCAAAATCGCCAAAACGGTGAATTAGAGCAAAACATTGCAGCGCCAGTTGCAGCACAACAAAATAAAGTTGAGCAAAATACTTCATCAAACAATGAAGTGATTAAAACTGAAGCGGTCAATGTTCAAGCTCAAGCGCCTGTTATTAAAGCAGAAGTGAAAGTTGAAGTTGTTAAGTCTGACATTGAAGTTGTTACAACAAAGCCAGCTAAACAAGACAAACCTGCAAAAACAGAGTCTGTTGCTTCTACTGAAGCTGCAAAGCCAACAGAAGAAAAAGCTGAAAAGAAAGCACGCCCAGCGCGCAAACCTGTAGCAAAAGCAAAACCTGTTGATTTAGCGGCAAGTGGATTGCAACTTGTTGAAACGAGTGCTGACAAGGTGAAAGCAGTAGTAACTACTGAGCCTGAAGCACCAAAACAAGCTCGTAAGACACCTGCGTGGAAAAAGAAAGCTGATGAAGCTGCAAAAGACGAGCCTTTAGTCATCGTACAAACGCAGAAGTAAATTGTTTTAAGCACCTCGTGCTAAGCAAATAAAAAGCCCCGATTGTTCGGGGCTTTTTATTTATTAAAACTTTCAAGTCTTCAAGTCATTCACATTAGCGCCATAACCGCTGGGGTCATGTCCGCTAATATACGGACAACGCAAGGATCAAAAGATTATGATAAAACTTGTAAGAATTATGGATTCAAGTCATCCACATTAGCGCCATAGAACTTAGCTTTAAGCTTCTTAAGCTGGTCTCTAAATTCCGCAGCTTTCTCAAATTCTAAATTCTTAGCACTGTCATGCATGCCCTTTTCAAGGCGTTTCATTTCCTTAAGAATTTGCTTTTCGTTTAATACATCATAACTAGCCTGATCTTGTGCGGCTTTACGCTCACGAGCAGCATCGTCTTTATCGTAGACGCCATCAATAATATCTTTAATCTTCTTGCTTACACCTTTAGGCGTAATGCCATTCTCGAGGTTAAATGCGATTTGCTTATCACGACGTCTCTGTGTTTCATCCACCGCCAACTTCATGGATCGAGTAATACGGTTTGCGTAAAAAATTACCTTACCATTTAAATTACGTGCAGCACGACCGGCCGTTTGAATCAGTGAGCGCTCTGAGCGCAAGAACCCCTCTTTATCGGCATCAAGCACTGCAACAAGGGAAACCTCAGGAATATCCAAACCCTCACGTAGTAAGTTAATACCGACTAAAACATCGAACTCACCTAAACGTAAATCACGAATAATCTCAACACGCTCAACGGTATCAATATCCGAATGCAAATAGCGCACCTTAACGCCATGCTCACTTAAGTAATCTGTTAAATCCTCAGCCATACGCTTAGTTAAGGTGGTCGCTAATACACGCTCACCAACATCAATACGTAACTTAATTTCTGAAAGTAAGTCATCTACTTGGGTATCTGCAGGCTTAACGATGATTTCAGGATCAACCAAGCCAGTTGGCCTAGCCACCTGCTCAACTATTTGCTGTTGATGATTAGCCTCATATTCAGCTGGTGTCGCTGAAACGAATACTGTTTGACGCATGATTTGCTCAAACTCTTCAAATTTAAGCGGGCGATTATCAAGCGCAGATGGTAAACGGAATCCGTAGTCCACCAAGTTCTCTTTACGTGATTTATCACCTTTGTACATCGCACCGATTTGCGGCACCGTAACATGGCTCTCATCCATAATCATCAATGCGTTTTTAGGTAAGTAATCAATCAAAGTTGGTGGCGGATCGCCTGGGCCACGTCCTGAAAGATGGCGAGAGTAGTTTTCAATACCTTTACAAAAACCGATCTCATTGAGCATTTCCAAGTCAAAACGCGTGCGTTGTTCGATACGTTGCGCCTCAACCAGCTTTCCGTTTTTAATGTAGAAGTCCACGCGCTCACGCAACTCCTGCTTAATCTTCTCCATGGCACGCACGGTCGTTTCACGCGGAGTAACGTAATGACTGGACGGATAAATCGTGTACGCCGCAATCTTGTTGAATACCTGCCCTGTTAGCGGATCGAATAAGGTAATGTGCTCAACCTCATCGTCAAACAAGGAGATACGCACAGCCGTTTCGCTATTTTCAGCCGGAAATACATCAATGACATCTCCACGCACACGGAAACATCCACGAGAAAAATCAAAGTCATTTCTATCGTATTGCATGCCAACCAAACGCAAAATCGCATCACGTTGACTCATCTTCTCACCCTGCTGCAGGTGCAAGACCATACCGTGGTAATCAACTGGATCACCAATACCGTAAATTGCTGATACAGAAGCTACAATAATGGCATCATCACGCTCTAATAAAGCCTTAGTCGCAGAAAGGCGCATTTGCTCGATGTGCTCGTTAATGCTTGAGTCTTTCTCAATAAATAAATCACGTGAAGGCACATAAGCCTCTGGTTGGTAGTAATCGTAATAAGAAACGAAGTACTCAACCGCATTATTTGGGAAAAACTCACGAAACTCGGAATAAAGCTGCGCAGCAAGTGTTTTGTTTGGCGCCATCACAATGGCTGGACGCCCTGTACGAGCAATCACATTCGCCATCGTGTAAGTTTTGCCTGACCCAGTCACACCGAGTAAGGTTTGATACTTAAGACCTTTGTTAACGCCTTCAGTAAGCTTATCAATGGCTTGCGGCTGATCCCCCGCTGGCGGGAATGGCTGATGAAGCTGATACTTACTATTTGGAAACGTGACAATCAATTGAATACACCTTTAATCATAGGTTTTATTTTAACAGGGTATCGCTTGTAGACTGCGCCTATCTATCGCTCACACCCAACAGAATGGTAATCTGCTAGAACTTTATTGAAAACACTGTGTCTTTTGAAAGGTAACAATCAAAAAACACTCGGGAGCTTTGCGTCATGTTCACATTGAGAAATAAAACACTAAAAATAACACTCGCAGTCTCAAGTGCGTTCATTCTATTCACCAACCAAGTGCACGCTTACGACCGAGTAAAGCTTCTTAAATCATTTTTTTCGATTGTCATGATCAAAGGCTATACCAGTGATGGCAGTATGGCCTATGGATCAGGCGTTGTTGTCGGTCCGAATAAAGTAGTAACCAATTGCCACATTTTCAGAAAAACACCAGACCCTTACATTTCACGTGGTGAAGACACTTATCGCATTACCCAAGTTCAAGCAGATAGATATTACGACATGTGTTTAGTTGCAACTGAAAACACACCTTTCCAAGCTGCTGAAATAGGCTCGGCAGCCACAATGAACAAGGGTGAAGAAATTATCGGGATGGGTCACTCAAGTGGAAATCCAAGCCCAGTAAACGCAAATGGTGTATTGAAATCAGTTTACCCATTCAACAATAGCCACATTATCAGAAGTACAGCAAGGTTTACCATGGGGGCAAGCGGCAGTGGATTATTTGACGGTCAAGGTCGTCTCATTGGAATTAATACTTTCAAATCACCTGGAAGAAATGCCTATTTCTATGCGTTACCAATTGAATGGTTAGCCAACGTTGAAAAGCAACCAGTTGAAACTAAATTCCCAATTGAAGGAAAAACATTCTGGGAAGAAGATGATGATAAAAAACCATTTTTTATGCAAATGGCTACGCCTGAGCTCAATGAAGACTGGTCAAAACTCGCTGAGGTTGCAAAGAAATGGACGGCTGCTGAACCAAAGAATTCAGAGGCATGGTATGAATTGGGTAACGCTCAAGATCATCTCAACAATAAAACAGAAGCTGAAAAATCATACAAAATAGCGCTTAAACTTAATCAAAAGCATACGGAAGCCCTTTACGGACTTGGCTTGATTGCTTCAGCTAAAGGAGATCAAAAACAAGTTCAAGAGATTAATCTAGCAATTCTTGATATCGATCCACAGT
>JACCDL010186738.1_pt1 | contig 10600 bp, 9 predicted proteins | sample 7441931 | NCBI WGS metagenome assembly JACCDL01 (sample SAMN15323437, study PRJNA562643) | freshwater metagenome | isolation source: river surface water | place: USA:Blue River Watershed | collected 2017-08-16 | reverse complement strand
GCCTCCCCGGCCAGGAAGGCCTCGTGCACGTCTCCGAGCTCGCCGACCAGCGCGTCGAGCGCGTCGAGGACATCTGCAAGCTCGGCGACGAGATCATCGTCAAGTGCGTCGGCATCGACGACAAGGGTCGCGTGCGCCTCTCGCGCCGCGCCGCCATCGCCGAGAAGGAAGGTCGCGAGTACGCCCCCGCCCCGAAGCCGATGGACCGCCCCCGCGGCGACCGTCCGGAACGCGGCGAGCGCCGTCCCTTCCGCGAACGCGGCGGTGACAGCGAAGGCGGCCAGGGCTGATCCAGGCTGATCTCCGCACCAAGCCCCGGCTCATCCCCGGGGCTTTTTTGTGCCCGCCGGCGGGGGCTTACGCTTTCCGCATCCGCCAGGTGACGTGCAGGAGCGTGAGGATCGCGCTGGTCGGCATCATGACGGTCGCGAGCAGGGGCGACATCAGGCCGGCCGCGGAAAGGCCGATGGCCGCGAGGTTGTAGAGGGTGGTGAAGAGGAATACTTCCGTCAGTACGCGACGCCGGTGACGGGCTACGGCGAAAAGTCGTCCGAGGCCGCGCAGGTCGCGGCCAAGCAGGTAGAAATCGGCCTTCTGCTCGAGCAGGCCGAGATCCACGACCGGCGTGCCGCGCAAGGTCGCTTCGGAGAACGCGAGGGCGTCGTTGGCGCCGTCGCCGAGCATGAGCGTGGCGGCGCCGTCATGCCGCCGCATCCAGTCCGCCTTCTGTTCGGGCGAGAGGCCGCCCAGTCCGTTGTCGGCGGGCAGCCCGAGCTGACCCAGCAAGGACGTCACTTTCTCGGGCCGGTCGCCGGAGAGGACGAAGACCGCGATGCCGTCGGCGCGCAGGTTATCGATGACTTCCTTGGCGTAGGCCCGGGATTGTTCGGCGAAGAGGAACAGCGCGAGGCGCCTGCCATCGCGGCAGAATTCGGCCGCCGCCATGCCCGCTGGCGCCGGAGCGCAGCCTTGCCATCCGGGCTTGCCGAGGGTCCACGTCGTGCCTTGGGCGTCCGACAGCATGACGCCGGCGCCCGGGATATTGCGGAGCGTCCCGCGGACCGGAGACGGGTCCTCCCGCCGGGCCAAGGCCTCGCGCAGGCTTCGTCCGAAGGGGTGCAGGTTGTTATCCACGAGCGCGAACAGCGCCTGACGGGGTTTCGCGGGCAAGTCGGCCAATTGCTCCGGGTTGCCGAGCCGCGGGCTTTCAAGGGTCAGCGTGCCCGTCTTGTCGAAGACGACCTGCCGGACGCGCAGGGCCCGCTCCCAGACACGATGGTCGCGCAGGTAGACGCCGGCCCGGCGCAGAGTGCCGACGGCGAGCTCGGTCGCGAGCGGGAAGGCCAGGCCGATGGCGCAGGGGCAGGAGACGATCAGGATCGAGATCGCCGTCTGCAGCGCCTGCGGCCAGTCGCCGGTGAGCGTCCCGCGGAGGCCGAAGGCCAGCGCGGCGAGCGTGAGCACGACGCCGAGGTAGACGCTCAGGATGCGTTCGAGCTGGCGCGGCACGAACGCTCCGTCCCCGCCGGCCTCGGTGAGCTTGCGTAGCATCGCACCGGCCCATGTTTCGGTGGCCTCGAGGCGGAGCGGCGTACGCCCGATGTTGAGCGCACCCGAGGGCACGAGGCGGCCGGCAGGATAGACGACCGGTTCGGATTCGCCATTGATCCAGGCGAGGCTGAGTTCGGCGTCCTGTCCGAGCAGTCGTCCGCAGACCGGAGCGACCTGCCCGCCGGGGACGGCGTAGATCTGCCCCGGACGCAAGGCCTCGACGGCGACGCGCCGGAGCGGTGTCCGGCTGTCGGCCCGTTCGAAGACCTCGACCGGTCGGAGCGTCGGCGAACTGGCGGGCAGGCGGCGTCGGTTCTGTTCGATCGCGCGTTCCTGCGTCCAGCGTCCCACCAGCATGAGGAAAGTGAACAGGCAGACGAAGTCCCAGTATTCGAGGCTCGGGACGCCGAGCGCCCAGCCGACGAAGGCGGCGAGGTAAGCCGAGATCAGGCCGAGGGCGATCGGCAGGTCCATGTGCAGCTTGCCCCGGCGCAGCGCGGCCCACGCGCGCGTCGCGAAGTAGCTCCCGCCGACCAGCATCGAGAGCGTCGCGAAGAAGACCGCGAGCAGGCGGAACAGGCCGGCGAACTCTTCGTCGGCTTTCATCCCGAGGTAGGCCGGGACGGAGTTGAGCATGGCGTTCATCGCGAACGCCGCGCACAGGCCGAGCCGGGTGGTCAGGCCGTCTTCCTCCCGATGGTCATCGCCGTCATCGGGGACGAGCAGGTAGCCGAAGCCGGCCAGCCGGCCGGCCGCCTGCGAGAGGTCCGCGCCGGCGCGCCATTCTAGACGGAGCGTCCCGCGGTGCGCGTTGACCCGGGCGGCGAGCACGCCCGGAGCCTCGCCGAGCAGCTTCTCGATCAGCCAGACGCAGCCTACGCAGGAAAGCCCGCGGAGGGCGACGCGGAGGCTGCGTCGGCCGGCGGCGTCGCCGGCCGCCTGGGCTTCCCGCAGCCAGTCGAAATCCCGGGCGCCGAGGATGGTCTCGTTGATCGGCGCGATGGCTTCGGCGCGCAGCTCGTAATAACGGCCGAGCCCGCAGCCGACGATGAGCCCGTGGACTTGTTCGCAGCCGGCGCAGCAGAAGCCCGCCGGGGCCAGCCGGCTGAGGATGGCGGAGCCGCAATGACGGCAGGTCGCGGTATCAGAGGCAGGCATTGCCGGGGGCGCTGAACCAGACCGTCTTCACGACGAGGGCCAGGGCGGCGACCGCCGCGAGGCCGCGCCGGAGGCGGATGCTCCGCGCTTCGCCGAGGCGGAGGGTGAGGCGATGGTAGCCCATCTGGGCGGCCCAGAGCAGCGGGATGGTGCCGAGGGCGAAGCCGAAGCCGATCTCCGCGCCGCGGAGGGTCTGGCCGCTCAGGAGCGCGAGGCCGAAGAGGGCGTGGAGCGGGCCGCACGGCAGCAGCGGGCTGAGCGCACCGAGCCAAGCCCCGGCGAACGCGGGACTCCGTCCCCGGGTACGTTCCATCCAACGCGCGTGGCGGCGGCGCAGGAAGGCCGGCGCGGGGAAGCCCCGGTCAAGCCCGAGCGCCAAGGCGACGAGGAAGATCACCATCGCCCAAGGCAGGTAATCCATCAGGGGCAAGGCCATCCAGCGTCCGAACTTCGCCCCGACCAGACCGGCGATGCCGCCGAGCGAAGTATATGCCAGCGTCCGCATCAGATGATAGGCCGTCGTGAAACCAAGCCGTTGGTCGGCCGTCGCCCGCCAGGGGCCGAGCGCGCAGGTGAGCGGGGCGCACATCGCGCCGCAGTGCGGCGACACGGCCAGTCCGGCGAGGAAGGCGCCGGCGCCGGTCTCAACGAGCGGGAGCATGGTCGGACGGAGGGTTGACGGGCGCGACCGATTCGGGCGCATGCCGGAGGGCGATGAGGAGCCAGCAGACCCAGACCGCGACGAAGCCCAGGAACAGGGCCGCGAGGGGGATCCAAGGATGTCGGCGGAGGAGGCTCATCGGGCGAGGGTCGCGGGCGCGGGTCCGATGAAGTGGGCTTTCTGCGGCACCGACACCTTGCCGTCGTCGCTCCGGAGGCGGAGCGTGAAATTGAATTCGCCGCGGTAATCCCGGCGGTCGACGAGCAACGTGAGCGGGAGGGTGACTTCGGCCTGCGGCGCGATGACCAGCCCGGCCGACTGGTTGAGGACCGTGAGGCGGGTGCCCGTGGCCTCGGCTTCGACGAAGAAGCGACGCTCGACGTCGTCCTTGTTCTGGATCTTGGCGCGGAAGACGTTGGCGACCGAATCGGCGCTGACCAGGTAGAGTTCGGTCTGCGGGGGACGGCTCAGCTTGAAGCCCGCCGGCTGGACGCGGAGGAGAGAGACCGTGGCGACGACCAGGCCGACCGTCAGCAGGGCGGCGTAGAGCAGCGTGCGGGGGCGCAGGAAGCGCGTGCGGCCCCCGGCCAGTTCGCGCAGCGAGGCGTAACGCACCAGTCCCGTGGGCCGCCGGAGCTTCGTCATCATGTCGTCGCAGGCGTCGACGCAGGCCGTGCAGGCGACGCACTCCATCTGCAGTCCTTGGCGGATGTCGATCCCGGTGGGACAGACCTGGACGCACCGGCGGCAATCGACGCAGTCGCCGGCGACGATGCCCGGTGCGGCCTTGCCCCGGGGTTCGCCGCGCTTCTCGTCGTAGCCGACGATGACGGAGTCGTCGTCGATGAGGGCGGACTGGAGCCGGCCGTAGGGACAGATGATCAGGCAGAGCTGCTCGCGGAACCACCAGAAGTTGAAGAAGAGGACGCCGGTCGCGCCGGCCATCGCGACGAACGCCGCCGGATGGGCCTGCGGCGCGGCGGTGATCATCGGGTAGAGCCCGGGGATCGAGATGAAGTAGGCCAGGAAGATGTGCGCGACCGCCCAGCAGAGCAACAGATAGGCCAGCGCGCGGCCGCCGCGGCGGAGGAGCTTGGCCGGGCGGCTCCACGGTTCGGCGTCCAGCTTCGCCCGGTTGAGGTGGTCGCCCTCGAAGAAGCGGTCGACGACGCGGAAGACGTGCTCGAGGTAGACCGTCTGCGGGCAGGTCCAGCCGCACCAGATGCGGCCGAGCAAGGCGGTGGTCGCGTAGATGAGGAAGCCCCAGCCGGTGATGACGAAGAACAGCAGCCACACGTCGCCCAGGCCCAGCGTCGCGCCGAGCAGGTGGAAGCGACGGTGCTCGACGTCGAGGAACACCGCGGGGAAGCCGCCGACTTCGAACCAAGGCAGCAGGGCGAAGAAGGCGATGAGCAGCCAGGCCACGAGGCGACGGGCACGCCACCAAGCGCCGACGACGATGGCCGGCTGCAGGAAGCGGCGGGTGCCGTCCCGGCCGATCGTCGTGACGCGCTCGCGGGTGGGGCCTCGGTTCACGGGGTCAGTTGCGAGGGTTCCTTCGTGCGGTCGATGGCCTGCATGCGGCCCTGCTGCTGGAAGGAGAGCAGGTAGGCCGTGACCGCCGCCACGCGGGCGGCGCCGAGCGCCTTCTGCGCGGCCATGCCGGTCGGCTTGCCGTCGAAGACCACGCCGTCGTTGATGTTGCGGAAGACGGCCATGCCCGTGTTGCCATGGACCCAGAGGTCGTCGCTGAGGCGGAAGCCGACGCCCTTGATGCCTTCCATCCTGGGGCCGTGGCAGCTGAAGCACAGGCCGGCGTAGACCGCCTGGCCCTCGGCGACCGTCGTCGGGTTGCGGCTCATCTTCCACAGCGTCGCTTCGTCGAGGTCCTTCACGGCCGCCAGCTGCCGGGCCTCGAGGGCGGCGAGCTCGGCGTCGAGCGCCACGCGGTCGTCGGGCAGCGTGCCGGTGGTGAAGTTCGCGAGCCAGTAGACGAAGGCGAAGGCGATCGAGGCGAAGAGCGTGAAGAGCCACCAGTTCGGCAGGCGCTGGTCGTATTCCCGGATGCCGTCGTAAGCGTGCGGCATGATCACGGGCTGTTCGTCGTCTTGCATGGGCGAGGGTGTCATTCGTCGTTGAGGGGCATTTCGGAGAGGCGCTTCACCTCGTCCTTGGGGGTGGTGAGCACGCGGGCGAGGAGCAGTACCATGGCCAGTCCCAGCAGGAACAGGCCGGCGGTCTGCGCGTCCCGCAGGAGTTCTTCCCAGGCGATGCGGCGGAACATATCAGCGACGGGCCTCCGGGCTGAGGGTTTCGACGTTCAGTCCCAGGCATCTGAGGTAGGCCAGCAAGGCGACCATCTCGGAGTCCGCGGGGACGACGATGCCTTTGTCGGCGAGGGCCTTCCCGATCTCCTTCGCCTGGGCGTCGTAGTCGTTCTGGATGGCCGCCGGGGTGCTCGCGTCGGCCCGGTAGGGTACGCCGAGCGTGCGCAGGGCGGAGATCCGGCCGAAGAGCTGCGAGCGGTCCACGGACTGTTCCTTCAGCCAGGGGTAGGACGGCATGATCGAGTCGGGCTCGAGTTCGCGCGGGTTGACGAGGTGGCGGTAGTGCCAGGCCAGGTCCGGGCGGAGCAACCCTTCCCGGGCCAGGTCCGGGCCGGTGCGGCGGGAGCCCCACTGGAAAGGGCGGTCGTAGATGGACTCGCCGAGGCGCGAGTAACCTTGGCCGGCCCCGTAGCGGAGGATGTCAGGCTTCAGCGTCCGGATCATCTGCGAGTGGCAGTTGTAGCAGCCCTCGCGGACATACAGGTCGCGGCCGGCGAGCTCGAGCGGGCGGTAGGGCTTCTGGACGCGGCCCTCGAGCAGGCGGGCGTCGCCGTCGCCTTTGTAGAGGGCCACGGTGGGGATGATCTGCAGGGCGCCGCCGATGGCCACGGCGATGAGGCTGAGGACCGAGAAGGGGAAGGCGTGGTGCAGCAGTTCCTCATGCCAGGTTTTCCAGGTATACTGGTTGACCTCGAAGTGGGCCACGGTCGCCAGCGCGGCCGTGATGAGCCCGACGAGGCCGACGGTCGCCCATCCGCCCTGACCGAGCAGCCAGAGACAGGCGGCGCCGATGATGGCCAGCGTGCAGAGCACCGGCGCGTTCGCGAAGCCCGCGAAGGGCTTGGCGGGCGGCACGGCCGCGGTGGCGGCCGGGACTTCGACGCCGCCGTCGGTCGGGGTTCCGGAGCGGATCGTACGCCAGAGGTTGTAGACCATCAGCAGGAAGCCGCAGAGGTAGAGGCCGCCGCCGAGGGCGCGGAGGTAATACATCGGCAGGATGTTCTTCAGCGTCTCGATGAACGTGTTCGCCGGGGCCGAGCCGTCGGCCGTCAGTTCGTTGAGCGAGAGGCCCTGGCCGATGCCGGCCACCCACATCGAGGCCACGTAGAAGAGGATGCCGACCATGCCGACCCAGAAGTGGAGGTTCGCGAGGCGTACGCTGTGGAGCTCCGTGCCCCAGAGGCGCGGGACGAGCCAGTAGAACATGCCCGCGGCCATGAAGCCGTTCCAGCCGAGGGTGCCGGCATGCACGTGTCCGATGATCCAGTCGGTGTAGTGGCCGAGCGCGTTGACGGCCTTGATCGACAGCAAGGGGCCTTCGAACGTCGCCATGCCGTAGAACGTCACTGCCGCGGCCATGAACTTCACCACGGGGTCGGTGCGGAGCTTGTCCCAGGCGCCGCGCAGGGTGAGCAGGCCGTTGAGCATGCCGCCCCAGGAGGGCGCCCAGAGCATCAGCGAGAAGATCATCCCGAGTCCTTGGAGCCAGCCGGGGAGGGAGGTGTTGAGCAGGTGGTGCGGCCCGGCCCAGATGTAGAGAAAGATCAGCGACCAGAAATGGATGATCGACAGGCGGTAACTGTATACCGGTCGTCCCACGGCCTTGGGGACGAAGTAATACATGATGCCGAGGATCGGCGTGGTCAGGAAGAACGCCACGGCGTTGTGCCCGTACCACCACTGCACCAGGGCGTCCTGGACGCCGCCGAAGATCGGATAGCTGTGCAACAGGCTCGTCGGCAGGGAGAGGTGGTTGACCACGTAGAGGAGCGCGACGGTGATGATCGTGCCGATGTAGAACCAGACGGCGACGTAGAGGCTGCGTTCCCGCCGGCGGGCCAGCGTGGCGAAGAAGACGACGCCGAAGACGACCCAGACGAGGGCGACCAGCGCGTCGATCGGCCAGATGAGCTCGGCGTATTCCTTGCTGCGGGAGTAGCCGAGGGGCAGGGTGACGGCGGCGAGCACGATGACCAGCTGCCAGCCCCAGAAATGGACCTTGGTGAGGAAATCATAGGCGAGCCGCGCTTTAAGCAGGCGTTGGCTGGAGTAGTAGACCCCGGCGAAGACCATGTTCCCGACGAAGGCGAAGATGGCGGCGTTGGTGTGCAGCGGGCGGAGCCGCCCGAACGTGGCGTAGGGCAGTCCGAGGTTGAGCGCCGGAAAAGCCAGCTGCAGGGCGATGATGACGCCGACCAGCAGGCCGACGACGCCCCAGAGGACCGAGGCGAGGATGAAACGCCGGACGATTTCGTCGTTATAGCGGATGGTGACAGGGCTGTCGTTCATGGAAATGCGGAGTCGTCGGTGGTGCGGGCGTCCTCGTCCAGCGGACGGAGCGAGTCGCGGTCGTGGCCGTCCTCGCCGCGGTTGCGTTGATCCCAGAGGAAGGCCGCCACGGCCAGCAGGGCGAGCAGGACGGAGAAGAAGACGGTGAGAGCGAGGGCGGCCATGTGTCGTAAGGGACGACGCCCTGAGATTACCTCTCGGCCAGACGCATTCAATCCGCGTCCGTAGCGCGGAGCGGCCGCGAAGGTTTTCCGATGCTTGGAACTATTTTAAGCGAAGAACTTAAAATCATTCTAAACTGTAGCGATGATGCGTCGTATCCCTATGTTTAAAGGCCGCGGCGTATGTTCGATTCTTAGGTCAGCTTTCCGCCGCAAGGCATGATTAGTAAAACAGCAGACGCGATTAGGTCCGCTGAAACCACCCGGAGCTAATCAGGGGAGCTTCATTTCGAGGCTTTTCCCGCCGCCGTCACGCGTTCGAACCACGCCCGCGCGGCTTCGGTCGCCGGCCCGTCGCGGAGCGGCCAGCGATCGTTGTGCGGGTGCTTGACGGCTTCGTTCGGAAACTTGCCGTAGAGCGCCGTCATGTCGACCGTCAGGTAATCGACGTTTTGCGGGACGATGGGCGCGACGAAATCCCGGGTCTGCTCGCCGGGGTGGCCCTGGCTGATCAGGACGGGTCGACCTTTCAGGCGACCCAGCCGGACGGTGGCTTCCCCGCGGTAGCGGGCCAGCGGGGCGCCCCAAGGTGCGCTCCAGGCCTGCACGCCATCGAAATGGTCGTGGGCCCAGAGGCCGCACCAGAGCCCGGCGATCTCGTCATCATGCAGGCCGAGGAAAGAGACGCCGATGGCGCCGCGCGAGAAGCCGCAGAGCACGACCCGCTTCGCGTCGCCGCCGAACTCGGCGCAGATCCGGGGGAGGTTGGTCTTGGCGTAGCCGACGGTCGCTTCGACGTCGCCCCACCAGGTCACCTCGTTCTTGCGCCGATCCTTGGCGACGTAGGGCAGGACGACCCAGAGGGCCCGGCCCCGCGCCACGCCGTAGCCGAGCGCGGCCCCTTCGACCTCGCCGGTCGAACCCGAGGTCGGGAAATAGTTGCCGGTGTACTCGGCGATGACCGGCCAGCTCTGGCCGCGGGCCTTCCAATCCGGGGTCCAGTCAGCGGGGAGGGTGAGAAGATGGCGCACTTGCGTGCCGGCGTATTCCGGCGCGGTGAGCGCGACGCGTCGCCCGGCCGCGGGCGGACCCTCCGCCAGCGGAGGCAAGGGTAGGTCGGCGGCGAGGAGCGCCGGCAGGGTGCCGAGGATGAGACAGGCGGCCTTCATGCGCGGAGTCAGCGGCCGTCGTCCTCGATTACCTGGGTGCGGGTCCACAGGTCATGCCAGGCGCGCCGGTCCTTCCGGAAAAGCGGGACGTGCGCGTTGACGATCCCGAGCAGGGTGAAGAGCGGGTTCGGCAGGCAGAGGAAGGCCGTTTTCCAGGCCGAGCGCAGCAGGGCCGGCAAGAAGCCCGGGGCTTCGCCCGTCGTGATGTCGATGGAGCGGAGGTGGAAGATCCGCTTGCCGAGGGTGCGGCCCTGGCCGAGCCATTCCTGCGCGGTGAGCGCCCCGCCGACCACGCAGAACGAGACCGTGCCGAGGTAGCCGAGCCAGAGCGCGTACGCTTGGAGCGTCGCCTCGGGCGGGTGGAGGGCGAGGTCCCAGAGCGCGGCCGTGGAGCCCGTCCGTTGGGACTGCAGCGAAAGGGTCTGCAGCTGGTCGTAGAACGTGCCGACCGTCGTGAGCGCGGTCTGTTCGTCCGGCCCCGCGAGCCGGACCGCCAACCACCAGCTCAGCACGAGCAGCGGGAGGACGTCGGCCAACGCCGCGAAGGTCCGCCACCAGAGACCGGCGGGGACGGGCGGGAGGGGCGGCGGGCGCTCAGCCACGCTGGCGCGCGCAGGCGTCGAGCGGGTTCTTCATCAGCATGGCCACCGTCATCGGTCCCACGCCGCCGGGGACGGGCGTGATGGCCTCGCAGGCGGGCGCGACCGCGTCGAAATCGACGTCGCCCACGATGCGGTAGCCGGTCTTCTTGGTGGCGTCGGGGACGCGGTTGATGCCCACGTCGATGACCACGGCGCCGGGTTTGACCATGTCGGCCGTGATGAAGCGAGGCTTGCCGATCGCGGCGACCACGATGTCGGCCTGGCGGACGATCCCGGCCAGGTCCTTGGTACGCGAATGGGCGATGGTCACGGTGCAGTCACAGCCTTTGGCGAGGAGCAGGGCGGCCGCCGGTTTGCCGACGATGAGGGAGCGGCCGACGACCACGGCGTGCTTGCCGGCGGTCTCGACACCGGAGCGGCGCAGGAGCTCGATCACGCCGGCGGGGGTGCAGGCCGCGAAGGCGCCGGGCAGTTCCTGCACGAGGCGGCCGATGCTCTGCGTGCCGAAGCCGTCGACGTCCTTGTCGGGCGACACGCGGTTGAAGACCTCGGTCTCGGGCAGGTGCTTCGGCAGCGGGGCCTGGATCAGGATGCCATGGACCGAGGCGTCGGCGTTGAGGGCGTCGAGGTGGCGGAAGAGTTCCTCCTTGGTTACCGTCTCGGGGAACAGCCGCAGGCTGGC
>JACCDL011320406.1_pt1 | contig 10601 bp, 9 predicted proteins | sample 7441931 | NCBI WGS metagenome assembly JACCDL01 (sample SAMN15323437, study PRJNA562643) | freshwater metagenome | isolation source: river surface water | place: USA:Blue River Watershed | collected 2017-08-16 | reverse complement strand
GGGTGACGATGTCGTTATTGTCCCCAACTCTGCAGGCGTTGCCGGCGGAGTGAGAGCGTGGCAGCTCTAACCTCTTAGGCTGCTAGTTAGCTTCTGATTGCCTTCGCAAATTCGCGAAAATCTTCGACCAATAGATCAATTTCAGTTTGGCCATGTGCCAAAGAAATCAACAATTGTTCATCAAGACCAGGAGGCGTAATGATTCCGCGGTTAATTGCAAAGAGCCAATGCGCTTCTGCAACGCCGAAATCAGTCGCCTTGTAATCACGATAGTTGCGCACTGGCGTTGTCGACCATGTGACGCAGCCCTTTACGCCAAATCCAACCGTATGAGCTGGTAGCTCGTATTCATCGATGATGTCACCAATTCGCGTCAGAGCCTGAAGATTAAAGTCTTCGGCTACTTCTAGCGCTTCATCAGAGCAGATGCGATCAATGGCGCGAACACCAGCCATCGCAAGTGGATTACCGTTAAAGGTACCGAAGTGAGCCATCTTGCCATTGGTAACAAAGTCCATGTACTTCTTCTTGCCACCAAAAGCTGCAAGGGGAAGTCCGCCGCCAATTGATTTAGCAAGGGTAATCAAGTCTGGCTTTACACCAAGTCGTGCCGATGCACCATGTGCACCTGCAGTGAGACCAGTTTTCACTTCGTCAAAGATAAGAACTACGTTGTATTGATCGCAGAGCTTGCGGACTCCTTCGAGATAACCCTCATCTGGAAGAACGATTGCGATGTTTTCAAGAACAGGTTCAACAATGAAGCAAGCAATTCGCTTAGCGTTCTTCTTAAACATCTTCTCTAGAGCCTGGAGATTGTTGTAAGGAACAACATAAATATCGCCAGGAACCAAGTTGGATTCGATGTAAGGAGTTGGCTTATTTGGATTGCCAGCTTTATTGAGTGGAGGCTTCGCTGAAACTACAAATGGGTCATAGCTTCCGTGGTAGCCGCCTTCAATTTTTAGGATTCCCATCTTTCCAGTGGCAGAACGCGCAACACGAACTGCATACATGGTGGATTCGGTTCCTGAATTTGTAAATCGAACTTGATCGATTCCAAATCGTGTACAAATTCTTTCTGCAGCATCAGTTGATGTAGGTGAAGGAGTAACAAAGAGCATTCCTTGCTGCATCTGCTTCTGAACTTCCTCAATGACGATCGGGTTGAGGTGTCCGGCGAGCATCGCTCCAAAGCCCATGGATAGGTCGAGCAGTTGGCGGCCGTCGACATCTGTCATGTAGGCGCCCTGAGCGGAGACGATGGAGATCGGGTATGGATCCCAATACTGGAAGCTAGATGTGACGCCTAGGGGCAGTGATTGCTGAGCGCGAGCGTTCTCAGTTGCTGAGCCATTGGTGTTCTTTGAGAAAAGTTCCCACTCAGCAGCCAGAACTGCGGCTACTTTTTCAGGCGATATTGGTTTTGATGATGTTGGTACATAACGATGTGTTGCTGCGTGTTGCGACTTAATCGCGGTTTGTGTAGTCATTGTCAAGCTGTACGGCAAATGTTTCTGATTTAGAAACGGTTTGAGAAGTACTCTCCTTTGTTGTTTGCGTGTTAACGCCCCCCAAGTATCTCTGATAGTAAAAAAGTTTGCAAGAGATAGGTTTTTCCCGCGTGGTTTACGCATAAAACGTTGATAACCTTTGAACCCTATGGAAAAACCAACAATAATTCTTGCGACTAGTAATGGCGTAGGAATGGGGCATCTGGTTCGCGCAACTGCAATCGCAACAGCGCTGAAGGAATACGCCAATCCAATTATTGTTTCTATGGCGGGTGGAATCGCCGAAATTCCAGATTACTTAGGAATTCGTTGTGAATATATCCCAGGTCGAGATCGTATGTGGATGACCCGCGAAAATTGGGATATTTATCTTCGTGACAGACTTCTTGCACTGGTTGATGAAACTAATGCGCGAGTTCTCTCCTTCGATGGAGTTGTTCCATACCCTGGTGTAATTGCAGCAAAGTTTTCGCATCCTAAACTTTCATTAGTATGGGTGCGCCGTGGCTTATGGCAGAAGAAACCACAGAGATTTGTTTTAGGTCTGCAATCTGCAATGATGGATTTGATTATCGAACCAGGTGACTTTGCACGTTCATATGATTTTGGTCCAACGGCTGAACGAAAAGATGCTCGGCTGACATCGGCCGTTTCGCTCTACCAAGAAGATCAGGCTATGAGCCGCGATGATGCGCGGCGGGTGCTGGGCCTTGATCTTGATAAGCCTGCGGTTCTGGTTCAGCTTGGCACCGGCGATAGCGATGTCAACGAGAAGATGACTGCTGCGCTCTCTGGGTTACTGGGCTGGAAAGATCTCCAAGTTATCCTGACAAAGCAGCCAGTTGATAAGAACGGTAAGTCGCTGGCGCCTGAGGGGCTCGACATTCGCATCAAGCGCCACTTCCCGTTAGCTCATGTGCTCCACGCCTTCGATGCCAGCGTCTGCGCGACTGGCTACAACGGAGCCCACGAACTACTGCCCGCTGCAATTCCTACCGTCTTCGTTTCCAACATCCGCGGTACAGATGATCAAGAGGCGCGCGCACAATGGAGCCACGATATGGGGTTTGCCCTTCGCGCCAATCAAGCTGATTTAAGAGATATCACCGCAACAGTCAAGAAGCTGCAAGACCCAGAAGTTAGAGCACGTTTAGCGAAGAAATGCCAAGAACTTCCTAAACCTACTGGGGGCGCTGAAATCGCACAGATTCTCTTTGATTTAGCAGTAGCCGATGAGGTAATTCGCCCATCAACTATTCGCTATTACCAATTACGCATTCAAGACCACATTAATCGTGGAGTGCGCCACGTCGCATATTTAGCGCTTCGCCGTCTAGCACTAGTTTATAGATTCATTAATCCCCATATTGTTACTCAAGAAGTAATCCAAGATGCGCCAATTTGGGGTTCACAAACCACCGCCCAAGAATTACATCCACTCATTAAAGGTGAACATCGTTTTGAGCATTTGATTACGGGCGCTTCTAGCAATTATCGAAAACGACGTGAAGAAATTGCTGAGGCGGCTTACGTGCGTCAGAAGAAAGTGATTAACACAAAAAAGCAAGGTTAAAAGCGCGAGCGGATTTCCCAGAGATCTTTAAATACAGGATTAAAGAGCGTGCTCGCCAAGTAGTCGACTCCACTCGAGCCGCCAGTACCCATCTTGTGTCCAATAGTGCGCTCCACCATCTTGACATGGCGGTAACGCCATTCCTGAATACCCTCATCGATATCGACTAGACGTTCTGCTACAAGTGAGCTTTCGGGATCACTTTGATGTACTTTGAGAAGAGCGTCTTGCACCTGTGAATTTGAAGTATAAGCAATTGATTTATCGCGACTAATTACTTCACTAGGAAGAACATGTCCACGTTTAACTAGGTACTCAAGAAATGAATCCCAGATTGAATTTCTTGATGTTATCTCTGAAATCTCTCGCTGAACTTCTGGCGGCAGATGTCCGGCTAAACGACTATCGCGACGACCGAGGATTGCTTCCACTTTTCTAAACTGTGCTGATTGAAATCCACTGGATGAAGCCAGGTAGCCTCGGAAAGCGTTAAATTGCAGGGGAGTCATAGTTTCAAGGATGTCGACCTGAGCAACACAAACTTTCATGATGGTTCGGATGCGACCCAAGATTGAGAGCGCGTAGTGGGTATCGGCCGATTCCAGCGCGCGCTGCGCCTGTGAAAATTCGTGAATGAGCTGCTTAAACCAGAGTTCATAAGTCTGATGGATGATGATGAAGAGCATTTCATCATGTTCTGGACCATCTGATAGAGGTTTCTGAAGTTGCAACAACTCATCTACAGCTAAATAAGAAGTGTAGGTAAGTGCTGACTCAAAGTTTTCACTCATGTGACTCTGGAATCCGATCCTTCGACCTTCTCGTATTGACGTGTCTGAGTTAAATCTCGAATGCGCTGGAAACCATCCCAAACCTCTACATAAGAAGTTGGAAGTGGTGCGATGGCGAGGCGAATCGCATTTGGGGTGCGGTAATCAGGAATAACGTTGGCAAATTTACGGAGAGCAACACAGATGCGTGCAGCCTCTGGATGGCCAATAGAGATATGTCCACCACGCTCTTTGGGATTTCTAGATGTCAGAAGCGTGTAACCAAGAGGCGCTAACCACTCATCGTAGAGATCAATCATCATCTGCGTTCCTAACGCAGCCTTTGCAGCGATGACATCAATGCCAGCTTCCTCAATCATTGAGAATGCAACTTGCACACCCCGGATACCGATAATTGATGGGCTCGCGATTTGAAAGCCGCGAATACCTTCTGCTTTTTCGAAGTGAGGGCCCATTCCAAATTGATCTTCATTGCCAAACCAACCTTGGATGGGAACTTGCAACTCTTTCTGGATCTTCTTGTTCACATATAGCCAAGCAGGAGAACCAGGACCTGAGTTGCCATATTTATAGGTGCAACCCACGGCTAAATCAACTCCACATTGATCAAAGTTCATCTCGATGGCACCTGCTGCATGGCTGGCATCCCAGACAACGAGCGCTCCATACGAACGGGCTAGGTCAGTGATGGATTGGATATCTGACCTTGCACCAGAACGATATTGAATGACTTCAAAGGTCACTAAAGCAACATCGTCGGACATGTACTTTTCCAAAAGATCCGCAGTAATCAACTCATTCTCCGCAATTGCGGGATCTTCGTTATCAATAATTATTAGGTTGAGATCAAATTGTTTTGCAATTCCGTCCAAGATATATCGATCAGTTGGGAAATTTGCAGCGTCTGTGATGATGGTCTTTCGTCCAGGCCGAGCCTTAATGGCGGCGACGCATAGCTGATAGAAATTTACTGAAGTTGTATCGCAGACGAGAACCTGTCCGGGACCTGCGCCCAGCACTGCTCGGCCCAGCAAATCACCTGCGACCTGAGCTTCATCAATCCAATGCGCCCATCCAGTGACAACTTCATTTCCCCATTCCTGCGAGAGAAAATCACCGACAGCTTTAACCGTTGCGTGCGGCAGTCGCCCCAGTGAATTACCGTCGAGATAGCAGAGATTTGGGTCGGTGATAACAAATTTACTTCGGTAGCTAGCGAGCGGATCTTTCTGATCGAGCTCTAACGCATATTCGCGGTCAGTGACCTTCATAGTTCAAAGGTACGCTCTCCTACCGTGGCGCGCAACGTTGTGAATATCGAAGAGGTCTCTAAAGCCTTTGATATTCGCCCTTTATTGGATCAAGTTTCATTGGGTGTTTCAGAAGGTGACCGCATTGGAATTGTGGGCCGAAATGGCTCCGGCAAGAGCACTTTAATGAAAATTATTGCCGGCGTTGAAGAGCCCGATGCAGGCAGGGTCACTAAATCAAATAGTTCACGGATAGGGATTCTTGCCCAAGTAGATACTGCTTCGGCAGATGCAACTGTTGGCGATGTTGTTATTGGCAATCGCGAAAAACATGAATGGGCAAGTGATCCCCGAATCCGTGAGATTTTTACAGGGCTCTTTGGGGGCTTCGATGATCATCTCTTTGAGAGGATTTTTGCTTCACTTTCTGGAGGAGAAAAACGTCGCGTTGGGTTAGCTAAGTTGCTTATTGATGATCTTGATTTGATTCTGCTGGATGAACCAACAAACCATCTCGATGTAGAAGGTGTTGCTTGGTTGGCAGAACATCTTAATTCTCGAAAAGATTTGGCTGTACTAGTGGTGACGCACGATCGCTGGTTTTTGGATGCAGTGACAGATAGAACTTGGGAAGTTGTTCTTGGAAAAGTTGAAGAATACGATGGAGGTTATTCTGCATTTGTGCTTGCAAAAGCTGAAAGAGCGCGACAGGCAAGCGCCATGGATGCACGGCGAAACAACCTCATCCGTAAAGAGCTTGCTTGGTTACGCCGTGGTGCTCCAGCTCGTACAACAAAACCTAAATTTCGAGTCGATGCAGCAAACGAGTTAATTTCTGCAGAACCAGCTCCGCGAGATTCAACTGAGCTTCTTAAATTTGCACTTAACCGATTGGGAAATACGGTATTTGAATTACATCATGCACAGATTCAAGCTGGCGATAAAGAGCTGATCCATGATCTGACGTGGAATATCGGTCCAGGTGATCGCATTGGAATTGTTGGTATTAACGGCGCGGGCAAAACGACCCTGATGCGTACCTTGGCCGGGCAGTTAAAGCCAGCATCTGGAAAATTAGTCACAGGAATTACCGTGAAAATTGCTTTTCTCACGCAGCATTTAGATGAATTGGATCCGACTTGGCGCCTCCTTGAAGCGGTGGAGAAAGTAGCCACCCACGTTGAAATTGGAAAAGGCAAAACTCTGTCGGCATCTCAACTGTGCGAGCGACTCGGTTTTGATCGCGACGCGCAATGGACCCCTGTGGGAGATCTGTCGGGCGGAGAGCGACGGAGATTGCAGCTCACCAGACTCTTGATGGATTCTCCCAACGTCTTACTCCTTGATGAGCCTACAAATGATTTTGATATTGAAACGCTGACCGAATTAGAAGACTTGCTCGATAGTTATGGTGGAACTTTGATTGTTATTTCACACGATAGATATTTTCTAGAGCGAGTCTGTGATCGCTTCTATGGTTTGCTTGGAGATAAAGTCTTACGTGATCTTCCCCGGGGAGTTGATCAATATTTAGAACAGAGATCTCAAAGCTTGATAGCCTCATCCGAAAATACGTCTAAAAGTAGTTCTGTTTCGAGCGCTGCCGAACAGCGACAGCTAAAGAAAGACCTGACTCGCGTAGAGCGACAGGTGGCTAAGGGTAAAGAGAGACTCTCTCAATTGAAAGTCGAATTAGAAGAAGCAGCATTTAGTCCGGAAAAGTTATTAGAAATCACTGCCGAAATTACCAAGGTAGAAAGTGAGTTAGCTGCCCGCGAAGAAGAATGGCTAGAGATTACTTTGGCGTTAGAAAGTTAATTAGCTTCGGCAGTCACTAGACTATGGATATGTCCAAAAAGACACAGCGGCTAGATTTCCTGGCCGCGCTCTCTGGTGCCATGATTGCTGTGCAGGCGCGCGCAAATGGCGAACTGTCACATTTACTTGGCAATGGTGTGCAGGCCGCTCTTGTCTCCTTTGGCTCTGGTCTCGTCATCATCGCGGTGATCGCCATCTTTAGCCCAGCAATTAAGGAAGGCGCCCGAAACCTCCGTGGTGCAGTCGCACGTAAAGAGATACCAGTCTGGACGCTCTTTGCCGGAGCTTTGGGTGGCAGCTTCGTTGCGGTGCAAACACATATCGTTCCTCTGATTGGCGTTGCCATCTACTCAGTGGCATCAATCGCCGGGCAAACCGCAGCATCATTGATTGTTGATCGGATAGGTCTAACAGGTGGAGGCAAAAAGCACATTACACCGCGACGAATTGCGGCAGCGTTGGTTACCGTCTTTGCAGTATTTATTTCAGTCTTTGATCGGATTGATGCGCGCAATCTCTCAATTTTTGCTGTTCTTATGGGTTGTGTTGCAGGCGCAATCGTAGGTGTGCAACGAGCTCTTAATGGGCAAATCAATGAACATTCCCATCAAAGCTTTACAACATCGTTTCTCAACTTCATTATGGGTACTTCATTTCTGGTGATCTTTCTAGCGATTGCAGTTGCACTTGGTAATACGGAAATTGCACCACTTCCTGCAGGACCGTGGTGGATTTATACAGGCGGAGTCATCGGCGTCATCTACATTGCCTTTACTTCAACAATCGTGCAGCACTTGGGAGTTTTGACGTTCACTCTCTACAGCGTTGGTGGACAATTGGTTGGCTCGCTCTTAATTGATATCTACTCACCAACTCAAGGTGTTCAGGTGAGCGCTTATTTAGTAACAGGTATTGCTATGACTTATCTTGGGGTAATTGTCGGCGGCGTAAATAATCAACAATCGCGGAGACGATTGACCCCAGAATAAAAAAGGCAGCAATCGCGTAGGTAAAGGTCTTCACACCTGGAATAGATGCTGTGTAGTAACCCGCCAAGGTGATTCCAACGCCCCATGCCAAAGCGCCAAGAACATTAGCGGTGAGAAATTGGTAGTACGGCATCTTTGCAGCTCCTGCGATAGGAGGCACAAAGGTTCTCACCCAAGGAATAAAGCGCGCGGCAACAACCGACCACCATCCTGATTTCTCGTAGAAGCGTTCACATTTACGGATAACTTTTTGAAGCCCGGGTGAATTTCTTTTGGTGAGGTAGGAACGGCCAACCACTCGACCAATAACGAAACCCACTTGATTGCCGAAGAAGGCAGCCATGAAGATGACTGTGAGCAGGGCTGAGATGCTGACATTCTCCTCTGATGCGGCAACTAAACCAGCGCTGAAGAGAATTGAGCTGCCGGGAAGAAAGAAACCAAAGACCAGTGCAGATTCAGTGAAGACGATGGCGCCAACGATGAAATAAAGAAGCAGCGGGCCAATTTCTGCAAATTGAGAATCAATTGAGGTAAAGAGTTCCATTACACCGACTTTTTAACTGCAGCAGCGACCTTAGTGACTACGTTTGGATCGAAGACGCTCGGAACAATAAATGATGTATTTAGCTGTGCTTCGCTCACACAATCTGCGATCGCTTCTGCTGCAGCAACAAGCAACTTATCTGTGATCTTATGAGCCTGAGCATCTAAAAGGCCACGGAAGATTCCTGGAAAGGCCAACACATTATTGATTTGATTTGGGTGATCACTGCGGCCAGTTGCTACAACGGCTGCATATTTACGCGCAATCACGGGATCAATTTCGGGATCTGGATTTGCTAGGGCAAAGACAATCGAACCTGCTGCCATAGATGCCACATCAGCTTCTGTGAGCACTTTTGGTGCGCTTACCCCAATAAAGATATCCGCACCGCTCATTGCTTGGTGGATATCGCCTTTAAAGTTACCGTGGTTTGAATTTTCAATAAACCAGGCACGCATAGAATCTTCAGAAGGTGAGTCTTTACAAATGACACCATCTTTTTCGAAGGCAATAATGTTGGTAGCGCCACTGAGCACCAATAGTCGAGCAATTGCGGTTCCAGCTGCTCCAGCACCACTCATGATGATCTTTACCTGAGAAATATCCTTTTTCACTAATTTCAAAGCATTGCGTAGCGCAGCAAGAACAACGATTGCGGTTCCATGCTGGTCATCGTGAAAAACTGGAATATCGAGAAGCTCGCGCAGACGACGCTCCACTTCAAAGCAACGTGGAGCAGAGATATCTTCAAGGTTAATTCCTCCGTAGACCGGAGCGATGAGTTGTACGGTGCGAACGATTTCATCAACATCTTGTGTATCAAGACAGACTGGCCAAGCATCAACGTTGGCAAAGCGCTTAAAGAGCGCAGCCTTACCTTCCATGACTGGTAGAGCTGCTGCAGGGCCGATATTTCCAAGGCCTAGTACTGCCGATCCATCGGTAACAACTGCAACAGTGTTTCGCTTCATGGTGAGGCGGCGGACATCTGAAGGGTCATCAACGATTGCCTGTGAAATTCGAGCAACGCCAGGTGTGTAGGCGCGCGATAAATCGTCACGAGTTTTCAGTGGCACCTTTGAGGTTACTTCAATCTTTCCACCTAGATGGAGCAAGAAAGTACGGTCACTGACTTTGCGTACAGTTAATCCGTCATGTGCCGAAAGCGCAGTATGAATATTCTGCGCATGTTCTGCATCAATCGTGTCACAAGTTACGTCGATGACTACTTTTTCAAGGAGAGATTCAACGACATCGAGGGCTGTAATTGTGGCGCCAGCATTTGTGATTGTTGTGGTGATTAAGGCAACAGGTTGTAGTTCAGGAGATCCTTCAACGCGAATTGTGATTCCATACCCAGGAGACGTTGAAGCCATTTACACGACTCCGTAGAGTCGATCACCAGCATCTCCAAGACCAGGAACGATATAGCCCTTGTCATTGAGTTTTTCATCTAAAGAACCTGTGACTAGGGTGATTGGAATTCCGGAGTTCTTAAATGCATCTTCCAAAACTTTTATTCCTTCAGGCGCTGCCAATAAACAGATGGCAGTGATTTCGTTGGCTCCGCGTTCGATTAAATACTCAAAAGCTGCAACCAAGGTTCCTCCTGTGGCAAGCATGGGATCGAGTACAAAGACTTGGCGACCTGATAAATCTTCGGGAAGACGATTGGCATAGGTACTTGCTTGCAAAGTTTCTTCATCGCGAACCATGCCAAGGAAGCCAACTTGTGCAGTAGGCAGGAGCTTGGTCATTCCATCTAACATTCCCAGTCCAGCGCGCAAGATTGGAACAACTACTGGACGTGGTTCGGCCATTACTAGGCCAGTGGTTTCAGTGACTGGAGTCTTGATGGAAATGGTTTTAGTACGAACGTCGCGGGTGGCTTCATAAGCAAGTAAGGTCACCAATTCAGAGACAAGAAGACGGAAAGTTGGAGAATCGGTTCTTTCGTCGCGCAGAACAGTCAATTTGTGAGAGATCAGCGGATGATTAGCAACGTGAACTTTCATGTCACCTACCTTACAGGGCTTTCAATCCCCTTCAATGAGTGCCAATATGGGAGATGTGTCAGATGTAACCCAAGACTTTGCGATTGAGGCGTGGCATGAAGATG
>JACCDL010803492.1_pt1 | contig 10604 bp, 9 predicted proteins | sample 7441931 | NCBI WGS metagenome assembly JACCDL01 (sample SAMN15323437, study PRJNA562643) | freshwater metagenome | isolation source: river surface water | place: USA:Blue River Watershed | collected 2017-08-16 | reverse complement strand
TGCAACGCAGCCTCGCACCGCTGGGAGAACTGGTGGCCCTGGGGTCGCGCGACACCGCGTGGGCGGCCAACTTCCTGGAGCCGCACGCACTGGCGCAAACCGTCCGCGAGGTGCAGCCCGATGTCATTGTCAATGCCGCGGCCTACACCGCAGTCGACCGGGCCGAGACCGAGGGCGATGCTGTCCGCCTGGTCAACGCCGAGGCGCCAGGGGTGATCGCGCGCGCCGCGCAGGCCTGTGGCGCGCTGATGGTGCATTACTCCACGGACTATGTCTTCGACGGCCGTGGCGATACGCCCTGGCGCGAATCCGACCGCCCTGCGCCCTTGAACGTCTATGGCGCCACCAAGCTCGAAGGCGAGCAGCGCGTGATCCAGGCGGGACCTCGCCACCTCATTTTCAGGACCAGCTGGGTGTATTCGGCGCGAGGAGGCAATTTCGCCCGGACCATGTTGCGGCTGGCGCAGGAGCGCGAGCGGCTCTCGGTGGTGGACGACCAGTTCGGTGCGCCGACGGGCGCGCCGCTGCTGGCCGATGTCACCGCGCATGCGATCCGGGCCGTCCAGGCGCAGCCCGCGCTCGCAGGCCTCTACCACGTCGCTGCCAGTGGTGCGACCTCCTGGCACGGGTACGCCTGCCACGTGCTGGACTTCGCCCAGGCCCGTGGCCTGCCGCTTCAGGCGACGTCCGGACAGGTGGAGGCGGTGCCCAGTGCGGCCTTCCAGACGGCGGCGCGCCGGCCCGGCAATTCCCGGCTGGACACCCGCGCCGTGCGAACGGCTTTCGCGCTGTCCCTGCCGGACTGGCGCATCGGCGTCGACCGGATGCTGTCCGAGGTGCTCGATGCCAGGTCCTGAACGCCGGTGGGCGGCAAAGGCCCTCAGGACTGGCCGGACCCCATCATCCGCTGTAGAGTTCGGGCCATGCTGATCATGGTCATTGTGAGTACGGTTGTCGCGTCGATTGCGTGCGCGACCCTGTGCCGTCTGGGCCGTGCCAACGCCCGGCGCTATGGGCTGGACATGCCCCAGCGTTTCCATGCGGGCCATGTGCCGCGCCTGGGGGGCGCCGCGATGATGCTGGGTTGCACTGCGGGGTGGGCCTGGGGATGGGCCGACGCATCACCCTCTGCGCCATGGGCGCCTGCTGTCGTGACGGGCTGGTGGGCTGTCATGGTCCTCGCGGCGGGTGCCGGCCTGGCCGAGGACATCACGCATCGGGTGTCTGCACGCTGGCGCATGCTGCTGACGCTCGCGGCGGGGGTGGTCGGTGTCGTGGGGCTGGACCTCCACATCGGCCCCCTGGACCTGCCCTGGCTCGAGCCCCTCTGGGCGGCTGCGCCCTGGCTGGGGACCGTGCTGGCCATCGTGGCCGTTGCGGGCCTGCCCAATGCGTTCAACCTGATTGACGGCTACAACGGCCTGGCGGGTACCGTCGCCCTGATCTGCTGCCTGGCCATCGCCTGGGTGGCCCACCAGGTGGGGGATGCACAGATCATGGGGCTCATGCTGGTCACCGCGGGCGCCACGTTCGGCTTCCTGCTCTGGAACTATCCCGGCGGCCGGATCTTCGCGGGCGACGGTGGCGCCTACCTGTGGGGCGCCGTGATCGCCCTGGCCTCGGTGCAGCTGGTGCAGCGCCATGCCGAAGTCTCGCCGTGGTTTCCGGCCCTGCTCCTGGTCTATCCGGTCTGGGAAACGCTGTTTTCGATCTACCGCAAGCTCGCGCGCGGCCAGTCGCCGGGCGCGCCGGATGCCCTGCATTTCCACCAGTTGATCTATCGGCGCATCGTGCGGCCGCTGCCCCATGACGACCCGGCCCGTCGCATGCTGGCGAGGAACAACCGCACCACGCCCTACCTGTGGGTGCTGGCCCTCATGGCCGCTGTGCCGGCCGCCATGTTCTGGCGCGAGACGCGCGCGCTCATGGCCCTGTGTGCGGTGTTCATCGTGACCTATGTCGCCGCCTATGTGGGTATCGTGCGATTCAAGGTCCCGCGCTGGCTGCGCAGCTAGCCTGGAAGGCCTTGGGGCACAATTTGGCGGTTGCAGATTTCCCCCGCGCCATGACCGACCCGACCCCCCTCGCTTCCACCGCCAAGGCCGACATCCTCGCCCAGGCCTTGCCCTACATTCGCAAGTTCCACGGCAAGACGCTGGTGATCAAGTACGGCGGCAACGCCATGACCGACCCGGCCCTGCAAAAGGCCTTCGCCGAGGACGTGGTGCTCCTGAAGCTCGTGGGCATGAACCCGGTGGTGGTCCATGGCGGCGGCCCCCAGATCGAAACGGCCCTCAAGCGCCTGGGCAAGAAGGGTGAATTCGTCCAGGGCATGCGCGTCACCGATGCCGAGACCATGGAGGTGGTCGAGTGGGTGCTGGCCGGCGAGGTGCAGCAGGACATCGTGGGACTGATCAACCAGGCGGGCGGCAAGGCCGTGGGCCTGACGGGCCGCGACGGCGGGCTGATCCGTGCGCGCAAGCTGCGCATGGTCGATCCCAGCGATTCCGCCAAAGAGCACGACATCGGCCAGGTGGGCGACATCATCGGGATCGACCCCTCGGTGGTGAAGGCCCTGCAGGACGACCAGTTCATCCCCGTGGTGAGCCCCATTGGTTTTGGCGATGACAACGAGAGCTACAACATCAACGCCGACGTGGTGGCGGCCAAGCTGGCCACCGTGCTGCAAGCCGAGAAGCTGCTGATGTTGACCAACATCCCTGGCGTGCTGGACAAGCAAGGCCAGCTCCTGCCCGAGTTGAGCATGAAGCGCATCGACGAGCTGGTGGCCGACGGCACCATCTCGGGCGGCATGCTGCCCAAGATCGCCGGCGCCCTGGACGCCGCCCGCAGCGGGGTCAATTCCGTGCACATCATCGACGGCCGGGTGCCCCACGCCCTGCTGCTGGAAATCCTCACCGACCAGGCCTTCGGCACCATGATCCGGTCCCACTGAACGGCCGGCCCGCAGCGCGGGCAATCCCTTCGAAGTGCTTTCTATGTAGCCTTTAGTTTGCTACAGTAGTGCTAAAGGATCGGATCTGCCATGCGACTGTTACTTGTGGAAGACGACCTCATGGTCGCCAGCGGCATCAAGCTGGGCCTCACCGACGCCGGTTACGCGGTCGACTGGGTGGGCAGCGGGGAGCGCGCTGAAGAGGTGTTGCGCAACGAAACCTTCGATGCCGCGATCATCGACATCGGGCTGCCGCGTATGGACGGCCTGGACCTCACCCGCAGGTTGAGGCGTCCCGAGATGGCCAGTGCCTCGATGCCCGTCCTGATCCTCACGGCCCGTGACGCGCTCAACGACCGGGTCCAGGGCTTGGACCTGGGCGCCGACGACTACATGGTCAAGCCCTTCGAGCTGCCCGAACTGCTGGCGCGCCTGCGCGCCCTCCTGCGCCGCTCGCAGGCGGCCACTTCCTCGGTCCTGTCCTTCGGCCCGATCGAGCTGGACACCGCGACCCGGCGCGCCGGGGCCCGGCACGATGACCAGTTCACGATCATCGAGCTCGGCCCGAGGGAGTGGACGGTGATGGAGTACCTGCTGCTGAACGCCCCCAAGCCCGCGAGCAAGGACAAGTTGCTGCAGGCGTTGACCGGCTGGGACAAGGAAATCACCCCCAATGCCGTGGAGGTGTACATCTCGCGCCTGCGCGGCAAGCTGGAGCCGCACGGGGTTGCCTTGCGCTCCATTCGCGGCTTCGGTTACCGGCTGGAAATGCACGACACTGCCGCCGCCGCGTGACCCCGGGACCGACGGCCGCCGCAGCGCCTGTGGCGCAGCCGGAGCCTGGGCCTGAGCCGCAGGCCGCGCCCGCTGCGGCACTGATCGAAGGCGGCCACATGCTGTCGGGCCTGCGGCGCCGGCTGCTGGTGATGATCATCGGCCCGCTGCTGCTGCTGGCTCTGACCAGCGCCTGGCTCGAATACCAGGCCGCCGATGGCGTCACCGCGCTGCAGGATCGCCAGCTGCAGGCGCTGCAACCGCTGCTCGCCGACTCGGTCATTGCCGGGCAGGCAGAGACTGGCTCCACCACCCAATTGATGCTGGCCCCGGAGGTCGAGCAGTTCCTGTCGGCGCGACCGGACACCTCGGCCTACGCCATCACTGACAGCGCGGGCCGCCTGTTGCACGGTGAGGCATGGCTGATCGGGTCGGTGCCGGTGTCGCGTACCCCCCAATTCGAGCGGGAGCAGCACGAGGGCATGACCTGGCGCATCGTTCGCCAGACGCACCCGACGGCGGTAGGCGAACTGACGGTGTCCCTGGCGGATGCCTCCAATCCGCAGCAGCGCTGGGCGCGCGCCATCCTCCTGAAGGTCCTGCTGCCCCATCTGGTCATCATCGCGGCAGCCGCGATCGCGGTGCACTGGGCGGTGCACCTGGCGCTGCGGCCCCTGCTGGAGCTGACCCAGGTGGTGGAGCGCCGCTCCCCGCAGGACCTGCGGCCCATCGACCTCCTGGCCTCTCCCCGCGAGGTGCGGCCCCTGGTCGCCGCGCTCAACCGTCTCTTCGCCCTGGTGGATGCGCAAGCCGAGGGGCAGCGGCGCTTCATCGCCGACGCGGCCCACCAGCTGCGAACGCCCTTGGCTGGCCTGCAGGCTCAGGTCGAGGCCTGGGCCCAGGCGGTGCGCCGCATCTCGCCCCCGGGCGGGCAGGGCACGATGCTGGTGCCGGTCGAGCGGATCGAAAAGCTGCGCAGCGCCACCCGACGCACGTCACAGCTGGCCAACCAGCTGCTCGCACTGTCCCGCGCCGATGCCCGCAGCATGGCGGCCCAGCCCATGGCGCCGGTCGACCTCAAGCCCCTGTGCGAATCCTTGCTGGAGTCCTACCTGGACGCGGCGTCGGCCAAGCAGATCGACCTGGGCCTGGACGTGCAAGCTGCGACCGTGCCGGGGTACGAGTGGCTGCTTCGGGAGCTCCTGGCGAACCTCGTGGACAACGCCGTGAAATACACGCCCGAGGGCCGGACGGTCACCATCCGCTGCGGCCCCACAGAGCAGGGCGCCTTCCTGGAGGTCGAGGACGATGGCTGCGGCGTCGCGGCCGCCGATCTGCCTCACCTGCTGGACAGGTTCTACCGCGTGCCCGGCACGCAGGGTGAGGGCACCGGGCTGGGACTGGCCATCGCCCAGGAAATCGCCCGTGTCCACCACAGCCAGCTGCAGCTGGAATCCGGCAATGCCGGGCGCGGCCTGCGGGTGACCCTGAGGCTGGCGGCCTGACGGTCTCCGTCCACGGCGCCTGGGTTGGGGTGCACGTGAGCGCGTACTTCAGTCTTCGGGTCCTGAAACGCAGCTGTGCGAGAATCCCGAAACACTTTGCATCCTCCCATGCCCGACGCCGATCCGATCCCCCAGGCCGATGCTTCCGAATCCGTTGCGGCCGGTGCACCGACCCGCAAACGGCCCAAGCCCGGCGAGCGTCGCGTCCAGATCCTGCAAGCGCTGGCCGCCATGCTGGAACAGCCCGGCGCCGAGCGGATCACGACCGCCGCCCTGGCCGGCCGGCTGGAAGTGAGCGAGGCCGCCCTGTACCGCCACTTCGCGAGCAAGGCCCAGATGTTCGAGGGCTTGATCGACTTCATCGAGCAAAGCGTCTTCACCCTGATCCACCAGATCCAGGAACGCCATGCCGGTGATCCGCTGCGCCAGGCCGCGGCCATGGCCACCCTGCTGGTGCAGTTTGCCGAGCGCAACCCCGGCATGACCCGCGTCATGGTGGGCGACGCCCTGGTGTTCGAGAACGAGCGCCTGCAGCAGCGGATGAACCAGTTCTTCGACCGCATCGAATCCACCCTCAAGCAGTGCCTGCGCACCGATTCGGCCGGCTCGGCCACGCCCACGGTCGATGCCCAGGTACGCGCCTCGCTCCTGACCTCCTTCCTGGTCGGGCGTCTGCAGCGCTTTGCCCGCTCCGGCTTCAAGCGCCTGCCGTCCGAGCACCTCGAGGACAGCCTCGCGCGCATCCTTTAACCCTCAGAAAGAGAAAGCCAACGATGAAACTGGTGCGCTATGGCCAACCCGGCAAGGAAAAGCCGGGTCTGATCGACGCCGACGGAACACTGCGTGACCTCTCCGGGGTCGTGACCGACATCGGCCCCGACCAGCTCGGCGCCGCCGGCATGAACAAGCTGCGCAAGGTCAATCCGGCCAAGCTGCCCCTGGTGCGCGGCAAGCCCCGCTATGGGTGCCCGGTGAACCAGGTGGGCAAGTTCATCGCCATCGGCCTGAACTACGCGGACCACGCCGCCGAATCGGGTGCACCGATCCCCAAGGAACCCGTGGTCTTCATGAAGGCCACCACCTGTATCCAGGGTCCGAACGACCCGGTGATGCTGCCCAAGGGCTCGGTCAAGAGCGACTGGGAGGTCGAGCTGGGCGTGGTGATCGGCACCCGTGCCCGCTATGTCACCCGCAAGGACGCCCTGTCCCACGTGGCGGGGTACTGCCTGATCAACGACGTGAGCGAGCGCGAATACCAGCTCGAGCGCGGTCCCCAGTGGGACAAGGGCAAGGGCTGCGACACCTTCGGCCCCATCGGCCCCTGGCTGGTCACGCCCGACGAAGTGGGCAATGTGCAGCGGCTGGACATGTGGCTGGACCTCAACGGCCAGCGCATGCAGACTGGCAACACCCGCACCATGATCTTCGACGTGGCCAAGATCGTGAGCTACCTCAGCGAGTTCATGACCCTGATGCCCGGCGATGTGATCACCACCGGCACCCCGCCCGGCGTGGGCCTGGGCATGAAGCCCCCGCGCTACCTCAAGAAGGGCGACGTCATGACCCTGGGCATTCAGGGCCTGGGCGAGCAGCGCCAGGAAGTCATCGCGTTCAAGCGCTGATCGGTCGCGAACCGCGCGCAAGACCCTACAAAAAGCCCGCCCTTGACCGGCGGGCCTTTTTTTCGGCCAGAATAGCACGACCGTTCTTTTTCAACCCACTGGCGCTGCATGTCTGCCTCCCCTCCGACCGCCCCGCGTGCACGCGCCCTGCCCAAGGGCCAGCAGACCAAGGCCGCCATCGTCGACGCGGCCCTGTCGCTTGCCCAGCAGATCGGACTGGAGGGGCTGTCCATCGGTGGACTGGCCGAGGTCGCCGGCATGAGCAAGTCCGGCGTCTTCGCGCACTTCGGCTCGCGCGAAGAGCTGCAGATCTCGGTCATCCGCGAGTACCACCGGCGCTTCGAGGACGAGGTGTTCTATCCGGCCATGCAGGCCCCTCGCGGCTTGCCGCGCCTGCGGGCGCTTTTCGCGAACTGGATGAAGCGCACCGCCCTCGAGCTGGACTCGGGGTGCCTCTACATCAGCGGGGCCGTGGAATTCGATGACCGCCCGGGCCCGGTGCGCGACGCGCTGGTGCAGTCGGTCCAGCTGTGGCATGCAGGCATGCGGCGCACCATCATCCAGTCTCGTGAGCAAGGACACCTGCGCCAGGGCGTGGACGAAGAGCAGGTCCTGTTCGAGATCCACGGCCTCATCCTGGCCTTGCACTACGAGGCGCGCCTGCTGCGCACCCCCGGCGCGATCGCGCGGGCTGAGGCAGGTTTCGAGCGCATCCTCGCCGAATTTCTCGCCCACCCGCCTGCGGGGACGGCATCCTAGCGTTTTCTCCCTTCACCCCTCTCGTCATCCACTCGCCCGAACCCCAGGAGCCCTCGCCACCATGCCGACCTACACCCCGCCGCTGCGTGACATGCAGTTCGTGATGCATGAAGTGCTTCACGTCGCCGACGACTACCGCGCGATGCCGCGGCACCAGGATGTCGATGCCGACACCATCAATGCGGTCCTCGAGGAAGGCGGCAAGTTCGCCCGCGAAGTGATCCTGCCCCTGAACATCAGCGGCGACACCGAGGGCTGCACCCTGGATCGGGCCACCCACGAGGTCACCACGCCCACCGGCTTCAAGGCGGCTTTCGCCAGGTACGTCGAAGGCGGCTGGCCCGCGCTCTCGGCCGATCCAGCCTACGGCGGCCAGGGCCTGCCCATCGTCGTGAACCAGTGCTTCTACGAGATGCTCAATTCCGCCAACCAGGCCTGGACCATGTACCCGGGTCTCACGCATGGCGCCTACGAATGCCTGCACGCGCACGGCACCGACGAACAGAAGGCCATGTACCTGCCCAAGCTCACCTCCGGCGAGTGGACCGGCACCATGTGCCTGACCGAGCCGCACTGCGGCACCGACCTGGGCATGCTGCGCACCAAGGCCGAACCCCAGCCCGATGGCACCTACCGCCTCACGGGCCAGAAGATCTTCATCTCGGCGGGCGAGCACGACTTCGTGCCGAACATCGTGCACCTGGTGCTGGCCCGCCTGCCCGATGCGCCGGCGGGCAGCAAGGGCATCAGCCTCTTCATCGTGCCCAAGTTCAACGTGAACGCCGATGGCTCGCTCGGAAAGCGCAATGGCATCTACTGCGGCGGCCTGGAGCACAAGATGGGAATCCACGGCAACGCCACCTGCCAGATGGTGCTCGATGGCGCGGTCGGCACGATGGTGGGGCAACCGAACAAGGGTCTGCAGGCGATGTTCGTGATGATGAATGCCGCGCGCATCGGCGTGGGCATGCAGTCGCTGGGCCTCACCGAGGTCGCTTTCCAGAATGCGCTGGCCTATGCCAAGGACCGGATCCAATCGCGCAGCCTCACCGGCCCCAAGCAGAAGGACAAGCCGGCCGACTCCATCCTGGTACACCCCGACGTGCGCAAGATGCTCCTGACCGCCAAGGCCTATGCCGAGGGCGGGCGCGCATTGAACCTGTACTGCGCGCTGCTGATCGACCGCGAACTGAATCACCCCGACGAGAAGGTGCGCAAGGACAGCGCCGAGCTCGTGGCCCTGCTCACACCCATCGTGAAGGCCTTCATCACCGACATCGGCCAGATCGCGACCAACGCCTGCCTGCAGGTGTTCGGTGGCCACGGCTTCATCAAGGAATGGGGGATGGAGCAGTTCGTGCGGGACAACCGCATCAACATGATCTATGAGGGTACCAACACCATCCAGTCGCTGGACCTTCTAGGGCGCAAGGTGCTGGGGAACAACGGAGCCACGCTCAAGAAGTTCGGCAAGATGATCGCGCAGCTGGTCGAGGAAGAAGGCGTCAACGAGAAGATGGCCGAATTCATCAACCCACTGGCCTACCTGGGTGACCAGATGACGAAGTTCACCACCGAGATCGGCTTCAAGGGTTTCCAGAATGCCGACGAAGTAGGGGCTGCCGCCGTGGACTACCTGCGCGTGGCCGGCCACCTGGTATTCGGCTACTTCTGGGCCCGCATGGCGCAGGTGGCGTTGCGCCAGATCGAGGCGGGCAACACCGACCCCTTCTACAAGGGCAAGCTGCAGACCGCGCGCTTTTACTTCGCGAAGCTGGTCCCCGAAACCGCCACCCTGATGCGCACCGCGCGTGGTGGCTCCAAGGTGCTGATGGACACCGAGGAGGCGCTGGCATGAGCAAGACCCTGATCAGCCTCGCACTGTGTGGCGCCGGCTCCGTGTGGGCCCAGATGACGCCGGTGGGTGTCTGGCACAGCGTGGACGACAAGACCGGTGAGACCAAGGCCGAGATTCGCCTGACCGAGACCGACGGCGTGGTGCGTGGTCGCATCGAGAAGCTCCTGCGCAAGGGCGCCGACCAGAATGCCCGCTGCGTCGATTGCGAGGGCGACCGCAAGGACCAGCCGGTGCTGGGCCTGGAGATCATCCGCGGTGCGCGCAAGGCGGCGGGCAAGGAGGTGTGGGAGGGCGGCAAGATCCTCGATCCCGAGAACGGCCGCGACTACACCCTGCGCCTGACCCCGATCGAGGGCGGCCGCAAGCTGGAAGTGCGGGGCTCGGTCGCCTTCATCGGCCGTACGCAGACCTGGGTGCGTGTCCAATGAACACACCCCAGACTCCACCGCGCGCGTTGTGCGTGAAGAAAGTCGCCGTGCTGGGCGCCGGCGTGATGGGTGCGCAGATCGCGGCGCACCTGGTCAACGTCCGCGTGCCGGTGGTGCTGTTCGACCTGCCGGCCAAGGGCCCCGATGGCGCGGTGGCGGCCACCGAGACCGCGCGCAACGGCATCGTGACCCGCGCCATCGAGGGCCTCAAGAAGATCAAGCCCGCGCCGCTGGGCGTGGCCGACGAGGCCACCCTGATTCAGGCCGCCAATTACCAGGACCACCTGGGCCTGCTGAAAGAGTGCGACCTGGTGATCGAGGCCATCGCCGAGCGCATGGACTGGAAGCTGGACCTGTACAGGCAGATCGCGCCGCAGGTGGCGCCGCATGCCATCCTCGCCTCCAACACCTCGGGCCTGTCGATCACGAAGCTGTCCGAGGCCCTGCCCCAGGCGATCCGTCCGCGCTTTTGTGGCATCCACTTTTTCAATCCGCCGCGTTACATGGCCCTGGTGGAATTGATCGCCACGCCAGCCACGCAGGCATCGATCCTGGACGACCTGGAGACCTTCGTTACTACCACCTTGGGCAAGGGTGTGGTGCGGGCCAAGGACTCGCCGAACTTCATTGCCAACCGCGTGGGCATCGCCGGCATGCTGGGGACGATGAAGGAGGCGCAGCAGCACGGCCTGACCTATGACG
>JACCDL010898902.1_pt1 | contig 10606 bp, 10 predicted proteins | sample 7441931 | NCBI WGS metagenome assembly JACCDL01 (sample SAMN15323437, study PRJNA562643) | freshwater metagenome | isolation source: river surface water | place: USA:Blue River Watershed | collected 2017-08-16 | reverse complement strand
GCGCCCGCCCGAACACCCGGTCGCGCTCGAGGAGCGAGGGGAGTGCGTCGGTCAGGACGATCAGCCGCGCGGTCCGGCCCGGCGCATCGGGGCGGCTCGCGACGCCGAGCGCGGCAGGGAGCGCCGCGCGGCAGACGAGCCCCAGCGCGGTGACGTGGTAGTCCGCGATCCACTGGCACGCCGCGAGAAGGTCGGGCGGGAGCGCCGGCTCGACGTCCGGCGCGTCGAGGATCGGCTTGGCCTCGACCGCGCCGAGCGATGCGCCGTCGCTCGGCCCCGCGCAGAAGCCGACGACGCGGCGACCGCGCACCGGCACCACCACGCGCGCACCGGGAACCACCCGATCGGTCAGCGCCTCCGGCACCGCATAGGTGAAGGTCCGGCGCAGCGGCAGCGGGAGCGCGACCTCGACGAGGCGCCGCGGCCCCGAGGGGGTCGCGGTCATCAACCGCCCGGACGGCCCGCGCGCACGCCGTCCCCACCGCCGGCAGCGGCAAGCCAGGTGGTGAGCGCGTCGGGGAGTTCGCTCGGTCCCTGGACCGCGGGAAGGTCCCGCGCGCACCGTGCACAGGTCGGCAGGGCGCTCCGGTTCCAGCTGCCGCAATCGGGACAGAACATCGGTCAGAGCCAGCCGCGGCGGCGGAGAAGCAGAATCAGCGCCCCGCCGAGCCCGAGCTGCAACGCCAGCATGACCCAGAAGCCGTGCGGCGAGTGCGAGAGCGGGACCTCCTCGAAGTTCATCCCCCACATCCCGCTCACGACGACGAACGGCACGCTGAGCGTGGCGACCACCGTGAGTCCTTTCGTCACGAGCCCCATCCGATTGGAGACCTGCGTGAGGTACGAGTCCATCGTGCTCGAGAGGAGGTCGCGGTAGGCGTCGAGCGCCTCGTTGAGTCGGATGACGTGGTCGTACACGTCGCGGAAGTAGATCTGCGACTCGGGGGAGATGAGCGACGAGGGGCGGTTCTGCAGGATATTGAAGACCTCGCGCATCGGCGCGAGGTGGCGTCGGAGCTGCAGCACGAGCCGCTTCACCGAGAAGATGTCGCGCAGCGCCTCCTGCTCGAAGCGCACGAAGACGCGCTCCTCGAGCCCGTCCACGAAGGCGTCGAGCTGATCGACGATCGGGAAGTAGGCATCGACCGTCGCATCGAGGACGTGGTGCATCAGCCGGCTCGCCCCGCGCTCGAGGAGTTCTGGCGCCCGCGCGAGCCGATCCGCCAACACATCCACCCCGGGCGCGTGCGGCCCGCGCACCGTGACGAGCGCGTTCGGCCCGAGGAAGCACCAGAGGTTGAAGGTGTCGATGTCATACTGGTCCGGCGTCTCGTCCATCAGACGCACGCCGCGGATCACCACGAGGAGATAGCGCGGGAACTCCTCGACCTTCACGCGCCCCTCGGCGGAGGTCGTGTCCTCGATGCTCAGCGGATGGAACTGGAAGACGCTCCCGAGCAGTGCGTGCTGGTCCGGGTGCCGGAGGTCGATGTCGACCCAGAGGGTGCCCTGACCGGAGGCGAGGATCTCCGGGAACTCCGTCGGGTCGAGATCGCGGCGCAAGGCGCCCGCTGGCGGCTGGTACCAGGAGCGTGGGACGCTCGTCCCCTCGGAGTCGCCGGCGTCGTCACGACGCCGGAGGCGCAGCGTCTTCCGCGGCCGAGAGGGAGGCATACCGGAAGCTACCGCAGCGCCTCGAGGTGCGCGACGACGCCCGCCGCGAGCCGCGGCGGGTCGTATCCCCCCTCGAGGGCGCTCACCAGACGGCCGCCACACCACCGCTCGGCGCGCGCCACGAGCCCACGCGTGACCTCGGCGAGATCCTCGGGCTCGAGCGTGAAACCACCCAGGGGATCGCCGGCGAGCGAATCGAAACCGGCGGAGATGAGCACAAGGTCCGGCGTCCACCCATCGGTCGCGGCGTCGATCGCCGCGAGGAGCATCTCGCGGTAGGTGGCGGCGGCGAGCCCCGCCGCCATCGGCGCGTTCCAGACCGTCCCGTGCGGCCCGCGGTCATCGGCCGCACCCGATCCCGGATACCAGGGCCATTGATGCATCGAGACGAAGCGAATCCGAGGATCGTGCTCGACCAGCGCCTGCGTCCCGTTGCCGTGGTGCACGTCCCAGTCGACGATGAGCGCCCGTGCGGCGCCGAGCCGGAGCGCGTGATGCGCGCCGAGCGCGACGTTGCCGAAGAGGCAGAACCCCATCGCCTGGTCACGGAGCGCATGGTGGCCCGGCGGGCGCACCGCGACGAAGCTCCGGCGATTGCGCCCGTCGAGCGCGCGCTCGACGCCCTCGAGCACGGCGCCCGCGCCGGCGGTCGCGGCATCCCAACTCCCCTCACTCGCGACGGTGTCGGCGTCGAAGCGCGTACCGCCCGCGGCGGACGCCTTGCGCACCCGCGTCACGTAGGCGGGGTCGTGCGCGAGGGCCAACTCGGCCTCGGTGGCGTGCCGGCCCTCGAGGAGGTCGAGCGCCATGAAGAGCTCAGGATGGTACTTCAGCGCGCTCGTGATGGCGCGCACCCGGCCGACGTGTTCCGCGTGGCGCCAGCCGGTGTCGTGACGACCGACGTCGGCGTGGGAGAGGAAGGCGAGGGGCGTCGGCGTCACAGAGCCGCGGGGCGACGCGGCGCCCCCCTCACTTCACCGGCCGACGATGCCGATAGGTGAGCAGGAAGGTCGACCCGTCGCGCGCACCGGCGGCCGACACCGTCGACGCCTCGTCGCGCACCTCGTGGCCGCGCAGCTTCATCACGTACTCGTGCGCCGGGTGGAGCCGCTGTCCGAATGCCTCGAGCGCCGCCGCCTTGAGCGCCGCCACGCTGACCGCGCTGCCACAGCGGACCGCGATGGTCTCCCAGAGCTCCGGCAGCTGCACGCGCACCGTGATCGCCGTCGCGTCGTCCGCGCCGAGGGCGAGCGCCGCGCCGTGCGTCCGGAAGGGGAGCGTCACCCCCGCGCTCACGAGACCGCCGCCGGCGTCGCCGCCGGGGGGAGCGAGGTGAGGAACTGCGCCACCTGCGCGTCGAACATGTACGACGAGGCGCTCACGCTCGTGGCGCCCATCTCCTCGGTGGCGGCGATGGCGATCTCTTCACCCCCCTGCCCGCGCAGGCTCATCCAGTTCGGCCCCTCCTTTTCGAGGAAGGCCGAGTAGATGCCCGACTGCCGAGCGAAGAACTCCCGCGCCGACACGAGCACCTCGGCCGGCGAGAGTGAGGTGCGCTGCTGCTGGAGGGTCCTGCCGCTTTGCTGGTGTCTCACCTGAGGTCCTCGTGGGGGGATTTCCGGCGGGAAATCTAGCATTCGGCACCGACCGTCGTGGAGCGGACGCCACCCCGTCGCCAGGCACCTTCCGACCGCTCCGCGGGTCTCACGCCCGCTGGTGTGGAGCGCCGTTCCCCGTGGGGTGGCGCGCTCAGCCCTGCCCGTAGAGGCGCGCGGCGAACGCCTCCTTGATCCGGACGGTGATCGGACCCGGAACCCCGCCACCCACCGGCTTCCCATCGAGCGTCACGATCGGCTGCACGTCGGTCGTCGTCCCGCAGACGAAGAGTTCATCCACTCCCGGGAGCTCCTGCAGGCTCACCGGCCGCTCCTCGCACGGGATCCCGAGCTCGCGGATGATCTCCATCAGGATGGCCCGGGTGATCCCGGGGAGGATGTGGTGCGTGAGCGGGTGGGTGCGGAGCACGCCGTGGATGACCGCGAAGGCGTTCGTCGCCGCCCCCTCGGTGACCATCCCGTCGCGATGGAGGATCGCCTCGTAGGCCTCGTGCTCCTTCGCGGCCTGTCGCGCGAGCACGGGACCGAGGAGGTTCACCGTCTTGAGGTCACAGCGCGCCCAGCGGATGTCGGCAAAGGTGATTCCCTTCGCTCCCTGGTCGCGCATGGCGAAGTTCGGCGTGAAGCGCTGCGCCGCCGCATAGACCGTGGCCGGCGTGCCGGCGGGCGGGAAATGGTGCGTGCGCGTGGCCGCCCCGCGAGAGACCTGCAGGTAGACGGTGGCTTCGCCGGTGGCAAGGTCGTTCTCGCGGACGAGGCGCGTGCAGACCTCATGCAACGCCGCCACGTCCGACGCGCCGAAGGCGTCGATGCGGATACCAGCGAGCCCCTGCGTCATCCGGGCCGCGTGCGCATCCCACGCGAAGACGCGTCCCTCGAGGATCCGCACCACCTCGTAGATGCCGTCACCGAAGACGAAACCCCGGTCGTTCGCGGGGATGAGCGCTTCCGCTTCGGGAACAAAGCGGCCGTTGAGGTAGACGATCGCCATCGCGCCGCCCCGGCTCAGCCCGCCCGCGCGGCGTCGGCCCGCGGGTGATCCGCCTCGAGGTAGTTCGTGAGCACCTCGACCACCTTCGACGTGCTCACGCGGATCTGGCCCATATCGTCGCGGAAGCGGATCGTGACGTCGTCATTGGCCGTGGAGTCGCCGTCGACGGTGATGCCGAAGGGGGTCCCTGCCTCATCCTGCCGACGGTAGCGCCGGCCGATGGCGCCGGCCTCGTCGTAGAAGACGTTGAACTTCTTCCGGAGCGCCGTCGCGAGGCGCTCCGCCATCTCGGGCTGGCCGTCCTTCTTGGTGAGCGGGAAGACGCCGGCCTTGATGGGCGCGAGGGCCGGATGGAGCCCCATCACCGTACGCCCCTCCTGCTCGCCGGGGACCGCCTCCTCACGCAGCGCGTTCACGAGGATCGCGAGCGTCACGCGGTCCGCACCCACCGAGGTCTCGATGACGTAGGGGAGGTAGCGCTTGTTGTTCGCCTGGTCGACGTACTCGAGCTTCTTCGACGAGAACTCCTGATGCTGCCGGAGGTCGAAGTCCGAACGGTTGTGCACGCCCTCGATCTCCTGGAAGCCGAGGGTGCCGCCGAAGTCGAAGTTGATGTCGAAGGCGGCGCGGGCGTAGTGCGCAAGCTCCTTCTCCGTGTGCTGATGGAACTCGAGCCGATCGCGGTCGAGACCGAGGGCGAGATGCCAGTCGAGACGCGCCTGCTTCCAGCGCTCGAAGTGCTCCATGTCGGTGCCCGGCTCGACGAAGAACTGCATCTCCATCTGCTCGAACTCGCGCGTCCGGAAGGTGAAGTTCCCCGGGGTGATCTCGTTGCGGAACGCCTTGCCGATCTGGGCGATCCCGAAGGGGACCTTCTGGCGCGTGGCCTGCTGGACGTTCAGGAAGTTGACGAAGATCCCCTGGGCCGTCTCCGGGCGGAGATAGACCACCGCCGCCGAGTCCTCCACGGGGCCCATGAAGGTCTTGAACATCAGGTTGAACTGGCGCGGCTCGGTGAGCTGGCAGTCGGTGTGCTCGCCGGGCTTCTTGGACGGCTTCCGCGGGCAGGCGGCGTCGGTGAGCTTGTCGGCGCGGAAGCGCGCCTTGCACGCCTTGCAGTCGATGAGCGGGTCGGAGAACCCGCTGACGTGACCGGAGGCCTCCCAGACGCGCGGGTGCATCAGGATCGCCGCGTCGAGGCCCTAGACGTCGTCGCGCTCGCGCACCATCGCATTCCACCAGCGCTGCTTGACGTTGTTCTTGAGCTCGACGCCCAGCGGACCGTAGTCCCAGACGGAGCCGGTGCCTCCGTAGATCTCGGAGGACTGGAAGATGAAGCCCCGGCGCTTGGCGAGGCTGACGAGGGAGTCGAGGACGTCGGGGCGATTCGCAGCGGACATTCGAGAAAACTAACGTCCGCACGTCGGAGGCGGACCCGGGTCGCCCTCGCTGCCGAGGGAACGCGTTCAGCCGCCCCCGTATGCCACGCTACGGCGCCCGCCGCGCGATCGTATACCCGCTCGCCGCCTGCGTCCGCAGGCTCCGCGGGATCCGCATGATCGCCTGGTTGATCTCCGTGTTCGTAAACGTCCGCGCGAACGCGTCCCGCGCCTGGAACGGCGCCGAGCCCGGCCCCTTGTAGAAGAGCGCCAGCACGTGCTCCACCTGCGGCGCCCCGAACCGAGGGTCGAGACTCGCGACGAGCTCGTACGGGCTCCCGCGCCGGGGGAGCGCCAACGCCTCGTTTGGACGGAGCACGTTCAGCGTGTCGTACTGATGCGGGAAGAAGAGCGTCGCCGAGCCGTCCTTCGCCACGGCGAAGAGGTACACCCGTGTCGCCTCGGTGCTCTTGACCGTCAGCGTCACCTTGTCCTGCTCACGGTACGCCGGCTGCCCGATCGTGACCTCGCCCTCGAACCCCGCGGACGCGGCCTCGGTCTCCCGCGCCACCACCGCGGAGAACTCGATCGCCATCGAGTCGCGCCCCACCTCGACGAACCGCGCGCACTCCTCCACCACGCGCCCGCCGACCTCCTGCCGGAACTGCTGCAGAAAGATGTCGGTCAGCTGCGAGTTCGCCCCGACCCCTTCCTCGCCGACCACGCGCGTCGTCACACCGCTCACGGTGATCCCGAGATCGCGCTCGACGATGGCGAGCCGCGCCTGCCCGAGCAGCGCCTGCTCCACGTCCATACGCGACCGGTTGCGCGGCAGATACTCGGCGAGTCGAATCACCGACCACCGTGGCGCTGCCGTCGGCGCGGGGCACGGCTCGAACCGCGGCATCGGTGCAGCGGTCGGCGCAGCGGTCGGCGCTGCACTCGATGTGGCACTCGACGTGACACTACCGGGTGTGACGGTCGCACGGACCGGCACGCTCACCGGTGCATTGACCGGTGCATTGACCGGTGCATTGACCGGTGCGTTCACCGGCGCAGGCGTCGGCGCGCCCGCCGCTGTCGCCCTTCCACAACCCAGCATCGCCGCCGACATCACCAGTGTCCGCCACGCACGCATCCGCATCACTGTGCCTCCAGCACCCGCCCTCGCACGAGGACGAAACAGGTCGACCGATCCCGCCACCGCCCCTCCACCACCAGATCCGCGAGCGTCACCGCACTCGACACCGTCGTGACCGTGGCCTCATCACGGCCGGCCCCCATCGCGAGCGTGCGCACCCGCGACGAGACGCTGGCCGCCAACTGCGCCCGCCCGTGCCGATCGGCCTCGAGCCACCCCGCCGCCTCCCGAAAGGTGGCGGGCGCGACCCCCACGGCATAGACCACACCCTCACCGCGCGGCAACGTCCGCACCCACTCCGGGGGCGTGGCGGGAACGGCGATGAGCGTCACACCGGAAGGCTCGATCGACTGTTGAGGGCCGGCCACCAAGGCGAAGAGCGTCCCGCGCACCGCCGCACTCGCGATGAGCCGCACCGAGTCGGGAACAGGGCTGAGCGCGATCTCGCGGAACCGCTCGCCCTGGCTCGTGAGCGCCACGCCGAGCCCCGACTGAAACGCGGCGTCGAGCTCGATCCGCACCCGCCGGGCACGCGCCACCGTCTCACGCGCGTCCACGACCGCGGCAGACTCCGCCGCGGCGCGCTGGAGCCCGACCGTCGCGAAGGACACCACCGTGCCCGCGAGCGCGGGCCCCGGCGTCAGGAACCACGCGGGATACTCGAGCGACTCCACCAGCGGGACCGCCACGGCGGGCGTGACGGTGGCCACCGCCAATCCGCCGGCCGGGGCACAGGCGAACACGCCGACCGCGGCGAGCGCTTTCACCACCGGAAACAGGAAGAGCCCGGCGAGCGATCGCCGGGCTCCGAAGTCCTGCCGACCCGTCATTACGGGCGCGGGCGCTGCGACGCCTCGTACCGCTCGACCTCCTTCTGGAGCTCCTCGAACGCCTGGCTCGCGCGGAAGCGCGTGTACATCTGCTCGTTGGCGCGCACGCGCTGCATCAGCGCCTGGCTGGCCTGCCCGATCGGGAGCTCCACGAGCACGTAGGCGCGGTACCCGCCGGCCGGCGTGTTGACGATCTCCTGCTTCGCCGCACGCGATCCGTTGATGGTCTGGCTCACGATGCCCTTGTAGGCCTGCGTGAACTGGTCGATCAGCTGCGCGTCGGCGCCGAGGCCGGTCTCCTCCTGGAACCGCTTGGAGAGCCCCTCGAACTTGACCTCCATCTGCTGGGCCAGGTTGTTGCGCCCGTCGGTGATCGCCTTGTTGATGGCGAGCTGCAGGTCACGCGACTCGGCCGTCACCGCCGCGTACATCGTGTTCGCGTCCGTCGGGACGTTCGTGAACCAATCCGGAAGGCGGTTCACATTGACCGGCGACGGGCCCGTCCCCGCCGTGGTGACGGTGCCGCTGCCGCCGCAGGCCGCGAGGGAGATCAAGGAGAGGGCGAACAGCACGGACGCGCGCTTGGACATGAAAACCTCGAAGAAAAGGTGACGGATACGGGGCCGGCCGAGCCAACCATCAGGCGAGACTCCGGTCCGAAGTCAGGGCTTCCGCCAGACGATAGTATCCTAGCGCGCCGAGGGTCAATTGGGATGTGCCGCACGTCACAATTCATTTACGACGTCGATCCGGATGGCCGTGCCGGTGTACTCCCACGGCACAGCCCGCGCACCCACCCCGGGCACCGGGCCCGAGATGATGCGCTTCCCGACGCGGAGCTCCGGCAAGCGCCCCTGATAGAATCGCTCGAGATACCGCGGAATCGTGAGATGCCCGCTGACCCGAAGCGCCTCCAAGGCATCCGGCGGGAGATCGACCACATCATTCCCATCGAACCAGATCGGTTCACCGACCGCCCAGTTGGTCGCAGAGAGGGCGTGGGCGGCCTCGTCTTCAAGGGCGAAGAGGATGACCACGTGGTGCATCCCGATTGGGGGCGGCGGCACGGAGAAGGTCACCGTGCGCCACGCGTTCTGCACCGGACTCGGCAAACCGGCCAGCCGAAGCACCGACGCCCGGCGGTCCCCCCACGTCGGTGTACCTGCCACGATGTAGTTGGCCGTCGCGCCGGTCGTGCTGTACTCGAAGGTCAGGTCGAACCTGAGGGTGTCCCCGAGTCGCGCGCGGACGTGCATCGGCCCGACCCCCTGCCCACCGGCCACCCGCAGGCGTACGGGGCGGAAACCATCCTTCTGATCCACGGCGCCTGGCCCGCGGATGCGCACGGACCCCGACCGGACATACCACGGACCACTCACATCGATGCGCCACTCGTCCGCGCGCGGTGGCGGCCGGGCCGAGTCCGGTTCGACGACGAGGTCTTCGAATTGATGCATCCCGTCACGGAGCCCAACCACGCTGTCGCCGTGGACGATGGCGTTCGGCACCCTCACCGTCACGGGAAAGGTCATCTGGAGCAGTTGGCCGAACCCGTTCCGCACGGCCACCCGGGGCTGCACGATCAGCGAAAGGGCGTTCACGATGCCCTGCTCCCCGGCCATCATCTCGGCCATCGGTTCCGACTCCAGCACCAGCCGTGGCTGCAGCATCAGGAGGAGCCAGACCACCAAACCGACGGCGACGGCCGCCCCGGCCCCGATGAGCGCGAGCCCGCGATCCGATTGACGCGCGAGAAACCCCACCGCGCGATTCAACGGCGCGTCCCAGTCCGGGCGACCCGCCGCACGCGCGACGGCCCGCGCGAGCGACCGCCCCCGCAGCCCGAGGGCGCGCCAGGGCCGACGACCCGAGACGTGCGACACCAGCCGACGGGCCGCGACGAGATCCCCCCGCGCGCCGCAGAGCATCGCGAGATGCTCGAGCACCGCCACGGTGAGGCGCGGGTGGGTGGCCCAGTGCTCGATGAACACATCGAGGGGCACCATCTCATCCGGGGTCGCTGGCACGGCGTCGATTCCGTCCACGATCGCATCATGCGCGACAGCCCACGTGGCATCCCGCGACTGCACGAGCCCGAGCTCGGCCAGCCGGTTGAGCGACGCGGACACGCTCGCGTCAGGTCCGAGCATCGCGGTCAAATCCACCTCATCGATCGGACGCGCCCAGGCGGCGAGGAGACGCAACAACCGGCGTTCGGTGTCCACGAGCGCCCCGATGACCTGCGGCACGCCATCGGCCATCGCAATCGCCGCCCCGATCCGTTCCTCGGACGGGACGACCCAGCCCCCCACCTCGAGCCGGAGCGCCCCGGCCTCGACCAGTGCGCGCAGTGCGGTGAGCAGGCGATGCGGCACCCCGCCGGTTCGCCGGAGCAGCTGGTTCACGGCCTCCGGCACCCACGGGGCGTCCGGCAGCGCGGCAAGCTCTCCCAGCAGCTCGCGTAGCTCGACCGGGCCGAGCGGCTCCAGAGCCAGGGTCACGTCGGGGGCGAACCACTGCGGATCGAGACCGGGGCGCGTGGCCATGACCTCGAGCAATCGAGTCCGGTCGCCTCGCGGCAGACTCGCGAGCAGGTCGCGCGAGCCCTCGTCGGCATACTGGAGGTCGTCCAGCAGCACGAGCACGAGGCGATCCTCTGCGACCGCGGCCAGGAGGTCCGCGACCGCATCGCGTCGCGCGAGGAGCGACCGCTCCGGAGCGTGGCGCTCCGTCAGCTCGACAGACGAGTATCGCGTGACGAGCTCCGGGACCAAGCCGATGAGGGCCCGCGCGGAACCACCGGAGACCCCAAGAGCACCCGGCATCGCGGCGAGCGCCCGGACGAGGTCGGCGACACCGGCAAAAGGCACCCCCCGCATTCCGGGAAGGAATCGGACGCGCACGACACGCGCCCCTCGGAGCCGCATCCGCGATTCGAACTCATCGAGGAGCCGCGTCTTCCCCATCCCGGCCGG
>JACCDL010425358.1_pt1 | contig 10608 bp, 8 predicted proteins | sample 7441931 | NCBI WGS metagenome assembly JACCDL01 (sample SAMN15323437, study PRJNA562643) | freshwater metagenome | isolation source: river surface water | place: USA:Blue River Watershed | collected 2017-08-16 | reverse complement strand
ATGGCCTGTTATGACTACTATTTGCAGCTCGGCAGTGTGTACCTCATTGCCAACACGACGCCCGGCAACAAGAAAGGCGGCTTGTCCAATATTGTCGAGAAGGCCATGGGCTCGATCGTGAAGTCGGGCTCCTCGCCCATCTCGGGCGTGTTATCGCCCGGCGAGAAACTCACGCACAAGGGGTTGATCTACGCGGCCACGCCGGCCAGCGACTTCATCTGCGGCACCCTGCAACTCGCGGCCGGCATGAACCTGCATATCTTCACGACGGGTCGCGGCACCCCTTACGGCCTGGCCGCCTGCCCGGTGGTGAAGGTCGCCACACGCACTGACCTGGCACGTCGCTGGCATGACCTGATGGACGTGAACGCGGGCCGCATTGCCGACGGCGAGCTCACCATTGAAGCGCTGGGCTGGGAGATGTTTCACCTGTTGCTTGAGGTCGCCAGCGGCCGGCACAAAACCTGGGCCGAGCAGTGGAAACTGCACAACGCGCTGGTGTTGTTCAACCCGGCGCCCATCACCTGAGTGCAATCACCTGATCGTCATGACTTGATCGCCGTGACTTGAGCGCCGTGACTTGAGCGCCCTCACCCCACGAGCGCCACAGATTTCACTTGCACCCACACCGATTGCCCGGTGGCCAATCCCAGTTGGCTCCAGGCGCGTTGGGTGATACGGGCCAGCACCACGGGCCCTGTGGCGGCAGTGGCTGAACTGGGCCCAATGCGCAAACGTACCAGCCGCTGTGAGGGGTGGGCATCGGGCTGATCGGCTTCAATTCGCGCCTGGAAATGGTTCTGGATGCTGGTGTGTGCGGGCTCTTGTGTGGTCAGGCTCACATCCCGCGCCAGCACGCGCAAGCGCACCGGGGTACCCACGGCAGCGCCGCTGTCGCGAATCCACAATTGCCCCCCCTCGACAGCCACACGCGCCAGGTGCCAGGTCTCATCACGTTCCATCACGCGGCCATCAAGCAGCACACCTTGATCCTGCGGCTCAACCCAGGGGGTGTCGAGAGAGGACAAGGTGTCGGCCAACGGACCGCTGCATTTCACACGGCCTTGCGCCAGCACCACCAGATGGTCGCCCAAGCGGGTCATCTCCTCCACCGAGTGGGTCACGTAGAGCATGGGCAACTGCAGTTCATCGCGCAAGCGCTCCAGCCAGGGCATCACCTCGTGCTTGCGCGCCGGATCCAAGGCTGCCAGCGGCTCGTCCAGCAGCAGCAAGGTCGGGCGGGTGGCAAGCGCCCGGGCGATCGCCACGCGCTGACGCTCGCCGCCCGACAGCTCCCCCACCGAGCGACGCAGCAGGTGGGCGATGCCCAAGAGTTCGATCGCATCCGTGAGCACGCGAAGGTCGCGCGGCGCGGCGCTGCGTTGCAGGCCAAACATCAGGTTGCGTTGCACGTCCAGATGTTCAAACAGACTGGCTTCTTGAAACACATAGCCCACCGGTCGTTGGTGGGTGGGCAGGCACAGGCCGGTATCGTCCGACTGCCACACCGCTTGACCGACGCGAACCGATCCGCGTGCTTGGGGCTCCAGCCCCGCCACGCTCCTGAGCAAGGTGGTCTTGCCTGACCCGGAAGCGCCAAAGAGCACCGTGATGCCTTGGGCTGGCAATTGCAAGCAAACATCCAGCGAAAAATCCTCACGCTGGAGTTGCAACTGAATATCCAGGCCTTGGTGGCCCACGGTGTCTGGGACGGACGGGGGTGGGCTCATGGCATCACCCGCATGTCACGGCGCTTGAGCAGTGACAAGCCCCAGAGCACCGCAAAAGAAAACACCAGCATGCCCGCGGCGAGCGCATGCGCCTGGGTGTATTCCATGGCCTCGACATGGCCGTAGATTTGCGTGGACACCACACGGGTGACGCCTGGCACATTGCCCCCAATCATGAGCACCACACCAAACTCACCCACCGTGTGTGAAAAACTCAGAATGGCCGCCGTCCACAGTCCGGGTCGCGCCAGCGGCAGGGCCACCGAAAAAAAGGCGTCCCACGGTGAGGCACGCAGGGTGGCGGCGACTTCCATCGGCCGCCGTCCCATGCTGGCAAAGGCATGCTCGATCGGTTGCACCGCAAAGGGCAGCGAGAACAACACCGAACCGATCAACAAACCGGTGAACGTGAAGGACAGGACCCCCCAGCCCATGGCCTGGGTGAATTGCCCCAGGGGCCCATGCGGCCCCATCGCCACCAGCAGATAAAACCCCAGCACCGAGGGCGGCAACACCAGCGGCAACGTGACCAGGGCCGATACCACCGACCGCCAGCGCGAGGCGGTTTGCGAGAGCCACCAGGCCACCGGCGTGGCCAACAGCATCAGCACCACCGTGGTGAGGCTGGCCAACTTCAGCGTCACCCACAGGGCACTGAGCGTTTCAGCAGTGAGAAGCGTCGTGTCACTCATGGTTCGAATCAGAGCAACGAGTGTAAGGGGCGCTCAGCACGACCCGCAGATCGAACTTAATCGACCTTGGCACCCTCCTGGTACCAGCGCCCCAGCAGCTGACGCTCTTCTTCCGTGATCTGGGTGGCATTGTTCATCGGCATCTGGCGCGTCACCACGGCTTGCTGGTAGACGCTTTGCGCGTGCTGCTTGAGGGCCTCGGGCGAATCGAGTCGAATATTTTTCATCTGCACCTGGGCGCCGTGGCAGCTGATGCAGCGCTCGGCCAGAACCGCTTGCACTTGCGCCATCGCCACCGGGGGTTGCGGTTGGGTGGACGCACTGGCGCCCGGCTGGGCAGGCTTCATCGCGACAATCACCGCCAGAATGGCGGCCACGCCGGCTGCTGCAAAGGGCCAGGGATTGCTCGCACGCCCCAAACGGAACGCATGGCGTTGGACAAAGTACTGGCGAATCAAGGCGCCCGCCAGCATCATCACAAACAGCCACACCCAGCGGTGCTCGTGGGTGTACAGGAAGCTGTAATGGTTGCTCAGCATCGCAAAGATGACGGGCAAGGTGAAATAGGTGTTGTGCACACTGCGCTGCTTGCCTCGCTTGCCGTGAATAGCGAGTGAGGCCGGGTCATACGACTCGCCGCTGGTCATGGCATTCACCACCTTGCGCTGGCCCGGGATGATCCAGAAAAAGACGTTGGCACTCATGGCGGTGGCGATCATCGCGCCCACCAGCAGGAAGGCCGCGCGTCCGGCAAACAGCTGGCACGCCAGCCACGACCCGAAGGCCACGATGAGGATCATCAAGCCGGCCACGATCAGTTCGCCATGGGGCCTGAAACCAAAGACGCGACACACCGCGTCATACAGCACCCAAAAGCCCACCAGAAAACCGATGGCTGCGGTCCCCGCCATCACCGGGGACCAATCCATCAGGGATTTGTCGATCAGGAAGGTGCCGGCGTTCCACAGGTACAGCATGGTGAACAGCGCGAAACCCGACAACCAGGCGGAATAACTCTCCCAATAAAACCAGTGCAGGTGCGTGTGGATTTTCTTGGGTGCCACCATGTACTTCTGCGGGTTGTAAAAGCCCCCACCGTGCACCGCCCACATGGCACCATCGACGCCTTTTTCCAGCAGATCTGGCGACTTGGGACGCAACAGGTTGTTGTCCAGAAACACAAAATAAAACGAGGAGCCGATCCAGGCAATGGCCGTGATCACATGCAGCCACCTGAGCAACAGGTTGGCCCACTCCAAAAAATAGGCGTCCATCAAGGTTCTCCAGGGTCCTGGGTGCTGGGGGTTGACTCAGGAGCCACGGTAGGTGGAATAGCTCCAGGGGCTGACCAGCAGCGGCACATGGTAGTGCTGATCCCGGTTCGCCACACCAAAGTCCAGGTGCACCTGATCGAGAAACCGGGGTTCGGGCAGGGCAACCCCCTTGGCATCGAAGTACCCCTTGACGTCAAAGCTCAAACGGTAGGTGCCGACTTGAAGGCTGGCGTTGTCATACAACGGGCCGTCGGGGTTTCGCCCGTCCTGGCTGAGTGTGAACGACTTGACCAACGTGGCCTGGCCCCCTTGCAGGGTGTAGAGGCGCACCTGCATGCCGGCGGCGGGGCAGCCGTGCATGGTGTCCAGTACGTGCGTGCTCAGGCCCATTCCCATTCTCCAACAAGTTCAGTATGTGGACAATATTGTATACAATTTTTGTTCTTGGTTATCATGGCCATAGTATCGTCATCTGGTCGCTCCCCCCAGGGGCTGGACCATGGTCTGAAGGAGTCCGATTGCATGAGTACCTACGACAGCACCCTGCCCTACCCGCGCGACCTCCAGGGATACGGACGCGACGTGCCCCATGCCCAGTGGCCGCAACAGGCCCGCATCGCGGTGCAATTTGTCCTCAACTACGAAGAGGGCGGTGAAAACGCGGTGCTGCATGGGGACCCGGCCAGCGAGCAATTTCTGTCCGAAATGTTCAACCCCGCGGCATTTGAAGCGCGCCACATCAGCATGGAGGGCATTTACGAATACGGCTCGCGCGCAGGCGTGTGGCGCATCTTGCGTGAGTTTGAACGCCGTGGCTTGCACCTCACCGTGTTTGGCATCGCCACCGCCTTGCAGCGCTACCCCGAGTTGACTGCTGCCTTGAAAGCATTGGGCCATGACATGGCCTGCCACGGCCTGAAGTGGATTCATTATCAAAACGTGAGCGAGGCCACCGAGCGCGAGCACATGCAGCAGGCCATGCAGATCATGACCGAGCTCTGGGGCGAGCGCCCACTGGGCTGGTACACCGGGCGCGACAGCCCCAACACGCGCCGACTGGTGGCCGACTTCGGCGGCTTTGCCTACGACAGCGATTACTACGGCGATGACCTGCCCTTCTGGATGAAGGTGCGCAAGACCGATGGCAGCGTGGCCCCCCAACTCATCGTCCCCTACACACTGGACTGCAACGACATGCGCTTTGCTCTGCCCCAGGGCTACTCGCATGCCGATCCCTTCTTTCAGTACATGAAGGACACGTTTGATGCCCTGTACGCGGAGGGCGACCCCAAGGGTCTGAACCGGCCCAAGATGATGAGCATCGGCATGCATTGCCGCCTGCTGGGCCGCCCGGGACGCATCACGGCGCTGCAGCGTTTTCTGGATCACATCCAGTCACATGAGCATGTGTGGGTGGCTCGCCGGCTCGACATTGCTCGCCACTGGGCCGCCACCCATCCCTTCACCAGCTGACCACTTCATCCGAGAACCCTCATGTCCCTCACGCTGGATCAACTCAACCACGCCACCGAGGCCGATGCCATGCGCATGCTCGCCGGGCTGTACGAACATTCGGACTGGATTGCCCAGCGGGCCATCGCACAACGGCCGTTCAAATCGCTTGCGCATCTCAAATACACCATGACCCAGGTGCTGGACGCAGCCGGACAGGACGCCCAACTGGCGCTGATTCGTGCGCACCCCGAGTTGGCGGGCAAGGCGATGGTCAGCAAGACCTTGACGGCTGAATCGACCAACGAGCAAAGCAAAGCGGGGTTGACCGAATGCACGCCCGAAGAATTTGCCCACATCCAACAGCTCAACGCCGACTACAACGCCAAATTTGGCTGGCCCTTTATCCTGGCCGTTCGAGGCCCTCGCGGCGTGGGCTTGCACAAGCGGCAGATCATCGCGGCCTTTGAGCGCCGTCTGAGGGGCCACCCTGCGTTTGAACTGCAAGAATGCCTGCGCAACATTCACCGCATTGTCGAGATCCGTCTGAACGACAAGTTTGGCATCGAGCCCACGCTGGGCCATGCGGTGTGGGACTGGCAGGAAACCCTGGCCCAGCACAGCGACCCCGGGTTCGCCGAAAAAAATCAGCTCACCGTCACCTACCTGACGGATGCCCATCGTGCCTGTGCACAGCAGATCAGCCACTGGATGCGCGACTGCGGGTTTGACGAGGTGGAGACTGACGCGGTGGGCAACGTGGTGGGACGCTACCACCCAGCCACCCCGGGTGCCCGCTACCTCATGAGCGGCTCACACTACGACACGGTGCGCAATGGCGGCAAATACGATGGCCGTCTGGGTATTGTCGTGCCCATGGCCTGCGTGCAACAACTGGCGCAACAGCAGCGCCGCCTGCCGTTTGGTATTGAAGTGGTGGCGTTTGCCGAAGAGGAAGGGCAGCGCTACAAAGCCACCTTCCTGGGTTCAGGCGCCCTGGTGGGCGACTTCAAGCCAGAGTGGCTGGAGCAAACCGATGCCGAAGGCATCACCATGCGACAAGCCATGCAACACGCTGGCCTGTCCATCGAGGACATTCCGAAGATTCGTCGAGACGCGGCGAAGTACCTGGGCTTCATCGAGGTGCACATCGAGCAAGGGCCGGTGCTCAATGAAAGCCATCTGCCGCTGGGCATTGTGACCAGCATCAATGGCAGCGTTCGCTACCAGTGCGAGATCATCGGCACCGCCAGCCACGCGGGCACCACGCCCATGGACCGCCGCCGTGACGCCGCCTGTGCCTTGGCCGAACTGGCGCTTTACGTCGAACAACGCGCAGCTCAAGACGCTGATTCGGTGGCCACCATCGGCCAACTCCAGGTCCCCCATGGCTCTATCAATGTTGTGCCTGGGGTGTGCCAGTTTTCGCTGGACATGCGTGCACCGCTGGATGCGCAGCGCGACGCGGTGGTCCGTGACATCCTGGCCGAGCTGGAGGCCATTTGCGAGCGACGCGGCGTGCGCTACGTGGCGCAAGAAATCCTGCGGGTGTCGGCCGCACCCAGTGCAGCCGACTGGCAGGCGCGTTGGGAGCGCGCCGTGGAACACCTGGGTGTGCCGTTGTTCAAAATGCCCAGTGGTGCTGGCCATGACGCGATGAAGCTACACGAGATCATGCCCCAGGCCATGCTGTTTGTGCGTGGCGAAAACGGCGGCATCAGCCACAACCCGCTGGAGAGCACCACCAGCGACGACATGCAACTTGCAGTCGATGCCTTCAGCCATGTCTTGAATCAACTTGCTCTGGAAACTGCATGAGTGCCACCCCCGCCCACTACGAACAACTCGACGCCTGGATCGATGCTCACTTTGATGAGCAGGTGAAGTTTCTCCAAGCCCTGGTCCAGGTGCCCACCGACACACCGCCCGGCAACAACGCGCCGCATGCCCTGCGCACGGCCGAGCTGCTCAAGGCTTTTGGCTATACCGCCGAACAGCATGCGGTGCCCGAGGCCGAGGTGAAAGCCTACGGGCTGCAGTCCATCACCAACCTGATTGTGCGCCGCCCCTACGGCGCTGGGACTACCATTGCGCTCAATGCCCATGGCGATGTGGTGCCCCCCGGCGAAGGCTGGAGTCACGATCCCTACGGTGCCGAGATTCAAAACGGTGCCATGTTTGGCCGTGCCACCGCCGTCAGCAAGAGTGACTTCTCCACGTTCACCTTTGCCACTCGCGCACTCGAATCGCTGGGCCTGCCGCTCAAGGGCGGCGTCGAGTTGCACTTCACCTATGACGAGGAATTCGGTGGGGAGATGGGCCCCGGCTGGCTGTTGGCCCAGGGGCTCACCCGACCCGATTTGATGATCGCTGCTGGTTTCTCCTACCAGGTGGTGACCGCGCACAACGGATGCCTGCAAATGGAAGTCACGGTATATGGCGAAATGGCGCACGCTGCCGTGCCCGATACCGGGACCGACGCCCTGCAGGGGGCGGTGCACATCCTCCAGGCGCTGCACGCCCTCAATGCGGACTACTTGAAGATCTCCTCACAGGTGGAGGGCATCACGCACCCCTACCTCAATGTGGGGCACATCAGTGGCGGCACCAACACCAACGTCATGCCGGGCAAGGTGGTCTTCAAGTTAGACCGGCGCATGATTCCAGAAGAAAACCCCACCGAGGTGGAGGCCAGCATCCGCGCCACCATCGAGGACGCAGCCAAATCCTTCAGCCCCCCGCGCGGAGGCAAGCAACTCAAGGTGGATATCCGCCGCTTGCTGTTGGCCCGCGCCATGGTGCCGCTGGCGGGCAACAAGCCGCTGGTGGATGCCATCCAAAAGCACGGCGCGCACGTCTTTGGGGAACCCATCCCTGCGGTGGGCACCCCGCTGTACACCGATGTACGGTTGTATGTGGAGCGTGGCATTCCAGGTGTGATCTATGGCGCCGGCCCGCGCACCGTGCTGGAGAGCCACGCGAAGCGGGCTGACGAGCGCGTGCAGCTGGAGGATGTGCGACGGGCCACCAAGGTGGTGGCCAGAACCTTGCTGGATTTGCTGGCCTGAGCGGGCGCTTTGAGATCGCGCATGGCCTTGAGCAGCCATGCCCTGTCGAGTCACTCGTCAACATTGACGGCACACGTCATGGGTCAAGATTGACGGGCCACGTCACGGCATCAGGCATCTTGTTTTTCACCCGCGATCACCCCCAACATCTCTCGCACAGCACGCACCTGCACGTCCAGGGGAAGTGATGGACACGCTGGCGTCATGGCCATGCGAGACACTTGCTCAGGCAGGCATGGCAAGTGCACGAATCCACTGAGGCGATCCGATCTGCCCCAGGTGTGTTGTAGCCAGTAGAACACCTGGTTACACACAAACGTGCCGGCAGTGTTGGAGATGGAGGCGGGAATCTCGCACGAGCGAAGCTGGCGGACCAGGCGGTTGAGCGGCAGACCTGAGAAATAGGCGGTCGGCCCATCAAAGACCACCGGTGCTTCCTGCGGTTGAGCACCCGCGTTGTCGGGGATTCGGGCATGCAGGATGTTGATGGCGACCCGCTCGGGCGTCACCTCGCTGCGCCCCTCAGCCTGCCCCAGACACAGCACCGCTCGAGGGGAAAACCGGGTCAAAGCGTCTTGCAGCGCCTGCGGCGCCAGTGCAAACGCGCAGGGCAGTTGGACACTTTCAACCTGCAGGGAACCGACCCTCTCGCCTGCCAGCGCTCGAGCCACTTCCCAGGAGGGATTGACCGGTTCACCGCCAAAGGGCTCAAAACCGGTCAGCAAAATGCAAGGGGTGGAGGTCATTGGAGGTTCAGGACACACAGGTGAAACCCTGCGTCGACAAAGATGGTTTGCGCCGACTCTTCACCACTAAAAAGACATGCTGATTGAAGACCAGATGCGAGTTTTCACCAGGGAGCCGTCCAGGTCATTGCCCGTCTCGATGCTGGCCGCGGGATTCTGGCCAATGCGGCGTGCCATGGTGACTTTCCAAGACACCCCTTCCGCAAACTCCCAGGACATAGACATACCGCCCCCTTTGAGTGAGTACTGATTCAAAGCCGTGACATCCTGAAGATTTTTACTGGGGTTGAGCACCACATACCCCGCATCGTAAAACCCACCCACTGCCACACTGTGCGTGACTTGCCATCGCAATTCCAAATTGGCCATCACGCCACGACTGCCCCCCGCCTCACTGCTGGGATAAGCCCTTACCCCGGCGCTACCACCTAAATAAAACTTTTCTGATGAGTCGAGATTTTTCGCAGACAAGGCGTGCTGACCAGACAATCCGCCGTAAAGGGACCACGCAGGCGACAAGACTTGCTGCCGATTGATCGCATAGCGAATTTTTTGAAAGCGCCCAGCCGTCTGGGTTGTCGTGGCGATGTCGGATGCATTGGGAGATCCGTCTAAGTTCAATTGGCCGCTGACAAAATTCAAGCTGGCCGTGCTAGCCCCGCCGCCACCCCACTCATCCATGCTGTTGCCGTAGAGGCTGAGCGTTTGAAGTCGGCTGCGGTAGTCACTTTTCAAGATGCCCGTGCTGTAGTTGGAAAAATGTTTTTCATCCAACGCCAGGCTCACATAGAGATTGCGAGATTTCGAACGAACCAACGGGTAATTGGCCTCCAGCCCCTTGGTATCCGAGGTGCCTGTCGGCGCAACCGACTCTTGAAATTGCAACACAGAGTATGACAAATGAGACATATTGGCACCGACTCTCCACCCCTCTACGCCCACCGGCACTGTCCAGCCCAGCCGAGCATAACGGCTGCCCTTGGTCTCTATCAGGTTGGCACCCACTTGATCACCTGGCATCGCGACGCTGTTAACGCCAGCGTTCACTGCAATCCGGTTGCTACCCGTTCCTCTTGAGCCGGTGTTGTCCCACACCGCATTGCCTTCAAGCCGAGATTTTTGTGTTGCCTTCAGTACCAGGTCGGTCTCTCCCTCTTGCTCACCTTCACGCAAATTGCCGTTGAGATAGACACCGGAAATATCGTTGGCAATCAGCAAAGCCCTGTCGACGATCTGGCTGTTGAGATAGTCGCCGCGATGCTGATGCGCCTCAAGGATGGTCCTCAAAGACGCCGGTGTTGCTGGCGCAGGCACATCGCCGTCCATGACTATCTTGCCCAGACGGGCTGGCACCACTTGAATCGTTACCACACCATTTGTGACATTTTGCTCCGGCAGATAGGCTTGAATGGTCCAACCCGCTTGGCGAAACACCTCGGCCACCTCGAGCACGACTTCTTCCAACTCCTGGAAGGACAGTTCCTGTCCTTCACGGCGCGCCAAAACTGGTCGAATCTTGTCTTCAGCCAGCACGGTATTGCCCTGCAGCTCAAATCGCTTGACCATGACGCTGAGGCCCACGCGAGGTTTGCTTTCAACCGGTGCCGGCAACGTTGGCATCCCCGGTCGAGGCAGCTTGAAAACCT
>JACCDL010994178.1_pt1 | contig 10609 bp, 7 predicted proteins | sample 7441931 | NCBI WGS metagenome assembly JACCDL01 (sample SAMN15323437, study PRJNA562643) | freshwater metagenome | isolation source: river surface water | place: USA:Blue River Watershed | collected 2017-08-16 | reverse complement strand
CTAACTAAATACAAAATAAATCATTCTAAACACGTTAATTATAACTATTTTTTTACTGATTTATTATGTAGAATATAATCAAAATCTTGTATATAAAATAATTTACAAAATATAGAGAAATGGGAAATCAATCATCTCAACCATCTAAAGATTTTCAAAGACAATTTCAACAATTACAGGACCAAGTGAAAAGACAACAAAGACAACAACACGTTGATTTAAATCATTTACAAAAACAAATATATCATGCACAACTTAAAATGCAAGAAATGAAACAAAATTACAATAATACACAATATCCACAACATAATCAACAACATAATCAACAACATTATCAAACACCACAAAGAACACCACAGCAATATTATGGTCAAAATAATCAAAATCAATACCAACAACAACAACAACAACAACAATATCCTCAACAACAATATCAACAACATACACAATCATCGAATGATTTAGTTAATATGCAATCAAATAATAAATTAAATAGTTTATTAAGTAGCCCTGATTTGAAAAAAGAAATGGCCAATAATCCAGCATTCGGTGTTCAGATTATAGAATTAATTTTAAAAGAATTTGGAACTCAATTATCAGATTCGCAATATAATAAAATTAATGAATATTTGGAGAGAGCTAATCAACAAACACATCAGCAACAACAAGCACAACAATTACAATTACAATACCAGCAACAACATCAACAATTACAAAATCAAAACCTAAACCAGGTTCAACTTCATCGTCATGCAAATATGAATTTAACACAAAAATATCAATCTGAAGAAGACGAAGAAAGAGACCGATTCGAAAAGGAACAAGAAAGACGGCGAAAGGAGTTCGAAGAAAAACAATCTCGGAGACGCAATGAATATACCAATCAAATGAGATTATTTGAAGCTAGTCAAACAAATGCTTATTCACTTTTAGGAGTTCCTGCAAATTATACCATGGATCAATTAAAAATTGCATATCGTAAAAAAGCTATTATGACCCATCCTGATAAGGGTGGAAGTCCTGAGCTTTTCGATGAAGTCACCAAGGCCTATTTTTCATTATTAGAAAAGTTAAAGAATAAAGAATCAGATAAACAATATCTAGATTTAAAGAATCAATCGAAAAATTATATTGAACAACAAAATGGAGATAATCGTCAGAATATAAATTTGGAAAAAATGACAGTCAGCAAAGAAAGCTTCAATATTAAAGCTTTTAATAAAATTTTTGAAGAGAACAAGATTGCTGACCCGAATGATACTGGATATTCAGACTGGCTCAAAGATGACACGAATGTGAAGGAACCACCGAAAGTTTTCTCGACCAAATTCAATCTTGATGTCTTTAATTCAACTTTTGAAAATTGGAAAGACCAAGATGAACATTTATCAAGGGAAATTGTAGTTAGAGACGAACCTCAGGCTCTAGTGCTTAGCAAAACAGGTTATTCTGAACTAGGTGTTGATACAATTAATGATTTTACGAAGAGCGATATTAATAATAAAAATTTAGGTTATACTGATTTGAAACAGGCTTATTCAAGAAATGGTATTATGAATACTAAAGCTATAACTCCTAGAGAATCTTATAAAAATATTCAGGAATATGAAAGAGCAAGAGCAAATATTAGTTATCAAATGTCTGATGAAGATATTAGACGACAAGAATATAAAAAAAAACAAGAAGAGGAAGAGGAAGCTAGACGCATTCAAAGAGTGCAAAATAGAGATACCCTCCAATTTAACAATTATAACAGAGTCCATCAACTTATGTTGGAAAAATTAAAATAAAAACAAAATTAAAATTATCTATAAAATTGAAAATAAACAAAACTATTATTATATAATATAATATTACAAATTATAAATGAACCAGGAAAAAGGGTATTTATATGAAATACAAATTAGAGATTATATTATTAATTCACTAAATAAAATGGCTTATTTATGGTCTCATACTCCTGAAACCATTTTATTACAAAATAATATTATTGGAACACATAATGATGCTAGATTAAAAAGAAAAGAAGAAAAATTAAATCCATTACAAGATACAGGAATAGATATTATTCAATTAGAAGATGATGGTAAATGTTCAGTTGTTCAATGTAAAAATGGTTATAAAAAAGGTATTACAATGAGTGATTTAGCTGGTTTTATGTGTTGGATGACTCATTTAGACAAATTACATGGTTATGTTTATTATACTGATAAACTATCAATGAATTTAAGATGTCTTCCTCCTAATCCTAGAATCCATTATGTCAAAGAACCATATATTGAACCAATTAAAAATGAAAACACAACAACTGAAATTAAAGTATTTAATATTGATAGTGAAAAACTAAAATATCAATTAGTTGCTTTTGAAGAAGCTAAGGAATATTATAAAGATATTGAAATAGATGAAGATGATGAAGATGATGAAGATGAATATATAAACCCCAATAACAATGGTATTATTAGTATGCCATGTGGAACTGGAAAAACCTATACATCTTATCTTATTTCACAACTTTTTAATCAAATTATTATTTTAAGCCCATTAAAACAATTTGCTAAACAAAATCTAGATAAATATATTGATTATGGTTATTCTAGTTCAACTTTATTAGTTGATTCAGATGGATGTCGTGACATAGAAACTATTAAAAAATTTATTAAAGATAATACTCATTTTGTAATATCATCAACATATGATAGTGTTGATGTTATTTATCAATCTCTATATGTAATGACTAAACCATTCTTTATTATTGATGAATTTCATAATTTATCAAAACATAATGTTATTAATGAAGATGACCTATTTTATAAATTGATTAATACAAATCATAAAAAGTTATTTATGAGTGCTACACCTAGAGTGTATGAAATGGAAAATGAAGACAAAAAATTTTATGATGTTATTTTTGGTGATGTAATTTACAATATGAATTTTAAGGAAGCAATTGATAACAACTATATAACTGATTATAAAATATGGTTTCCTTCAATTCATGAAAACACTGAATTACTTGATAAAGATTTGAGTATCTATGATATTGATGAAGTAATTAAATCTAAATGTAAGTTTCTATATTCTTGTTTAGTTAATAATGGATCTAGAAAATGTATTGTGTATTGTTCTGATACAACTGAAATGAAAGATATGATGAAAGCAATCACTATTTTAGATGATTATTATTGTTTGGATTACCATTTGGATTACATAACTAGTGATGTCAGTCATATATTACGTGATACTAGATTAAAACATTTTGCTGATTCTAAAAAGATTGAATTATTATTTAGTGTTAGAATTTTAGATGAATGTGTTGATATTCCTTCTTGTGATAGTATTTTTATAACATATCCTTCTGAAAGTAAGATAAGAACAATTCAACGTCTTTCTAGATGCACTAGAATTGATTCTAATAATAAATTTAAAGTAGGTAATATCTTTATTTGGTGTGATGAATATAGTAAAATTCTTAATACATTATCTGGTATTAAAGAATATGATTCTGAATTTCGTGAAAAAATTAAATTAAATATTAATGGTTCTCATAGTCATTTTGATGATTATGATTTAGACAATGGTTTAAAAGAAGATACTAAATTAATTAGCGATTTTCTAGTTGGTATTAAAGAATTCAAGTGTTTATCATGGTCTGAAAAATTGGAAGAAGTTAAAAAGTATATTGATGAAAATAATAAAAGACCATCTACAACTAGTAAAGAACCTAAAATAAAAACATTAGGTAATTGGATAAGCGAACAACAAAAAAATTATAAAAGTAAAACAGCAAATATGAGAGATTTGATTATTTATGATACTTGGACTGAATTTATTAATCATAATAACTACAAAGAATACTTTCTAGATAATAATACCTTTTGGTTAAATACTTTAGAAAAAATTAAGAAATATATTGATGAAAATAATAAAAGACCATCTATAACTAGTAAAGACCATAAAATAACAACATTAGGTCGATGGTTATTGACTCAACAAAAACAATACAAAAGTAAAAGTTATGTAATGAGTGATTATACTATTTATGATACTTGGGTTGATTTTATTAATCATGATAACTACAAAGAATACTTTCTAGATAATAATACAGTTTGGTTAAATACTTTAGAAGAAATTAAAAAGTATATTAATGAAAATAATAAAAGACCATCATCAACTAGTAAAGACCATAAAATAACAACATTAGGTCGATGGTTATCGACTCAACAAAAGAATTACAAAAGTAACAGTTATGTAATGAAAGATTCTACTATTTATGACACTTGGACTAATTTTATTAATCATGATATGTATAAAGAATATTTTCTAGATAATAATACAGTTTGGATTAATACTTTAGAAGAAGTTAAAAAGTATATTGATGAACATAATGAAATACCATCTACAACTAGTAAAGACCATAAACTAAAAATATTAGGAAATTGGATTAATACTCAAAAAACTAATTACAAAAGTAAAAATCAAATAATGAAAGATTCTACTATTTATGATACTTGGAATATATTTATTGATGACAATAAATATAAAGAATATTTTATAGATAATAATACCATTTGGTTAAATACTTTAGAAGAAATTAAAAAGTATATTAATGAACATAATAAAAGACCATCATCAACTAGTAAAGACCATAAAATAAAAACATTAGGTTCTTGGATTAATACTCAACAAAAGAATTACAAAAGTAAAACAGAGATTATGAAAGATTCTACTATTTATGACACTTGGACTAATTTTATTAATCATGATATGTATAAAGAATATTTTCTAGATAATAATACAGTTTGGTTAAATACTTTAGAAGAAGTTAAAGAGTATATTGATAAACATAATAAAAAACCATCATCCACTAGCAAAGACCATAGAATAAAAATATTATGTAATTGGATAAATCATCAACAAACTAATTACAAAAGTAAAAATCAAATAATGAAAGATTCTACTATTTATGATACTTGGACTAATTTTATTAATCATGATAATTACAAAGAATACTTTCTAGATAATAATATCGGTTGGATTAATACTTTAGAAGAAGTTAAAAATTATATTGATGTGAATAATAAGAGACCATCTCAACAAGATAAAGATAAAGAAATAAAAACATTAGGTGCTTGGATTAATACTCAACAAACTAATTACAAAAGTAAAAATAAAATAATGAAAGTTTCTACTATTTATGATATTTGGACTGATTTTATTAATGATTATCTTAAAAAAATAAAAATTAATGATAAAATGATTTAAAAGGTCTTTAGAGAATATAAAATAATTACACTCTAATTATAAACTAAAAAATGGCAACATATCAATTTGAAGAATTTGGAAAATTCAAATATACAAAAGATTCTCTTGGAAAATACCATTCATTTGATGACAAACCAGCAATTGAATATTTAGATGAATCAAAATTAAAAATTTGGTATAAACATGGTGTTATCCACCGAGACTTTGAAAAACAAACATTACCTAACGGCGATGAAATGATTATAAAAAAACCAGCAATACAATATATTTCTAAAAATCTTACATATAATCATGTTTTTGAATATGAACATATAAAAGAATATTTTATAAATGGTAAACTTTTTGAAGACAAACAACCTACGACTTGTTATCCTGATGAAACTTATTAACAAATATTAATGATTTTAAGCTTTCTTAGCAAAACGACGAAATGGTTTCGGTTTAACACCGTTCTTAGTAGCTTCTTTCTTTTTATTAACTAATTCGGCACAAATTTCAAAAGTCATGTCATCAACCGTTTTTCCTTTCGGAATAGCAACAAATATTTTAGCTTTTTTACCACTATATTCGATACAAGGTCCATAACGAGCCTGAACAATTGCCAATTTAGCATCTTCATCAAATGATTTGAGAATTCTAGATTGTGCACTAGTCTGATTATGTTTAAAAAGTTCATTTGCTACATTCCATGACATAGGTTGTGGTTCTTCTTCAACATTATCAGTCAGTGAAATACTTTTCTTATTTTGTTTAAGATAATAATTACTTTTACCTTTGCAAACTTCAATATCTTCCTCTTCTTTATTCGAGGGGGATTTTAAAAGAATCGGATATTTAAGGAGTTCTAAAGCCCGTGTAATTGTCATAGTATTGGCTTCTTCATCTGTAACATTGCAATATTTTTTATCACCATTTTCGTTTTCAGTGTAAATAGAAGGACCAGTTTTATTGTATAAAATTACAATATCATTGTTTGTTTTAGGGTCAATACCTAGATATTTCTTGACCTTACCTTTTTCACCACCTGCTTGTTTGCCACGAACAACTTCGATTTGTGGAGCAAAAGAATTATAGTTCTCACGAACAACATCGCTCCAAATATATTTTTCAGTGCAAATATCATCAAGTTTTTGTTCCATTAAGCTAGTATATTTATAATCCATGATTTTATCAAAATTTTGATTGAGAAATTCAATTACTGATTTACCAGTTTCCAAGCAAACCATCTTATTCTTATAACCACCCATATTAACTTTAATGGTCTTCTCGACAAATTTTCCTTTTCCTTTTTCACCAGTAGTGTTGTTGTATTGAAGGATAAATGAATCTTTCTTTTCAGAATTTTTGCTCAAGATTTTAGCATATCCTTTCTTTGGGTCAAGAATCTTAGTAATTAAACTAGCATATGTGCTAGGGCGACCAAGGCCACGCTTTTCTAGTTCTTTAATTAAACTAGCTTCAGTATAACGAGGAATAGGTTTAGAGAATTTTTCAACTGCTTGAATGGTTTTATATTTCATAATATCACCAACCTCTAATTTAGAAAGTAATTCAAAGAGTTCAGCATTATCTACAATATTATCTTCATCTTGTTCATCACCATCTTCACCTTCTTCACCTTCATCATCATCATCCTTTGACTTCCCTTTGGTTTTATTCCCTTTTGGTTTAGAACTATTATATTGGTCATAAAGTGCTAAAAACCCTTTGTATGTGATATTTTCAGCTTTTACATTAAAAACTCGGTCAGAATTATCCATACCTATTTTAACTGTTTTAATATCAACAGCGGCTGGTGCCATTTGTGATGCTAGAGTGCGATTATAAATCATTTGATATAATTTAGCTTCAGCACCACTTAATTCTGATAGATGATTATTTTCCATATGAGTAGGACGAATAGGTTCATGAGCAGCTTGAGCATCATCTTTATTGGCATAAAAATTATTTTGATAATAATCTTCACCAAAAGAATCGCTAACAATCTGTTGAATCTCTTTCTTTGAATCTTCGCTGAGAATTAAACTATCTGTTCGATGATAAGTAATATTACCGGATTCGAATAATTTCTGAAGAATTTTCATAGTTGTATCCGGGGAAAGTCCAAGTTTTGTAGATGCTTCTTGTTGAATTGAAGAAGTAATAAAAGGCGGTGGTGGACGACGTTTAGTTTTACTAACGGAAATATCGATAATTGTATACTCAGCAGGGTTAGCGAGTTCCATAAATTCGATTGTGGTATCTTTATTTTCGAATGTTTTATCCAAATCAGCATGAACTTGAATACCCTTTAATTCTTTTTTATTGGGAATAAAAGTGCCATTGACTTGATAATAACCACTACTTTCGAATTTCTCGATTTCTTTTTCACGTTCATAAACTAGTTTAAGAGCAGGACTTTGAACACGTCCACATGACAAACCAAAAGTTTGAAATTGAGAATCTAGGACTGGTGAAATCATATAACCGATTAGTTTATCAATAACGCTGCGAGCTTTCTGAGAATAATACATATTCATATCGACTTTGCGGGGATGTAACATAGCTTCTAGGATTGCTTTATCTGTAATTTCATTAAAAGTAATACGATTATATTGAGAATCTTCTAATTCTAGAACATCCATTAAATGCCATGCGATAGCTTCTCCTTCACGATCAGCATCAGCAGCTAAAATAACCATTGATGCATTTTCGACAGTATCTTTTAGGTCACTTACAATATGAACTTTTGAATCACTAATCATATAATTTGGTTCAAAAGTTTCTAAAGAGATTCCAACACGTTTCTTGTCAATTTCACGGATATGACCACAACTAGCAGTTACTACAAAATTACATTTTTCAAAATTAGGATGTTTTTTTATTTTTTCAAGAATTTCCTTAATCTTTTTAATTTTGTTTGGTGATTCAACAATAATTACTTGTTTACCACTATATACATTTGTTGATTCTGGAGTTTTAATATCCGATTTTACTTTCTTAACAACCTGATTTTTAGGTTTAGTAGTTTTAGTAGTTTTTTTAGGTTTAATTTCTGTTTCTTCATTTTCTACATTTTCATCGACATTTTCATCGACATTTTCTTCATCTTTCTCTTTATCAGAAGTAGTTTGCTTCACTATTTTTTTTTTAACAACTTTCTTTTTTTCAGTAACTTGATTAATTTCTTCTGATTCATTTTTAGATTCTTCAACCGGACCCTTTTTACGTGGTTTTTTTACTTTTTCTGTATTTACAGTATTTTCAATTTGTTCATCTTCTTCTTTCATTTCCATTTCTGGATTTGATTTAGTTTTTTTAACTTTAGGAGCCATTTCTTCAAATAGATTTTAATATTATTACTTTTATATATTTATTCAATTTTTTGTTAAACTGAAAAATGAAAAATGAAAAATAAAAAATAAAAAATCCCCAATAAATTTGTATATTCCATTCTAATTATTTTTTTTGATTATTACGTAATATATTAATCAATAAAGCACGTGAATCTAACATTTTATTCCAATAGTTGCTAGATGCACTTCCCATCGAAATTAAATCGTCATGTTCATGTTTGATAAAATCAATTACAAAATTTCTGATAGCTTCTTGTAATATATTATTATAAACAATCCCTTCTAGTTTTGTATGTGATATAGATATCAAGTTCACGATTTCATCTGCACATGATTGCATGGTTTGTTCTGTTAATGTATCTAAATGAAAATAATTATGATCGATGTTTTGAATTGTTAAATTACGAATTACATCTATAAAATCCAAAATTTCTTCTTCTCTTTTAATACGTTGTTCATAATCATAATGATTCATTTTTTTTATTTTGATATATATCATATATTTATTTTACATTGTTTTTCAATTTTTTATAAAAAAATAAATTCAAAAAATGTAAAAAATAAAATAATCTTTTATTTTCAAACAAGTTAAAAATGATTATCAATGTAACTAATAATGTTATTAATTGTGTCTAATGTTTCTTCTTCATTATATTGGTTAAAATACATGAATTCATATAATAAATGTCCATAGTTCATAATTGCTCCATCAAGTAGCCAAATATTTACATTATCATTAAGATGACTAAAGCGAGGTATTTCATGAAAGTGATTCATCAAAAGTGCTGCAAATGTGTTTTCTTCCAATCCTTGTATCGTTTGTAGCTGAAAAGCATATTCATAAAGTTCATTAAAAAGCCCTTGAATTAGATTATTTTGAGGTTGAATTTGAGTAATCCTGTTGTTATTCATTGTAATATGTTCCCCAAGTATATTATTTTTTATCAGTTGAATAATTTTATTCAATTTTTATAACATTTTTATTATCTATTTTTATAAAAAATATCATAAATTATAATAAAACATACAAAATATAATAAAATGTCTAAAATATATAGTTATTCTTTTAAAAAAAAAAATAAAACATTTAAAAAATCAAAAAAAATCATAAAAAATAAGAAAACTTCTTTAAAAAGTAAAAATATTAGAAAAAAAATTATAGGTGGAGGTGCAATTCTTAACAAGGATGATTTTTTGAAAAGTTTATCATCGAACACACGAACAATAATAAATAATGTATTACTATCGGGACAAATGACTGATTTGGAAAGTATAAAATCAGAATATAGTAAAAATAAAAGTAGCCAATTGTATGATTTTATTTATGATACTAAGGATTATGAGCCTAGTAAATATGTTTTAAATACTATTTGGGATCATGGAATTGGTAAACCAGATTCTATAACAGCTGGAATGAAAGGTATTCATATTTATGCAATAAAAATTGGAGAAAATAATTTTACAATTATTGGAAAATTTGAAAGAAAATAATTTTCTAATAAATAATTATAAACATAAATAATTACAAACAAATTTTTTTAAAAAATCTAAAATGTGTTGCTATTTTACATGTGGTTTAAGTATGGTTTTTCTAGTATCAATGATTGCTATGCTTTTTCTAGTTGATAAAAAATATATTAAAAAGACATTAATGGATAAATTAACACCTGATTTACAAACCAAATATCAAAACAGAGTTCAAGAGAGAAGAAGTATTTACTTAGTTGGTTTTACTGCAGGTTTAATTATCTCCTTAATGTCTCTTTTAATTATTAGAAAATCCATTAAAATGGATGGTATGCGTGCGGCATGTTTTGTAATAGCTTTAACATTTATTACTACAACATTCTATTATACTATAGCTCCTAAATCAGACCTTCTAGTTGTTGAAATTGATGATTTAGAAACTAGAAAGGCTTGGATGGAAATTTACAAATATATGAAATGGAATTATCATGCATCTATTATTCTAGGTATATTATTTGCTGGCTTTCTAGGTTATGGATTAT
>JACCDL010361987.1_pt1 | contig 10615 bp, 10 predicted proteins | sample 7441931 | NCBI WGS metagenome assembly JACCDL01 (sample SAMN15323437, study PRJNA562643) | freshwater metagenome | isolation source: river surface water | place: USA:Blue River Watershed | collected 2017-08-16 | reverse complement strand
TTTTGGGCAAGATGTCTGGGCGAACATTTGGAGTGCAGTCCTTGCGGTAAATTGGCCGTCCCTTGGCGGGAGTTGCGCGGTGGCGTTGGCCGGGTCCGGAGGTGCTGCTGTCGCTCTTGCTTGAAAAAAGGATTATACCCAAGTCGCCCCTCAAATTTCAAGAGACTTGCGTACCAATCAGGGTTCTTCGCCTTTGATGCAGATCACGCCAACGTTGAAATGCAGCAGGGTCTTGACTGCTTTCAGCATCCTTTAAGGCTTCGGTTTCTAACATTTTGAGCTGGTCGATCAGCATCAAGTTGAGCAATTGCCGCAACTCTTTGTGTGCTTCACCTGGCTCGCCTTCGGTCACAGCGCCAGATGCAACAGGCAAATGATTTCCCATCAGTTTGGCGGCCAAATTGGCAAATGTCTGACTTTGCAGCTCCGCCTGAAGCGTTCCCCAAGCCAAAGGGCCATGATCGTGAAATTGGCTCTCTATCCAGCGCATCAATTCACCGTGTTGTCCTGACAAATCACAAAGCAGAGCATGGTCTTCCGAGGAAAGGGTATCCCACAGGGCCATGTTTCCCAGCACCAAACGGACTGCATGGTCGGCTCGGCTTGCGGGCTGGGTTCTTGGACCTAGGTTGCTGGGCGCATCGCTACCGCCTACCAATCGCCATTTGCCATTGGGATCTTGTTGCCAAGATTTGCCATCTGGGCGCTGGCGTGACTTTGTCTTAGAAAAACCCGTGTTGGCCGATTCATAGGGCGACGGTTGTCCCTCTGGATCATAGCCCTTGTCCCTGCTGTAGACCGGGCCATCTAGGGAGCCGCGCTGGCCATTGGCCGCGCTAGCCGCAGTGTTTGCAGGGCCTGTGCGTACTTGACCACGTGCTGCTGCGGCTTCAGCTTGTTGCAGCCACAGACCCGCCAATTCGGCAGGATCGAGTTGAATGAGGTTGGCAAGCTCAGAAAGCAGTTGCCTTTTGAGTGCACCGTCGGGCAATGCTCGCCACAACGGACTGGCGTTGCTCGAAAGATGTGCGCGTCCCTCGGCCGATTGAAGGTCGCATCCCTCACCGGCCACTTCAATTAAGAATTTGGAAAGTGGTGTTGCATGTGCAACGCATTGAGAAAACGCTTCTGAGCCCTGTTCGCGAATGAAACTGTCGGGGTCGTGCTCTTGCGGTAAAAACAAAAATTTGATGCTGCGCACATCGGTGGCATAACTCAAGGCGCCGTCTAAGGCTTTGCGCGCTGCGCGACGGCCGGCGTTGTCGCCATCAAAACTGAAAACCACCGAGTCTGTGAACCTGAACAGTTTTTGCACATGATCGGGTGTGCAGGCTGTGCCCAATGTGGCTACTGCATTTGGAAAGCCCCATTGCGCCAAGGCCACGACGTCCATGTAGCCTTCGGTGACCAGGACATAACCCGCGCTGTGTATGCTGTCTCTGGCTTCAAACAGACCGTACAACTCGCGGCCTTTATGAAAGACGGGAGTCTCTGGCGAGTTTAAATATTTGGGGGTGCCATCGCCCATGACGCGCCCGCCAAAACCAATGCATTGGCCCTTGATGTTGCGAATGGGAAACATCCCGCGGTCACGAAAACGGTCGTAACGCTTTTCGTCGTCTTCGTTGACAATGACCAAGCCACTCTCAACCAACAGTGGGTCGTCGTAATATGGAAAAACGCTGGCCAAACTTCGCCAGCCTTCGGGCGCATAGCCAAGGCCAAAGCGTTTGGCAATTTGACCCGACAGACCTCGGCCTTTGAGATAGGCAACTGCTTTGGGTGCTTTTTTCAAATGCTGTTTGTAAGACTCACCGGCTTGTTCCAACATGTCCGTCAGCGTGGTCTGTTTGAGTTTCTGCTCTGCTGCTTTGGCACGGTCTTGGGGTGACACGTCGTCTTCTGGCACTGTCATGCCAGTCTGTTGGGCCAAATCTTTCACGGCTTCAATGAAGGTCATGCCAGCGTGATCCATCAGAAAACCAAGGGCATTTCCATTTTTGCCACAGCCAAAACAATGGAAAAATTGTTTGGTGGGACTGACCGTGAAGCTTGGCGATTTTTCACCATGAAAAGGGCACAAGCCCATGAAATTGGCGCCCCCTTTTTTAAGCTGAACATAGCGGCCGACAACCTCCACAACGTCAACGCGGGAGAGCAGTTCTTGGATAAATGATTGAGGAATGGCCACGGGTCTATTTTCACTCAAGTTCAGCCTGAATCAGGCATAAAAAAAGCCCTGCGTTGCAGGGCTTGGTCAGATGCACAAAAAGATCAAGCGGCTTTCTTTTTGGCTTTGGCTTTTTTCTTTTTGGCTACTTTTTTGGCTGCTTTGGGGGCGTCAGCAGCAGTTTTGGCCGGCGCGGCAGCCGGTGATGCTGCCGGTGCATTTGCCGGCGCGGCAGGAATAACAGGCGCCGTGGGGGCAGGGGTTTGAGCCAAAGCAGTCAAACTGATGGCGCTAAAAGCACTGGCAAGGATGAATTTGTACATGGAACTTCTTTCGAAACTAAACACGTAGAAATATAACGCCTTGAAGTGGAACCGTCTGATCTCAATCAATGTTGAAGGCATGAACTTTAAATTCACCGGTCTGCCTGTCTTCAAAATAATGTTTGAGGGTTTCTTGGACCGTTCTAAAGGCGAGCTCCTCCCATGGAATTTCGGACTCTAAAAACAGACGCGCTTCTTGCGTTTCAAATCCTGGATTGAATTGATCACTGGTCAACTCGGCCAAATAGTAAAGGTGGACTTGACCCACGCGAGGCACGCTCATGACGGTGAGCAACTCACCCATGTTGAAAAGAGCGCCAGCTTCTTCGATGGTTTCTCGGGCTGCGCCTTCAGAGGTGCTTTCGCCCAATTCCATGAAACCTGCAGGGAGCGTCCATTTGCCTTTGCGTGGCTCTATGTTTCGCTTGCACAAAAGCACGCGCTTTCCAAAATGTGGCACGGTCCCCACCACATTTAAAGGATTTTCATAATGAACCAAATTGCAAGCTGTACAAACAGCGCGCTGTTTGGTATCACCGTCGTCTGGCAGTCGATATAAAACTGACGAGCCACAGGCTCGGCAGAATTTGATCAGTTGGCGTTGATAGCTCAAGTTTTTTTCGCAGTGGCTTTGGCCACCGTCGCTTTTGTGTGCTTTTCAATCAGTGCGCGAGCTGTGTCCAAAAGTTTGCGTCCGTCATAGCCGCGTTTATTCATGTCTTCTACCCACTCCACTTCCAAGCTGCGAGATTTACGGCGGAACTCTTGAGATTCTTCAGGGCTGACTGTGAAGATGGTGTTTTTACGATCGCTGGCAGCTTTGCGGCCAGGAATGTCGCCGTCTTGTTGGGCCTTGCCCAACCATGCAGAGGTTTCCATACCGCTGTTATTGTCGATGATTTTTTTCAAGTCGGCAGGCAAGGCGTTGTATTTGGACTTGTTCATGGTCATCACAAAAGTGGTGGTGTAAAGGCTGCCGCCTGCTGGGTCAAACTCAGCATGGAATTTGGTCAGTTCATTCACCTTTACGGCAGGCACCACCTCCCAAGGAATTACAGCGCCATTGATGGTGCCTTTGGACAATGCATCGGGAATGCCGGGTAATGGCATGCCTACAGGAATAGCGCCCAAAGTACCCATCAGCTTCGTCACTTGACGCGTAGGCGCACGCATTTTCAAGCCCTTCATGTCTGCCACACTTTTGACAGGCTTGTCGGTGGTGTGAATGACGCCAGGTCCGTGCACTTGCAAGGCAATGACGTGTGTTTCCTTGAACTCATCGGGTGCCATGGTTTGCACATACTCCCAATAAGCTTTGGAGGTGGCCTCTGCGTTGGTCATCATGAAAGGCAACTCAAACACTTCCACACGGGGGAAACGACCTGCAGTATTGCCAGGCAATGTCCAGGTGATGTCGACCACTCCGTCGCGGGCTTGATCGTACAACTGAACCGGTGTACCGCCCAATTGCATGGCTGGGTAAGCTTCAAATTTGATGCGGCCGCCAGACTCTTTTTCGACCTTGCTCATCCATGCTTTGTGCATGTTGATCCACACATTGGATTGGGGGGCCATGAAGGTGTGAAATTTGAGGGTCACGGTTTGCTGAGCGAAACCAGTGAGGGCTGGCGCAGCAATGGCAGTTGCCGCACCAGACTTTAAAAGCGAACGACGATTGATCATGAAAGATTCCAGGAATTATGCTTTGAATGTTAACGGATCAAATTGGCAAAAACTCAAATCGCGTTAACCAACGTATTGAATCAGCCACAGGGAAATCCCGGGGAAGAGCAGCAGCAAAATGGTTCGAAGCGAGTCGCTGATGAGAAAAGGCATGACCCCTTTGTAGCTTTCTGCAATAGGCACATCTTTGGCCATGCTGTTGACCACATAGACGTTGAGGCCAACAGGCGGGGCCAACAAACCAAAGCCAACGGTCATCAAGACCATGATGCCAAACCAGATGGCGGTGGCTTCTTTGCTCAAGCCAAAGTCCAGACTCATGACGAGCGGGAAGAAAATAGGAATGGTGAGCAAAATCATGCTCAATTCGTCCATCACGGCACCCAACACCACGTAGAGCAACAAGATGGCTGCAACCACCAGCAAGGGTGCTAAACCCCAACCGCTGACCACTTGGGCCAGTTGGTTGGGAACTTGGGTAAGAGCCAAGGAAGCATTCATGACATCGGCGCCTAAAAAAATCATGAAGATCATGGCTGAGCTTTCAGCGGTGGCATAAAAGCATTGTTTGAATTTGTCCCAATTGATCTCGCCTTTCAAAAGTGCTGCCACAAAGGTTGAGGCCGCACCCACGCCCGCACCCTCGGTCGGCGTAAAGAGACCACCATAAATGCCTCCAAAGACGATGATAAAAACGGCTGCGATGGGTGCAACGCCTCTCAAGGCTGCCAAAGAGAAGCGCTCAATGTCGTCGTCTACTTCGGGTGCTTGACCTGGCACCAAGCGCACATAAATAGCAATGGCAATCATGTAACCCACCATGGCAATGAAGCCAGGAATGATTGCCGCTGCAAACAGCTTGGCAATGTTTTGCTCGGTCAAGATGGCATAAATGACCAAGGGCACAGAGGGCGGTATCAAAATGCCCAAAGTGCCACCGGCAGCCAATGTGCCCGTCGACAGCCTGCTTGAATATCCGTGTCGCCTCATCTCTGGCAAGGCTACGCCCGTAATGGTGGCCGCGGTGGCCACAGAAGAGCCGCAGATGGAGCCAAAAGCGGCGCTGGCCAAAACTGCAGCCATCGCCAAACCACCCTTGAAGCGTCCCATGACACTTGCCGCAAATTGAAACAATGCTTTGCTGATACCGCCCTGTGTTGCAAAGTGGCCCATCAAGATGAACAAAGGGATGACCGACAAGTCATAGCTTGCGAAGCGAGCGAAGGCCAAGTTATTGAGGAAGCTCGAATAAGCGACCCAGCCGGTTTGGATCAAGTAGCCCAAAGTACCCGATGAAAACATGGCCACTGCAATGGGCACACGCAGGGCCATCAGAATCAGCATGGCACCAAAAATAATCAAACACAGTGTGAGGGCGCTCATGCTTTAGCGCCACCTGTGGTCACAAACTTGTCACCCATCACGGCCTGAACCAACGCAATCACGGCGCTCAAAGCCAGAGGAGGGGTCATGGCTGCATACACAATCCATTCTGGAAAACCCAACATCATGGAGCCAGACTGCGAAATCCAAGAATTCATGCCGCCCACAGAAGTACGCCATGCCAACATGCCAAAAGCCGTGGCCATGAACAAATTCCCAAGCCGGTCCATTTGGACGATGCTCGCTTCGCTGGCCTTCGCAGTGAAAAAGTCGACGATGATGTGGGCCCTCTTGAGTTGGCACAAAGGCATGAACATTGCAATGACTGCGCCTGTAGCAACACCCGTTAATTCGAAGTCGCCCACAATGGTGTCGCCTGTGGTGTTTCTGCCAATCAGGCTGTAGCACGTCATGAATGTGATGAAGGTGAGCAAAACGCCAGACAACACACTGCAAAACTTGGCCAGTATTTCAAGAATTTTCATGTGTTACGTTGGATAACAGGGAATTGAGCCCCGTTACATTTTTTGCCTCAAGTGTGAGCTGGATCGATTTTGACGGTCAATGTTCCCAACCCGGCCACTTGACCGACTAGAGTGTCGCCCGCTACGACAGCAGCCACGCCTTCTGGGGTGCCGGTGTAAATCAAATCACCGGGTTGAAGTTCCCAAGCGGCAGACAAATGTTCGATGGTTTCGGCCACATTCCAAATGAGTTTGGAAACAGTACTCGCTTGTCTTACTTCGCCGTTGACCATCAGGTCTAGGGCAGCATTGTTGACGTCACCCGCTTGCGCTTTGGGGGTGATGGGGCCAATCGGAGCAGATTCGTCAAAGGCTTTGCCGATGCACCAAGGACGTCCTTGTTTTTTCATGTCGTTCTGAAGGTCACGGCGCGTCATGTCCAAACCAACGGCATAGCCAAATATATGTTTTTCTGCATCTGCCGCTTTGATGTTTCGGCCGCCTGTGCCAATGGCAACGACCAATTCAATTTCATGGTGCAGATTTTTGGTCAAGCTAGGGTAGGCCATGTGACCTGTTTCGCCTGCATTGACAACCACCAGTGAGTCGGCTGGTTTGAGAAAGAAGAAGGGCGGCTCACGGCCGGTGAAACCCATCTCCTTGGCATGTTCTTCGTAGTTTCGGCCAACACAATAAATGCGGCGAACGGGAAAGCGTTCTGCTTGCCCCAAAACGGGAACTGCTGCAACGGCGGCTGGGGCAAAGACAAAGCTCATGGGAAACCTTTCAGTCAAAGAGTATTAGAGGGGGCAAAATAACTTTTCATAAGTATACTTATGAAAATGCACAATTGCCCAACAAAATCCAATACAGTTTCATGAACAAAAGTTTTGATTTTGCACACGCGCCGGGTCATTTGGTAAGAAGGACGCATCAAATTGCGGTGGCACTGTTCATGTGTGAATTGGCGCAAGATGAAGTTACGCCAGTTCAATTTGCCATCTTGAATGCGGTCATGGACACCCCCGGTGTCGATCAAGTTACGCTTGCCAATCGCGTGGCGTTCGATGCCGCGACATCGGGTTCTGTCATTGGTCGCTTAGAAGCCAAAGCGTGGATTCGGCGAGAGCCCGATCAGGCTGATCGAAGGCGCAAGCTTTTATGGCTGACGCCTGCGGGTCACGAGGCCACCTTGCAAATGAAACGCGCAGTCGATTTGGTGCAAGAAAAAATACTTGCGCCCCTCACGGCAGATGAGTCTCAAACGCTGTTGGCGTTGTTGTCCAAATTGGTGGCAGGCCACGAGCGGCATTCAGACAACAAAGTACCCTAGGCTAAACCCAGTTGGCCGCAACATCTGGAAGCACATGGCCCTCAAGGTGAGGCAGCTTAACTTTTGTACGTCAATTCAAAGTGCTCAACCACTGGGGGCGCTGCAAAGAATGGGCCCACAATGGCGCGCCATTCTGCAAACAAAGGGGACTCTCTAAAGCCCACTGTGTGGTCCTCCAAGGTGTCCCAAAAAATTTGCAAGACAAAACGATCAGGGCTTTCAATGCCGCGATTGACCTTTGCACCTTGAAACCCTTTGGCCCGAGAAATAACAGTTTTCAAGCCTCGTGCAATGGCCTCTTCAAAGGCATCTTGTTGGCCAGGTGTGATGCGAATGTCGGCAAGTTCGAGAATCATGAAATACCTTTTGATGAAAACTGGGGTGGGTGAACAACGCAATGATATGGGCAAATTAGAGTCGTCGTTGTTTGGCAACCCACAACACCAGGCTGACAAATGACAACGTGACGACGCTTAACGCAAAGCTGCTGGCCGCCCAAAAAGTACTGACCTCTGGTCGTGCAGGCCAAGTGCCTATGCCTTGATATGCCCAAACGTATGCGCCGCCTAAACCAACGCCCCACAGCATCACGCTGTAAATGACCAAAGGCAACAAGGTTATGCGGTAGCAACGCAAAATGAAGGCGCAGACCGCTTGTAGCGCATCGACCCAGTGATAAATGGCCACCCATGCCAGCACGCCACTGGCTGCGATGGCCACCTCTGTGTTGGCAGAGAACAAATGGGCTAGCGGGTCTCGGCTCAGTGCCAACATGCCACTGCACAACAGGGCCAAGCCCAAACAAAGCTTCAAGCCTGTATGGGCGGCTTGCTCAGCACGCCTGGCTTGGTTGGCACCTAACCAAAAACCCACGCGCGCGCTACTGGCGATGCCCAAGGCCAAGGGCACCATGTACATCAGACTGGCCAAACTGGTTGCAATCTGATGGCTTGCTGCTGCGACCACGCCCTGTCTAGAAATGAACAAGGCCATGAGTGTGAAGGCCGTTACTTCGATCATCAAGGACAGCGCAGAAGGAATGCCTAAATGGAGGAATTGTCGAAGCGTAGGCCAATGAATGGCTTCTAGAGGTTGCCAAATTTTGTAGCCTGCATAAAGCGGTTCTCGGCGCAAATCATGTAGGCCCATCAACATGAGCCAAGTGTTGACCAACAATGTGGCCCATGCGCAACCCACCACGCCTTGGGCCTCTAAGCCCCAACCCCCTAGAGTGAACCAAATGGACAACGGAATTTTGATGCCCAAGGCGGCAATTTGAAGTGCTGTCACGCGCAAGGGCATGCCTAAGCTTTGATTCAAAGTGGCATACATCCGAAACAACAAAGAGGGGCCAACAGCAACGGCCAAGACTTGCAAATAAGCGCGAACATCTGCCTGCAGTGCCAAGGGTACTTGCGTTGCATTGAGCCAAGGATCCGGCCACAAAAGTGCAAGCGTACCCAGCAAACTGACCGCTAAACACAAATACAAAGCCTGACGAACCGAACGGCCCAGTGCGGCTTTTTGTCCGGCACCACGCAACTCGGACCAGACGGGCAACAGCGCTTGCATCAGACCATTTAAGGCCACGTAGATGCTGATGTAAATCGCCGAACCTACCGACAGCGCCGCCAAGGCAGAGGCGTCATATCGGCCTGCAATGAGTGTGTCGGCAATGCCAAATGCCATGACCGCCAACTGGCCAACCAGGACGGTGCCTGCGTGGCGAACAATGGTTCTTGCCTCAAACATTCAACACTTCAATGTCAGGGTTTTGTGACCAATGAAGTGATTTGCTTTTTGTACAAAACAATGTCTTCGTTGTTGTCGGTTGGGCGGCGCACTGTGGCCTGATACTGCCAAACCGAGGTGGGCAATTCTTTGCCCAAGGTGTTAATGGCTTGGGTGTCAACGATGAGCCAATCACATTCTGGATTGATGGCGGTACCGCCAGAGGCAATGGTAGGCACAGGCAAAAGTTTCAACTTGCCGTGATACTCAAAGGCGGCGCCTTGCGCGCGCGTCAAACCGTAGTAGTGCACGCATTGAACATCGCCCATCATGCTGCGCACCTTGACCACCAAAGGCTCGTAGCTTCGCGCAAAATTCAGCACTGGTAACCACAGTGTCATGACCAATAGCCAGCACAAGGTTGCGCCCCCTGCAGGTAAGGCCATGCTTTTCCAAATGGCTGAACGGTGGCGACCTGCACGCCACTTAACCAAGCTGGCCCACACCAAAGAAGCCAGCAAGGCAAAAGTGAATGCCGCTGAAGAAAAGTAAGGCTCAAAACCGGGCGCCAAGCGCGAGACGTTGATGGCGGGTTGGGCCGGCACGCCCGTTTGCAGTGACAACCAAACCACCCAAATGATCAAGGCACCGGCACTGAAAAAAATCAGCGTAAACCAGTCAATGAAAGCGCCCATGCTGCGTCGCAAGGTGGGCAATGCAAATGCGGCCAACGAAGCCATGGCAGGCAGTCCCAACAACAAGGCACGGTCGCTTAAGCCCGACAGCCAAGTTGAGCACATGGCAACAATCACAAACCACAGAGGCAAAGACAAGTGTGGGTTGGCGGTCAAATGCTGCAGCTGATAGCGCCATCGCCAAAGTGTCCAAATGGCCAAAGGCCAAGCGGGCCATGTAAACCAAAGCAACAATCGCGTCATGGCTTGGACGTCAAAAATGTGCGAGTAGGCCAAACGCCAACGCCACAGGCCAAGCGCGCTGACAAGGGCTGCCGTGGCCAAACAAATGAGCAGCACCCAAGCAACATCGACACGTCTGGCGCGCAACGCGCTGGGTTTGTTGCCATCAAGCGCCATGACAATGGCGCCGCCACCGCCCAGAATCATGGCCAATGCTGGCGCACCAGACAGTGCAAGGCCCACGATGGCGATGGCCGAGCTGATCCAGGCACCCAACCGTTTGCGAGGTAAATTGGCCAATGCAAAAAACAACAGCGTAGAGAAGCACAACTGTGCAAGTGCTGGCGTGGCTTCATGCGAGAGCCGCGCCAAGCCCAAGCACGCGAGCAGGGCAAGTAAGCCGCCATCGGCAATGGCCCTGGCGTAATCGGCAGGCCTGGCTTCACCACCAAAGGCAAACGTCACGGGTTGGGCCGCCGGCGTGCGGGCCAAGGCATAGACGGCATACCAAGTGGCGATGAGTGTGATGGCCAAGAGGCCCATGAATGGCACACGGGCTGCCAAGTCCATGGGCATTCCATTTGGACTGATTTGAATGGCCCATGCACCTA
>JACCDL010153377.1_pt1 | contig 10623 bp, 9 predicted proteins | sample 7441931 | NCBI WGS metagenome assembly JACCDL01 (sample SAMN15323437, study PRJNA562643) | freshwater metagenome | isolation source: river surface water | place: USA:Blue River Watershed | collected 2017-08-16 | reverse complement strand
GATGAGACCCCAGAACGCTGTAAAGAGATCGCTCAGGGCATGCCATGGCTCAAAGCCGCCAGAATCAAGGCGGGCTTCAACTTATCCGAATTTTCTCTACAATACGCAGATGCAGCCGGCTTTTTACTGGATGCCTTCGTTGAAGGCTATGGTGGGGGTGGGCATGTATTTGATTGGTCATTGATACCGGACACATGGACAAAAGAAAACGCGCATCGGGTCGTTTTGAGTGGTGGATTGAACACGCACAACGTGGGCGAGGGTATTGCACACCTTAAACCTTGTGCTGTGGATGTGTCGAGTGGCATTGAAGTGGCAAAAGGTCAAAAAAGCCCTGAACTAATGAAGGCGTTTATTCAAGCAGTCCGGGATGCCGATCAAGGCATCTCATTCGTGTAGAGGTAACACTATGTTTGATTTTCCAGACGTCAGAGGTCATTTCGGCCCCTATGGTGGTCCCTTCGTTTCTGAAACTTTGATCTATGCCTTTACTGAGCTCAAAGAGACTTACGCCAAGTCTCAAAATGATCCCGATTTTTTAGCTGAGTTCCATTCAGAGTTAAAACACTTTGTGGGTCGTCCTTCACCCGTCTATCACGCCAAACGCTGGAGTGAGATGTTGGGTGGCGCGCAAATTTATCTCAAGCGTGAAGATTTGAACCACACGGGTGCTCACAAAATCAATAACGTGATTGGTCAAGCAATGTTGGCCAAGCGCATGGGTAAAAAACGCATCATTGCTGAAACAGGTGCTGGGCAACATGGCGTAGCTACAGCCACGATTTGCGCACGCATGGGTTTGGAGTGCATCGTTTATCAAGGTTCGATTGATGTGGCTCGCCAAGCGCAAAACGTTTATCGCATGAAACTCTTGGGCGCCACAGTGGTACCAGTTGAGTCTGGTACCAAAACACTCAAAGATGCTTTGAACGAAGCAATGCGTGATTGGGTGACGAATGTGGAAAGCACTTTCTACATCATTGGCACAGTGGCAGGCCCTCATCCATACCCAATGATGGTCAGAGATTTCCAAAGTGTGATCGGCGAAGAGTGCAAAGTGCAAATGCCAGAAATGATTGGCCGTCAACCTGATTACGTGATGGCTTGCGTGGGTGGTGGATCAAATGCCATGGGTATTTTCTATCCATACATCGATGTGCCAGATGTAAAACTCGTTGGCGTTGAAGCCGCAGGCCATGGCTTGAATACCAAGGCGCATTCAGCAGCATTGGTCGCGGGAACGCCAGGCGTCTTGCACGGTAACCGCACTTATTTATTACAAGATGAAAACGGTCAAATTGCTGAGACGCATTCAGTGTCAGCAGGCATGGACTATCCAGGTGTTGGTCCTGAGCATGCTTGGTTAAAAGATTCTAAGCGTGCTGAATATGTCGCTGTCACAGATGATGAGGCACTCAAGGCCTTTCATGATTGCTGTCGCATTGAAGGCATCATTCCTGCATTAGAAAGCAGTCACGCCATCGCTTACGCTTGCAAATTAGCTCCAACTTTACCGAAAGATAAATCTATCTTGATCAATCTATCGGGAAGAGGAGATAAGGACATGCACACCGTTGCTCAAGAATCAGGTTTGAAGTTTTAGGAATATAGATGTCAAAGATTGCAAAAGTATTTGCTGATTTAAAAGCGCAGGGCCGCAAAGGTCTTGTGCCCTTTATCACTGCGGGTGATCCTGAGCCAGGTATCACCCTTGATTTAATGCATGCCTTGGTTCGTGGTGGTGCAGATGTGATTGAGTTGGGCGTGCCTTTCTCAGACCCCATGGCCGATGGTCCTGTGATTCAGCGAGCATCTGAAAGAGCTTTGTCTCATGGCACCAACCTCAAGCATTGCATTGAATTGGTCAAACAATTTCGCCAAACCAATGATCACACCCCAGTGGTCTTGATGGGGTATGCCAACCCTATTGAACACATGGGCACAGAAACGTTTGTCAGAACTGCAAAAGATGCAGGTGTTGATGGTGTTTTGGTGGTGGACTATCCTCCAGAGGAATGCGAAGACTTTGCTAAGAAATGTAAAGAAGCTGGTATTGATCCAATTTTCTTGCTGGCACCCACTTCATCGCAAGAACGGATTGATCAAGTTGGCAAAGTGGCGGCAGGCTACATTTATTACGTGTCTCTCAAAGGCGTTACGGGAGCTGCTAACTTGGATACCCAAGCGGTGGCAGGAATCATTCCGCAAATCAGGGCGGCATCATCGGTGCCAATCGCGGTTGGTTTTGGTATCAGGGATGCTCAATCAGCGGTGGCCATTGGTAAGACGGCTGATGCGGTGGTCATTGGTAGCCGTATTGTGCAGCTTTTAGAGGAGGCTGTCCCGGCACAGAGAGTACAATCACTGGAAGACTTTCTAAAGGATATCCGTAAGGCTTTGGATCAATAAATATGAGCTGGATTGATAAACTTCTCCCCCCAAGTATTCAACACACTGACCCTGCACAGCGTAAAACTGTGCCTGAGGGTTTGTGGATCAAATGCCCGTCATGCGAAGCTGTTTTATATCGCAATGACTTAGAGTCAAACATGCATGTTTGTCCTAAGTGTGATCACCACATGCGCATCAATGCGCGTGAGCGTTTGGATAAATTATTGGACTTAGAAGGTCGTCATGAGATTGGTCAAGAAGTACTGCCAGTCGATGCTTTGAAATTCAAAGACACCAAGAAATACCCAGATCGCATCAAGGATGCGATGGATTCAACAGGCGAGACCGATGCCATGGTCGTCATGGCTGGATCAATTCACACCATTCCGGTGGTAGTTGCCTGTTTTGAGTTTGAATTCATGGGCGGTTCTATGGGCTCTGTGGTGGGCGAGCGTTTTGTGCGCGGTGCACAAATGGCCTTAGAGCAAAAGGTACCATTCATTTGCATCAGCGCCACGGGTGGTGCTCGTATGCAAGAGAGTTTGTTGTCATTGATGCAAATGGCTAAAACCAACGCGATGTTGGTTAAATTGGCGCATGCAAAATTACCTTACATCAGCGTTTTGACTGATCCAACCATGGGCGGTATCTCAGCCAGTTTTGCTTTTATGGGCGACGTTGTGATGGCTGAGCCAAAAGCTTTGATTGGCTTTGCTGGTCCGCGCGTGATTGAGCAAACTGTTCGCGAAAAACTTCCTGAAGGCTTCCAGCGTTCAGAGTTCTTGATGCAAAAGGGCGGTATCGACATGATTGTTGATCGTCGCCAAATGCGCAAAGAGATTGCTGATTTGTTAGCGCTGCTATTGAAGTTGCCGACAGATTCTGTTGCTTAAGACCCCAAGCTCAATTGCCTGACACGTTTGACAATTTAGATGATTGGCTGCGGCACCTAGAGACTGCACACCCCGTTGGGATTGATATGGGCTTGGAGCGTGTCACACGCGTCAAAGAAGCTCTTCAACTAAAGTTCAAGCCAGTGGTTTTCACTGTGGGTGGTACCAATGGCAAAGGTTCTACCTGCGCTTTACTAGAGAGTGTCCTATTGGCCGCCTCTTACAAAGTGGGTTGCCACACATCTCCGCATTTATTGTCATTCAATGAACGTGCCCGTGTGAATGGCGAAAACGCCAGTGACGCTCTATTACTAGAACACTTCAAAGCAGTGGAGTTGGCCAGAGTATCTTTGCCAAATCCGCCAAGCTTGACTTACTTTGAGTTCACGACTTTGGCCATTATGCATTTATTTGCATCTGCTAACTTAGACGCAGTGATCTTAGAAGTTGGTTTAGGTGGTCGTTTAGATGCCGTGAATATGATTGACACGGATTGTGCGATTGTCACGAGCATCGATTTGGATCACATGGAATACCTTGGAGACACCAGAGAAAAAATCGCTTTTGAAAAAGCGGGCATTTTCCGTTCTGATAAACCTGCCATCTGCGCAGATCCTGTACCACCCCAATCGTTGATTGATCATGCAACATCCATTGGTGCTGACTTATGGCTGCTGGGTAAGGACTATAACTTTCAGGGTGATAAACAACAGTGGGGCTGGGCAGGGCGAGGCAAACGTTTTTCAGGGCTGGGCTATCCAGCGCTGCGAGGCGCCAATCAGTTGCTCAATGCAAGTGCTGTGATTGCTGCTCTGATCGCTGTCAGAGATCGCTTGCCAGTTGGCGCTCAAGAAATCAGAAACGGCATGGCTTGGGTAGAGCTTCCAGGGCGTTTTCAGGTACTGCCTGGAAAGCCCACCATCATTTTGGATGTGGCTCACAATCCTCACGCCAGTGCTGCTCTTGCACAAAACCTTGAGAACATGGCCTACCACCCCTACACGATTGGAGTATTTGGTGCGATGGCAGACAAAGACATCGATGGGGTCTTGAAACCCATGATGGACAAAATTGATTTTTGGTATTTCTGCGATTTACCGACCCCACGTGCGGCTTCTGCGGAATCACTGGCGGCGCGCTTGAGATCCTTGGGCTTCAAAGAGGGAGCTGATGCTGGAATAGAGGTTTTCTCAAGTCCTGCTTTGGCCTATGAATCAGCCTTAAAAAAGGCGGGTGAGGGTGATAGAATATCGGTATTCGGGTCCTTTTATACCGTCGCTGGTGTTCTGGCCTACCGAAATGCAAAAGCTCATTAACCATGACACAACTTTGAACCTAAAACCTAGCTGATGCGTCTACCTTTCCTTAACCGCCCAAGTAGTAAAAACAACACACCTGTTGAGGATGGTCTAACAGAAGATCCAGAGCGTCAAAAAGCCAGGCATCGACTGATCGGTGCAGTTTTTTTGGTGACGGTTGCAGTGGCTGGTCTCCCCATCATTTTTGACTCAAAGCCCAAGCATCACAGCAATGACATTGCTATTCAGATCATTCAGCCAGGATCAAAAGAAGAAAAGAAGGTTGAGGATCCTAAAGAATCGAAAACCACTGATTCAGTGGCACCAGCAGCACCAGTGACTTCAACAGACAATAAAGACCTTAAAAAAGAAGAAGCCAAAACAGATAAGTCGACTCCCGTTGCCAAATCATTGGATAAGGGTGAAGAAGTTTTATCGATTCTGGAAAATCGCTCACCAGCAACGTCTGCTACCGCAAGTCCAGCAGTCAATGCCAACGGTAAATTCATTGTTCAAATCGGCGCTTTCTCATCAGAAGAGCGCGTTAAGAATTGGCAGAAAAAACTAACAGAACAAAAAGTCAGCAGCTACATTGAAATAAGAACCAATAAAGAGGGCGTCAAGCTTCACCTCTTGAGGTCTGGTCCTTACGAAGATAGAGCCAGTGCTGAAGCAGCCGAGAAAAAGATCAAGTACGTTGGTTTAAGCCCTAAGATCATTGAGCAAAAGCCACAGTGATGAAGGGATCTGAGCAATCATGAACATTTCCTTCACAGTCGTTGATATAGCTTTTTTTGCAGTGCTAGCTATTTCAGCACTCTTGGGTATTTGGCGTGGTTTGATCAGAGAAGTTTTTGCGTTAATCGCTTGGGTAGCCGCTTCTTGGGTTTCTTATCACTATGCCACTTGGTTGGCTAAAGAGTGGTTGAGTGGTGTGCCAGGTGGTGAGATGACCCAGTTGGCTCTTGGCTTTGTGATCTTGTTCATTGTGACCATGATCATTTGTGCATTGATTGGACGTTTTTTAGCAAAAATCATGCAGCAAGCTGGCTTGAGTCCGATGGATCGTTTTTTGGGTTTTGCTTTTGGTCTTCTAAGAGGTTTATTGGTCATCGTTGTGTTGAGCAGTCTCTTGTCATTGACTGGCGCAACTCAAACAAGCGAATGGCGTAAAGCTTGGACTTTGCCGGCAATTGAATTGCTGACCGGCATGGCTCAAGCTTGGTTACCAGATGAGTGGGCTGCTCAGGTGTCTGGGCAGTTGAAGAAGTAGTTTTAAAAGATAGAGGTCTTTATGTGTGGAATTGTCGGGGCGGTAGGCAATAGTCCAGTGAATCAGTTGCTCTATGACGCGTTATTGCTTTTGCAACATCGCGGTCAAGATGCCGCTGGTATAGCTACCATGAACGGCAGTTCATTCAGCATGCATAAAGCGAATGGCATGGTGCGTGATGTGTTTAGAACACGCAATATGCGTAGCTTGCCAGGCAATGCGGGTATCGGCCAGGTTCGTTACCCCACAGCAGGATCTGCTAGCAGTGAAGAGGAAGCTCAACCGTTTTATGTGAACGCTCCTTTTGGCATTATCTTGGCTCATAACGGTAACCTCACCAATGCGCCTGCTTTGCGCGATGAGATGTTCTACCGTGATCGTCGTCACATCAACACGAATTCAGATACGGAAGTTCTATTGAACGTTTTGGCTGATGAGCTTCAACGTGCCACAGACAGTATTGCATTGGATGCTGCATCAGCATTCACGGCAGTTGCAAAAGTACAAAAGCGCTTAAAAGGTTCGTATGCAGTTGTGGCTTTGATTGCTGGTTATGGTTTATTGGCTTTCCGTGACCCATTCGGTATTCGTCCTTTGTGCATTGGCCGCATGGACACGCCCAATGGCCCAGAATGGTTGATCGCTTCTGAGTCTGTGACCTTAGAGGGTTTGGGGTTCAAGTTTGTCAGAGACGTTGCACCTGGTGAAGCAATTTTCATTGGTCTTGATGGCCAATTCCAAAGCAAGCTTTGTGCAGAGAATGCTACGCTCAACCCATGTATTTTTGAATACGTTTATCTCGCAAGGCCAGATTCATGTATCGATGGCGTGACGGTTTATGACGTACGCTTATTGATGGGCAATTACTTGGCAGAAAAAATTGCCCGAGAGACTGATGTTTCTCAAATTGATGTGGTCATGCCAATCCCAGATTCAAGCCGTCCAGCAGCGATGCAAGTAGCGAAACTCTTGGGTGTGCCATACCGTGAAGGTTTCTTTAAAAACCGCTATGTGGGCCGCACCTTCATCATGCCTGGTCAAGCGATGCGCAAAAAATCAGTGCGTCAAAAACTCAATGCGATGCGCTTAGAGTTCAAAGACAAAAACGTTTTGATTGTGGATGACTCGATTGTGCGCGGTACAACTTCTTATGAGATCGTGCAAATGGCACGTGATGCTGGTGCCAAGAAAGTGATCTTTGCTTCAGCCGCGCCTCCGGTACGTTTTCCAAACGTTTATGGCATTGACATGCCAACCCGCAGTGAGTTGGTTGCGTATGGTCGAACCCATGAAGAAATCACCAAATTGATTGGTGCGGACGAACTCATTTATCAAGACGTTGAAGATCTTAAAAAAGCCGTTCGAGACATCAACCCTGCGATCACCAATTTTGATGCATCTTGCTTTGACGGCAAATACATCACTGGTGATATCACTGAGTCTTACTTAGATGCCCTAGAGGCCGCCAGAAACACGCCCAAGGCCTTGGCTGACCGTCAGCAGGGCGATGGTACAGACTTGGCACGTTCACAATTACATTTACATTTGGCTTCTCAAGAGTAGTATTGAGTCATGAGCGATAAAAAACGACCACCTTTGGATATTAAAAACCTGCACACTGACACTTTGGGTGTGCGTGCGGGTGTGCGTCGTACTGAGTTCAATGAACACTCTGAAGCAATGTTTTTAACCTCCAGTTTTTGCTTTGACAGTGCTGCAGATGCTGCGCATGGTTTTGCAAACGCAGAAAAAGGTTTTATTTATTCTCGTTTTACCAATCCAACAGTTGCGATGTTCCAAGATCGCTTGGCAGCTCTTGAGGGTGGTGAATCATGTATTGCCACATCCTCTGGCATGTCAGCCATCATGACAGTGGCAATGTCACATTTGCAGGCGGGCGATCATGTGATCTGCTCACGTTCTGTGTTTGGTGCAACCATCCAGCTATTCAATAGTATTTTGGGTAAGTTTGGCATTGAAACAACTTATGTTGATATGGCCAACCTTGATTCATGGAAAGCTGCAGTCAAGCCAAACACCAAGCTCTTCTATTTAGAGACCCCTTCAAATCCCTTAACGGAAGTGGGGGACATTGCTGCCATCGCAAAAATTGCCAAGGCTGCCAATGCACTCTATGTGGTGGATAACTGTTTCTGTACACCGGCTTTGCAAAAGCCGTTGGAATTGGGTGCAGATGTGATTATTCATTCCGCAACCAAATACTTGGATGGTCAAGGTCGTGTCTTGGGTGGAGCGATTGTGGGCACAGAAGAGTTTGTGCTTGGTAAAGTTTTCCCGTATGTGAGAACTGCCGGCCCAACATTGTCTGCTTTCAATGCTTGGGTTTTGCTTAAAGGTTTAGAAACACTCAATTTAAGATTGGAAAAGCAAAGTCAGTCAGCTCTTGAGTTGGCCACTTGGTTAGAAAAGCATCCTGCGGTTGAGCGTGTGTATCACCCAGGTTTAGCTTCGCATCCTCAGTATGAATTAGCCAAGAAGCAACAAAGAATGGGCGGACCTATTTTGTCATTTGTGCTCAAGGGCGGCAAAGAAGCTGCTTGGAAAGTGATTGATGGGACCAAGCTTTTATCGATCACAGCAAACTTGGGTGACACCAGAACAACCATCACCCATCCTGCCACGACCACTCATGTGCGTGTCACACCAGAGGCGCGTGCGGCAGCAGGCATCACCGATAGCTTGGTGAGGATTGCGGTTGGTCTTGAAAATATCGAAGACATTAAAAATGACTTATTGCCAGGTTTAGGAAAATAAGTCATCAAGTAAAAATAGACTTAAAAAAACAAAAACAAAAAAGGAAGCTTAAAAAGCTTCCTTTTCTGCTTCTAGGTAGGCAAGGCTTGTGTATTTGCCAATATTGCCATCAAAGCCTTTGGTGCGTTTGGCGTACTTCATCACACGTGGATCTTTGAGAACAAGATTTTTTGCAGAGCTTGGGTCAAGTCCGTCTTGAACAGCCTTGACGCAAGTTTCATAAATGCCTGACATGAATTCACCGTACTCGGCGAGTAATTCTTTTTTAGCATTGCCATGCCCTGGGATCCAGAGTTGTGCACCGGCAGCCTGAGTCAAGGCCTTGTATGTTTTGAAGGTGCCAACATATGAACCATCATCCATATTTGCAATACGATCATCCATGGCAACATCGCCAACATGCGTGACTTTGTCTTCAACAATTTCCATGCAAATATCACCCGGCGTGTGTGCAACGCCATAGTGATGAATCTTGATGGTGACATCGCCATACTTGAAAAGATCACCATGATTTGCCACATGGGTGGGTGGAATCACCTTGGTTCCTACTGTTGCTTGATTGGTCCAGCGCTCCATTAGATTCTTCCAAGCATTACCCTCAACGCCTTTGATTTCTTTCATGCTGTAAGGGTGAGCATAAATCGGCATTGGGCCATAAGCTTCAACGAAAGCCTGATTCCCCAAGAAGTGATCGCCGTGATAGTGAGAGTTAAAAAGGGCGATCACAGGCTTCTTGGTGAAGGTCTTCATCATCCTGATGGCCATCTCACCAATCTGCACTGATGCACCTGTGTCAATCACCACGATGCCCTTGGCGGTTTCAACAAAGGTGATATTGGCCATCATGCCTTGGTTTTCAGGTGTTGGAAAACCATCTGGAGAGTAAATCATCCAAACATGTTTGCTGAGCTGTTTGATAGGGTGATCTTTGATGCGCGGTCCGCGAATAAAGTCTTCTGCAGCTCTGGCGAATTCTGTGAGCTGAGGCAAAGTTAAGAGCCCCACAGCGCCTAAAGAAAGTTTGAGAGCACGTCTGCGGTCATGACTGGTCATACAACCTCGCTTATGTATTTTTCAGGTGAAACTTGATGGGCATGATGTGGATTTGCTCAGGATCTAAATAAATCTTTTTCTGTGCACCCACTTCGATACCCAATCTTCTAATCTCGCTTGATGATGCTTGCCAAATGATGTGGTCATCACAATCTTTGACTTTCCAATACACCACAGCAATCTGACCTAATTGTCGGACTCTTGAGACTTGGCAGTCAATTAGATTAAGTTTGTAACTGTTGGCTTGCTCATCAGAATCAATGATTTCAATGCTATGACTTGGAATGACCCAGGCCACTTCGGTTGGCTTTTTGATCTTGCCTTTATCTTTGACCGATAAGCTTAAGCCATGCTTACCCCAAGATAAACGACCATGTTCATAAAGACCTTCAAATAAATTAGGACTGCCCACCAATTCGGCCACGCGAGCATTCCGAGGCTTATCAATCAGATGGTGAGGGTCTGAAGTTTGCAAACTCTTGCCATGATCAATCACCGTGATCTGATCACCCAAACGAATCGCTTCATTCAAGTCATGTGTCACAAGAATGATGGGCAATGAAACAGCTTGGCGAAGCTCAGAAAGTGCCTCATAAAGATTTTGGCGTGTGGGCGCATCAACTGCTGAAAATGGCTCATCCAATAACAGGGCGTGAGGGTCCCTTGCCAATGCTCGAGCCAAGGCGACGCGTTGTTGTTGGCCACCCGAAATCTGGTGCGGAAAGCGATTGGCTAAATCAGCAATGCGTAAACGCTCTAACCACCGCATGGCTTCATCACGAGAAGATTGCTTGCGACCAATTAATGGAATAGACACATTCTCTAAAACAGTGAGGTGAGGAAAGAGGGCGTAGTTCTGAAATAAAAAACCAATCGAACGTCGATGGGTTGGTACAAATAATTTTTTAGCACTGTCTAACCAAACCTCATCCTTGCATTG
>JACCDL010997434.1_pt1 | contig 10624 bp, 6 predicted proteins | sample 7441931 | NCBI WGS metagenome assembly JACCDL01 (sample SAMN15323437, study PRJNA562643) | freshwater metagenome | isolation source: river surface water | place: USA:Blue River Watershed | collected 2017-08-16 | reverse complement strand
ACGTTCAACAAGAGGTCTTGGACTGGTTTGTTCTTCGGCCCATTTGCGACCAATATCAACCAGATGCCCATAACCAACACCGCTTGGACATGTGCTTTCGCAGTTTCTGCAAGTTAGGCAGCGGTCTAGATGTTCTCTAGTTTTTTCAGTAGCGGGCCTTCCTTCAGCCATTTGCTTAATGAGATAAATTCGACCTCGTGGACCGTCTAATTCATCGCCGAGTATTTGATAGGTAGGACATGTTGCGGTACAAAATCCACAGTGAACACATTTATTTAGAATGCTTTGTGCCATCACGCCATCTGGCGTTCCAATAAATTGAGGGGCTAATTCAGTTTGCATATTAGGCCAATCTTCCTGTAGCAAAAATGCCGTGCGGATCAAAGGCTTTTTGAAGACGCTCTTGTACAGGTACCAGTGCTTTTGTTAATGGGTTGTCGTTGAGTGAGCTAAGCATCGATGTATCTTTTGAGGATGATCTAAATATGCTTGCGTGACCATCTGCCTCTGCTGCTATTGCTTTGGCTGTGCTTGCATCTAATTTTCCTTGCCACCAACGTTGACCACCATGCCATTCAATTAGAGTCGATCCGGCAAGTTTGAGAGGTTTGGAGGTGGGGGCTACCGCAAATCTCCATAATGGTGAGGCATGGGTATTGGCTGATTTAAACCAATCTGATTGCTGTTCTCTGAGAGATGCCCAGAATATTTTGGCTTCTTCAGCATCGATTAATTGCATTCCTAGATTTTTCTTGAAAGAACTGGTGGCTGACTCCACAGCTGCTTTAGCGCCACTTAATCGAATATGCAAAACCCCATTTTGTTCGCCTTGCCAACTGCTCGCATTGATTGGCCAAGGTTGGCTGGCCAATAAATTCATCGTGTGGATGGCTTTTTCTTGCTCAATCTCTAATCGAAGTGTGGCTGTAGCAACTGCTTTAGGTAATACCTTAATAGAGACATCTAACAGTAATGCCAAGGTACCCAGTGATCCAGGCATCAGTCTTGAAACATCATATCCAGCAACGTTCTTCATCACGGTTCCGCCAAAGTTCATCACTTGACCTTGACCATCCATGATCTTTGCGCCCAATACAAAGTCTCTTAAGCTTCCTGCGCTGACCCTTCCTGGCCCTGCAAGGCCGGAGCAAACCATGCCCCCAATCGTTGCATTCTCACCAAAGTAAGGAGGTTCAAAAGCAAACTGTTGATTTTTTTCTTCAAGGGCTAACTCAACCTCTTTGAGAGAGGTGCCAGACTTCACGGTGATGACTAATTCATCTGGTTGGTAATTGATAATGCCTTGATAGCCTTTTGTTGATAAAGGATCACCCTTTAGCTCTGCACCAAACCAATCTTTGGTTCCTGATCCTGTGATTCTGATGAGACCTTTTGATTGAATGGTATTGCGAATAATTTCTTGTGTATCTTGAATAAATGAGTGGTTCATCAAAAGCGCTCCAATTCTGGATGTGGCAGTGCACCACCTGTGATGCGCATCCGACCATACTCAGCGCAGCGATTAAGAGTTGGAATTGCCTTGTCGGGATTCAGAAGTTTTTTTGGATCAAATGCAGATTTCACTCGCCAAAATAGTTCTCGTTCTGATTCGCTAAATTGAACACACATGGAATTTATTTTTTCGATACCCACACCATGTTCACCCGTAATAGTTCCGCCAAGCTCTACACATGTTTCTAAGATGTCACTACCAAATGCTTCAGCACGATGCCATTCATCTTCATCTGAGCCGTTAAACAAGATGAGTGGGTGCATATTGCCATCGCCAGCGTGAAAAACATTCATGCAACGCAGTTGATATTTTTTCTCCATATCCTGGATGCGTTTAAGTAGGGTGGCGATGTGTTGGCGAGGAATCGTGCCATCCATGCAGTAGTAGTCTGCAGAAATTCGTCCTGCAGCAGGGAAGGCATTTTTACGGCCACTCCAAAACTTTAGACGCTCAGCCTCGCTTTGTGAGACTTGAATTCTGATTGCGCCACTTTTCTTTAGAACTTCTGTCATTCTTTCAATTTCTTCAGCCACCTCTTCTGGGGTGCCATCAGATTCACAAAGAAGGATAGCCTCGGCATTGATGTCATATCCCGCATGCACAAACTCTTCAACCGCTCTTGTAGCTGCTTTGTCCATCATTTCTAAGCCAGCAGGAATGATGCCTGCTGCGATGATTGCTGCAACTGCATTACCGCCTTTTTCGACGTCATCAAAACTGGCCATAATCACTTGAGCGAGTTGAGGTTTAGGTACTAGTTTCACAACTACCTCAGTAATCACAGCTAGCATGCCTTCACTGCCGACCAAAATTGACATTAAATCTAATCCTGGAGCATCGGGTGCAAGACTGCCAAACTCAACGACCTCGCCAGAAATTAAGATTGCTCTGACTTTTAGAATGTTGTGAAGCGTTAGACCATATTTAAGGCAGTGAACCCCGCCTGAGTTTTCACTGACGTTGCCACCAATAGAGCAGGCAATTTGAGAGGATGGATCGGGAGCGTAGTACAAGCCGTGCTTGGCAACGGCTTCAGAAATTGCCAAATTTCTAACGCCAGGTTGAACCACTGCGGTTCTGGCGATAGGGTCTATTTGTAGGATTTTTTTAAATTTAGCTAAAGATAGAACTAATCCTTGCGCAATCGGCATTGCGCCACCAGATAAACCAGTTCCTGCACCCCTCGGAACAATGGGAACATCCAAACTTTGACAAACTTTAAGGACTGCAACAGCTTGAGCTTCGGTTTCTGGAAGTGCAACTGCTAGAGGCATTTGGCGATAAGCAGCCAGGCCATCACACTCATAGGGAATCGTGTCTTCTGGCTCCCAAAGTAGCGCATGCTCAGGCAAAAGAGGCTTTAAAGCCTTAACTAGCTGTGCTTGCCGGCTTTTTATTTGGGCAGCTGGGTTATCGGTATGTGTATTCATGAGTCTCTATTTTCTTGTGGTTTAACTCTATTCTAGCTATTTCCCTATAATCAGTCTTATGGGCAATCGATTAACTCAAATAGCGACTAGAACAGGCGATTCCGGAACCACTGGTTTGGGGGATGGTCAGCGTGTGGATAAAGACCATCTGCGTATCTGCGCTATGGGGGATGTAGATGAGCTTAACTCTGAAATTGGGGTCTTAATTACTGAAGATATCCCTAAAAGCATTGCTATTGAGTTCAAGGATATTTTTTCTGCTATCCAGCATGATTTGTTCGATTTAGGCGGAGAGTTATGTATTCCCAACTACACCTTGTTGAAAGAAGAACAAGTGGCGCAGTTGGATATTTGGCTTAAAAAGTACAATGCCATTCTTCCAAGATTAGAAGAGTTCATTTTGCCTGGGGGTACTCGTGCGGCTGCTCAGGCCCACGTATGTCGAACTGTATGTCGCCGTGCAGAGAGATCAATTGTGAAGTTGGGACGCCATGAACCAATTCATGACACGCCGCGTCAATACGTCAATAGATTGTCAGATTTGTTATTTGTTTTGGCGCGAGTCTTAAACAAAGAAGCCGGCGGCTCTGATGTTTTGTGGCATCACAAAAAAGACCCCGAAGGGTCTTAGTTGTTGTAGCTTATTTCTTTTTTCTACGCTGTCTTACACCTTCAGCAAGAATCTCTAGAACGTTAAGAGAGTCATCCCAACCAATACATGCATCAGTAATACTTGTTGCATATTTAAGGTCATTTGGATTGTCTTTGCCAGGGGTGAACTTTTGTGCGCCAGCACATAAGTGACTTTCCACCATAACGCCAAAAATTTGTGTTGAACCACTCGCCAATTGACCTGCGATGTCTTTTGACACTTCAATTTGGCGTTCATGTTGCTTGCTTGAATTGGCGTGTGAACAATCCACCATCAATGTGCCCGGTAGCTTTGCTGCCTCAAGCTCTGTGCATGCTTTTGCAACACTTTCTGCATCATAGTTAGTGGTTTTGCCACCACGCAAGATAACGTGACAATCTTCATTGCCTTTTGTCTCAACAATAGCCACTTGACCATTTTTATGAACGGATAAGAAATGATGCGGTCTGCTTGCTGATTGGATAGCATCAGTAGCAATTTTGATGTTTCCATCTGTACCATTCTTAAATCCAATTGGAGCAGAAATACCAGAAGCTAACTCACGATGGATTTGGCTTTCCGTTGTTCTTGCACCGATTGCACCCCAAGAGATCAAATCACCAATGTATTGTGGAGAAATAACATCAAGGAATTCGCTACCTGCTGGCATGCCCATGCGGTTGATTTCAATTAATAGGTGACGGGCAATGCGCAGACCTTCGTCAATCCTGTAGCTCTCGTCGAGGTATGGATCATTGATCAAACCTTTCCAGCCAACCGTTGTGCGTGGCTTTTCGAAGTACACGCGCATAACGATTTCTAGTTCACCTTCGTATTTCTTTCTTTGCTCTAAAAGTTTGGTGGCGTAGTCAATTGCTGCGCTTGGGTCGTGGATCGAGCAAGGGCCAATGATGACCAATAGTCGATCGTCTTTACCGTGCATGATTTCACGAATTTTTTTACGAGTTTTGTTGATTAACTTTTCAACAGATGTACCCTGGATTGGGAAAAAGCGAATTAAATGCTCTGGTGGAGGTAACACCGTAATATTTTGGATGCGCGCGTCATCTGTTTCAGATGTTTTATCAACGTTGGCATACCAACTATCTCGATTGCTGAGAGCTTTATCAACCATTTCATTAACCCCTTTTTGCTATTTCTAAATTCATCTATGTGTAAAAAAAAACCGCCGTTTGCGTCGGCGGTTATTTTGAGTGCTTGAAATTTACGCTTGAATTTCCGCCTCTCGACCGCCTAGGGCTGAGAACCAAAAGTAAAAGAAGTAAAAATTATTTGCAGACATGTGGCTAATGTAGCACAGTTTTTGTGGTTTTCGCTATTGGGCTGTGCCACCAACAGTCATATTGTCAATTCTTAGGGTTGGTTGCCCTACGCCTACTGGGACACTTTGACCGTCTTTACCGCAGACCCCAATACCGCTATCAAGGTCCATATCGTTGCCAATCATGCTGATATCTTTCAGGGACTCAGGGCCGTTGCCGATAATTGTGGCCCCTTTGACTGGATACTGAATTTTTCCATTTTCAACCCAGTAAGCCTCTGATGCTGAAAATACAAATTTGCCGCTGGTGATATCGACTTGGCCGCCACCGAAATTAACGGCATACAAACCTTTTTTGATGCTGGCAACTATTTCATTAGGATTATCCTTGCCGCCTAACATATAGGTGTTTGTCATGCGGGGCATTGGTAAAGAAGCATAGCTTTCACGTCTTGCGTTGCCTGTGACTGGCATTTTCATGAGGCGTGCGTTAAGGCTGTCTTGTATATATCCTTTAAGGATGCCATCTTCGATGAGAGTGGTGCATTGAGTTGGGTTACCTTCGTCGTCAATGGAAAGTGAACCACGGCGTCCTGCAATTGTGCCGTCGTCAACAACCGTCACCCCTTTGGCTGCAACTCTTTGTCCGATTTTTCCCGAAAAAGCAGATGAGCCTTTACGATTGAAGTCACCTTCAAGACCATGACCAATGGCCTCATGAAGAAGAACCCCTGGCCAACCTGGACCAAGCACTACAGTCATTGGGCCAGCTGGGGCGGGTCTTGATTCTAAATTGACTAAAGCAGATCTAACTGCTTCATTGATCCACTGATCAATTTTTTCGGTGACGAAAAAGTGATAATCAAATCGACCGCCGCCACCTGATGAACCGACTTCACGACGACCATTTTGCTCTGCAATCACGGTGATAGACACGCGTACTAGTGGCCTGATGTCAGCCGCCAGAACGCCATTAGCACGAGCAACAAGTACCACATCAAATTCGCCAGCAAGCCCAGCCATTACCTGAACAATTCGAGGATCTTTGGCTTTTGCTTTTCGCTCAATATCTTCTAGTAGTGCAATCTTAGCTTTTGCATCGAGGCTATCTAAGGGGTTTAGCGATTGATATAAAGCCTCAGTAGTTGGAGTCTTCCATTTGGGACTGATGTAAGCCTTTTTGCTACTCGAGCCAATCACGCGGGTTGCTTCGGCAGCATTTTTCAGAGCGCTAGCACTGATTTCATCAGAATAAGCAAAAGCAGTTTTGTCATGACTCACCGCTCTGACACCCACTCCTTGATCAATACTAAAGCTGCCAGATTTAACAATGCCTTCTTCTAGGCTCCAGGCTTCATTGTGTGTTCTTTGGAAATATAAATCAGCGTCATCTAACTGATGGCGATGCATGTGAGAAAGCGTTTTTTGTAGATCTTGTTCTGTGATGCCTGCGGGCGCTAAAAGAATATCTTTAGCAATTTTCAGCGCATCAGACCTGCTAAGCTGAAGTGGATTTTCTAGTGCCAAAGATGAATTCATTGATTAATTAGAGTGTGCGGTGTTGAAGTGAGGGTAATTTTCCTCGAATTTCATTAATTGTGCTTTTTTCTAATTGGCCGATGACGAATCCTTGACCTTCTTTGAGTTCACATTTGATAGTGCCCCATGGGTCAATCAACATACTTTGCCCCCAAGTTGTTCTGCCATTTTCATGGTGCCCGCCTTGTGCGCTTGCCAAAACATAGCATTGATTTTCAATGGCTCTGGCTCTTAATAAAATCTCCCAGTGAGATTTACCAGTTGTGTATGTAAAAGCCGCAGAAAGAATATGGCAATCAACCACGCCAATATGGCGATAGAGCTCTGGAAATCTTAGGTCATAACAGACGCGGATGCCAAATTTCCAAGTTTCACTATTTGCAGACATTTCAAAGCTCGTTGGTTGTGAGCCTGGTTCAATCGTATTTGCTTCTTGATACTCTTCTTGGTCTTGTTTGAAGCCAAATAAATGAATTTTGTCGTATCTGGCAATTACCTTACCCTGGCAATCAAAAACTAAGCTGGTGTTTCTGACTTTGTTGGGTTGCTCGCTAGTAAGAGGAATGGTTCCTGCAACTAAATGAATTTGATGATTACGGGCAATTTGTTGGAGCCTATTTTGTATCGGACCAGTACCAAATTCTTCCTGAATCTTTACTTTATCTGTGTCGGATTGACCCATGAGACAAAAGTATTCAGGTAATACCGCTATATCAGCGCCTGCAGCCTTAGCCTTGCTAACAAGTTCATCAGCCACATCAAGGTTTCTCTCAACTGAGGTGGTTGAGACCATTTGTATGCTGGCAATATTTAGTTGGCCTTTGTTATTCATGCGCCAATTTTATTTCTTGTTGGGACTTTGTTGCTGACGTAGCAAAGATTTATCCCTGATTTCTTTGAGTTGTTTTTCATCAAGCGGATTGCCTTTGTTGTCTAAAGCAATCACTTGAGGAGTTGCCCAGGTTCCTTGTACCAAGTAGTCTAATTGGAATAGCTTGCTCACTTCATCCGCAATTAAATACTGACCAACTAGCGTGCTTAGGCCGATAATTGGATTAATGAAGGTGTAACCAAGCGATGCAGTGCCTGCATTAAAGTTAGGGACCACGGTAATGCGCATGTCTTGAGTTTCGTTTAACAGATTTGCGTAGCCAGTTAAGCGAACATTTCCTTGCGGACCCTTCATATTAAGATCTTTAATATTAGCCACGCCATTACTGATAGTGCCTCTTGAGGTGATTCTGTCAAACGGGGTTCCTTGCGTTACGATCGGTTTTAATACACCGCCAATGTCTAATGTCGCAATTCTTGTTAAGCCCTGAAAACTCAATACTCCCAATAATCTTCCCAATCCAGGGTCAACTTGCAAGATAGTGCCTTTAACAATATCCAGGGATAGATCAGCCTGTAGAGTTTGTAGGTCGTATTTGTATGGTGCATCGGCCCAACTGAGTTGACCAACTAATTTTCCTGAGCCGTCGTCAATCGCTTTTGGAAAACCTAACTTAGACAACAGCTTTCCTGCATTGTCGATGTCGAGATCAAAATTAAGTTCTGTTCTACCTGAATCCTGTTTTTTAGTTTGTTTAGGAAGAATCCAGCGACCAGTAATTTTTACTTCAGCATCTTCGGTTTTCAAAGATAGCTTTTCAATTTTCCAATCATTTTTATCATTGTTGGCGAGTAGTTCAATTTTTCCGTAAGCTTGTCCATTGAGGATGAATAGATCTGATTGAATATCTAGAGCTGGTATTTTTTGTATGCGCTGATTGATACTCTTTGTAATTGCCTCTCCAGAGCTGGAGTTTTCTATGGTCAGCTTTTGTAAGCGTGCTGTGAGTTTGCCTTGTGGTAAGCCAGCGGTGGCTGAGCGCCACTGTACTAAGCCACTAGCTAAGGATGAATTAATGCTGGCGTGCCACAAATCCTCATCATGTGTTGCGAGGATGCTGACATCCTTTAGATCTCTGTCTACGGCTCTTAGATTTTTGATGTAAGCGGAAACAGCATTGAGTTGTAATCCTGACTTCTTCTGGGTTTGATTTTTTGCGCTTGATGTTGATTCTGGGAAATTCTTTGATAGCCAGTTTTGCCAAACGCCAGTGTCTAGGCTTTCAAAAACGATTGCACTCGTGATTCCTTTGCTAGGAACGTATCCAGGAGTATTGATCCCGATGCCCAGGCGAAGATCTGACTTGTCCTTGAAAACGAAATTTGCATCGATTAATTTGCTGATTTTCAACTGACCAACAGTTTCAGAATTAGTTTCCTTACTGTTGTTGAGAGTTAATTTCCCTGTTAGTGCCTCACCCAATTTTTTATTGAACGGGGCTGGAAAGTTTGAACTCATATCTTTAAGTTGCAACCCTAAATCTAACTTGTATCCGCTAGAGGTGATGCTTAATGAACCATCATAGGCTGCGAAACCATCTAATTGTTGTTGAAGAGTTTTTACTTGCTCATCTGAATTGGTATTTAGTACATCAATGAGCTGATTAATTTTTACTTGACCATGAACTTTCATGCCGTCGGCATTTTTCCATGGGAGGTTGCTACCACTTTCAAGAGTCACGTTGCCACCCAATAAGTTAGCCTTAAGATTTTTTCCTAATACGTTGTCCTCAGAAAATAATATCTCTCCAGAAATCTCTTTGACCTCAATGGTTTTGTTGATGGTGGCTTGATTCTTATCGAGGTAGACGCTTCCCTGAATAGTCGTTTTTGCGGTATTCGCAAGTGGTAGCTCAATATTAATTTTTAATTTGCCATTGCCAGATAAGTTAATTTGTTCCGCAGTTTTTTGTAGCTTTAAACCAGGTGGACTTTGTATATAGTATTTCAGTAAATCTTCGCTTGATCCTGCAGCCTCGCCATTAATTTTTAGAACGGCATTAGTGCTGACAATGTTTGATATAGAGCCATGAATATCTTTTAAGTTAACACTTTCAAAGACTGCATGATTGAAATCAACCTGAAGTTGTGGGCCTTTAAAAGAAACAATACCTGTCACGTTGGTAAAGTCAGCCCATTGACCTTGTTTTTTGGCTTCATTCGGAGCAGGTGAGTACTGAACATCTTTGATGGGTAGATGCAGGTCAAATATGCCAGGATGTTTTGTGTCAAATGGAATATGTTCAGGGTTGCCGCTGATATTGATCGTGCCGTTGCTGATCACCCCAGACTTGAGTGCGCCTCTGATATATCCCCGAGCGTCTTTCGACATGCCTAGCGGGAAGTAACGTGTGATTTTGTTTACTTCTGCGCGGTCGATGTTTCCTTTGATGCTCAGAAATTCGGTCACTTTTTTGCTTGAAGGGCGATATTCAGCATCAAAATTGACTGATGCATCAGAATTTTCTAGACGGACATTCTTTGCCACGTACTTGAAGGACTCTTGGTTTTTTGTCCATTCGATGAGTCCGTTAGCTTTATCTAGGACTAAGTGATCATTTTCCAGAATGCCTGGCAGTACAAATGATGTGTTTTTACCTGCAATACTGAGTTCACCACCAAGTTCGGTGGCGTATATTTTCCCGCTCAAATTTGAGACAGCTAGAAAATCTTTTTTCTCGGGCTTTAAAAAAAGTTGAGAGAATTTGAAAGCTAGTTTGTAGTGTGACTTATTAAATCCGGGTAGTGAGATATCAAAAGGCAATTGGCTTGTGTCTGCATTCCAGCTCGCATCTAGATCTTCTAGTTGCCCCTCAGGCTGATAATTTTTAATAAATGTGCTGATATCTTTAGGTAGTGGAAATTGTCCGGCTAATTGCTCCACAAGTCCCAAATCAATTTCTGAAGCTTTAATGCCAGCATGTTTAATGGAGTCAATATCTTTTGCTTTTTCCCAATACACGCTAATGTCATTGAGTTCTGTGACTTTGGATGTTTTATCAATTTGCCATTTGAGTGAAGTGGCGCTCAAAGACATTTTTTTACCTTGAGTGTCTTGCTCAATGTCACTGTTGAGGCTATAAATTTTTAATGGTTTTGAAATGCGGTCCCATTCAAAATGTAATTGACTTGCTTGCAAAGTTATTTTGCCGCCATCAAGTGCACCGCTATCCAAGTAAGCGTGACCTTCGCTGCTTAATTGACCATCTAAAACTTTCACTGAACTATCAAATAGTTGATTGATCTTTTGAAGGTTGACGTCGCTAATCTGCCAGTCTACGCGACCATTCCAATCTTGCCAGTTGCCTGCGTTTCCTAAAACATTGTGGCGAAACTTT
>JACCDL010102967.1_pt1 | contig 10630 bp, 7 predicted proteins | sample 7441931 | NCBI WGS metagenome assembly JACCDL01 (sample SAMN15323437, study PRJNA562643) | freshwater metagenome | isolation source: river surface water | place: USA:Blue River Watershed | collected 2017-08-16 | reverse complement strand
CGCCGCCGAGTCTTTGCCCAAATAGACCTTGTCACGGCCGTCGGCAAAGACCAGTTCTTCCAGGCCCACTTTGCGGCCCTCGCCTTTTTCAACGCCCACGATGCGGGACAAATCGAGGCCCAGATCGGTGAAAACCTCGCGGGCCATCGAGACTTGACCTTTGCCGCCGTCAATCAAGACCAAATCGGGCAAACGGGCCGTCCCTTCGGCACTGCGCAGAGCTTCGGCCAATTTGCCGTAACGGCGCATCAACACCTGGCGCATGGCAGCGTAATCGTCGCCCGGCGTGATGCCCTCGATGTTGTAGCGGCGGTATTCGCTGCTTTGCATTTTGTGCTGACGAAACACCACGCACGACGCTTGGGTGTTCTCTCCCGCGGTGTGGGAGATGTCAAAACATTCGATGTGCAAGACGTCTAAATCGTCGGGCGCCAGATCCAGGGCATCGGCCAAAGCACGGGTTCGCGCTTGTTGCGAGCCCTCTTCGGCCAACAAGCGAGCCAGCTGAATATCGGCGTTTTTCTCGCTCATCTCCAGCCACACTCGGCGCTGCTCGCGCGGGTTGTGTACGGCGGCAATCTTGTAGCCGGCCTGCTGGGAGAGGGCCAGCACCAGGTTTTTATCGACGGCCACATTGGTGATCAAGGCCGCGGGCACAGGAATGCCGATGTAATGCTGCGCCATAAAGGCTTCCAGCACCTGAACCTCTACCGACAAGGGGGGCGCACCGTCCTCTTCAGCCCAGGCCAATGCATGGGCATCGTCCACATGCGCCGGAAAATAAGCGCGATCGCCCAAATGACGACCCCCTCGCACCATGGCCAAATTCACACAGGCGCGCCCGCCTTGCACCCGCACGGCCAAAATATCCACATCGGTGTCGGTGCCGGTGTCCACCGATTGTTGGTGGAGCACGCGCGACAGCGCCGTGATTTGGTTGCGCAACTCGGCGGCCACCTCGAACTCCAAACGTTCTGAGTGGGCCATCATTCGCGCTTCCAGTTCTTGCAACAAGGCCTGCGTCTCGCCCTTCAAAAATCGTTCCGCGTGCTGCACATCGTCGGCATACGCCTCGGGGCTGATGAGGTTGACGCAAGGCCCCGAGCACCGTTTGATTTGGTAAAGCAAGCAAGGCCGAGTGCGGTTGGCAAAAACGGTGTCTTCACAGGTGCGCAGGCGAAAGACTTTTTGCAAGAGTTGAATCGACTCCTTCACCGCCCAAGCACTGGGGAACGGGCCGAAATACCGGTGCTTTTTCTCAACCGCCCCACGGTAATAAGACACCCGAGGAAAATTCTTCGCTTCAGGGGCACCGTTCTTGGCTTTCAAGCTCAGGGTGCCATTGCCGGTGAGCTTCAGATAGGGGTAAGACTTGTCGTCCCTGAACAAAATGTTGAATCGTGGACTCAACGTTTTGATCAAATTGTTTTCGAGCAGCAGCGCCTCGGCCTCCGAGCGCACCACCGTGGTTTCCATGCGGGCAATCTTGCTGACCATGTGGCCGATGCGCGTGCCCCCGTGGTCTTTATGAAAGTAACTGGAGACCCTCTTTTTCAGCTGCTTAGCTTTGCCCACATAAAGCACCTGATCTTGCGCGTCAAAGTAACGGTACACCCCCGGCAAAGCCGGCAGTGCAGCGACCTGAGCCAACAAAGATGCATCGTGTTCAAACTTCATGCCCGATATTGTCGGGGCAAGCGACAATACCGGGCATGGCTGGCCGGCAACTCTGGGATATTTTTTGTACCGTTATTGACAACCACGGCGATCTGGGTGTGTGCTGGCGCCTGTCTCGCCAACTGGCCGAAGCCGGCCATGCAGTGAGATTGTGGGTCGACGACGCGTCCGCGCTGACCTGGATGGCCCCAGAAGCCGTCCGCGCCCAGTGGCCACACTTGCAGGTCTTGCCCTGGGATGCGGCCAGCGACACCCTGCTGCTGGCCCGCTTGGCCCCCGCCGAGGTCTGGATCGAAGCCTTTGGCTGCACCCTGCCTCCTGCTTTTGTGGCCCACGGCGCCCAAAGTCGGGCACAGCCGCCTGTCTGGATCAACCTCGAATACCTGAGCGCCGAAGACTGGGTGCCCCGTCAGCATGGCTTGCCCTCACCCGTGATGAGTGGCCCCGCCAAAGGCTGGACCAAGTATTTCTTTTACCCCGGTTTCAGTCCCGAAACAGGCGGGCTGTTGCGGGAAAAGCAATTGGCGCAAAGGCAAGCCACTTTTGACCGCAGCGCTTGGCGCAAACAACACGCCCCAGACTTGACCGCCGAGGGCCGGCTGATCAGCCTGTTTTGCTACGAACCCGTTGCCCTGCCCCAATTGCTGCAACAAATGTTGCCCCCCTTGCAACACCCCTTGCAACACCTCTTGCAACACCCACTGCTGGGCCCAGAAGTCGCCACGCCACAGCACCTGCTGGTCACCCCCAGCCGACCCCTGGCGGCGGTCAAAAACGCCCTGCTGGCCATGGCCCAAGCGCCAAATTGGAGCGCCCTGCCCTATACCGACCAAGAGGGCTTTGACGAGATGCTTTGGGCGTGTGATCTGAACTTTGTGCGCGGCGAAGACTCTTTGGTCCGGGCCATTTGGGCAGGTCAACCCTTCATTTGGCACATTTACCCGCAAGACGACAACGCCCACCACGCCAAACTGGATGCTTTTTTGGACGCCTTGAAAGCCCCTGCCAGCCTGCGGGCCGCACACCACAGCTGGAACGGGATCGGCACCGTGCCATGGCCAGCGCTGGATGACGCCATGCTGGCCGAATGGGCGGCTTGCACCCAAGCTGCCCGGAAAGTCTGGTGGGCACATGACGATTTGCAGTGCCAACTCAGCCGATTTGTATCGTTGAAGGCGCCCCCGAAGGTGCCCCCTCACAACCCGCCATAAGTGCGATTCCCCTTTTTGAGGCCTTAGGCGGCCTTATCTTGGGAGGCTGGGCGCCAGGGGCGACGGCGCGAGATTGCGCGCCTATCCGGGCAAGGGTCTCACTGGCCGGCCTCCAGCGGTTAGAATATTGGGCTTGGCCTCAGGCCATTCCCCCTCTAATCCAGATTCAAATCTTATGAAAACCGCTCAAGAAATCCGCGTTGGCAACGTCATCATGCACGGCAAAGACCCTATGGTTGTCCTGCGCACCGAATACCAACGTGGCGGTCGTGGCTCGTCCACTGTGCGCATGAAGTTGAAAAGCCTGATCGCCAACTTCGGCACTGAAATCGTGTTCCGCGCCGACGACAAAATGGACCAAGTCATTCTGGACAAAAAAGAGTGCACCTACTCTTATTTCGCCGACCCCATGTATGTCTGCATGGACACCGACTTCAACCAATACGAAGTTGAGGCCACCAACATGGGCGATGCCTTGAACTACCTCGAAGACGGCATGGAGCTGGAAGTGGTGTTCTACAACGAGAAAGCCATCTCGGTCGAATTGCCCACCAGCGTGGTGCGCGAAATCACTTGGACCGAACCCGCCGTCAAAGGCGACACCTCTGGCAAAGTGCTCAAGCCCGCCAAAATCGCAACCGGCATGGAAGTGCCTGTGCCTTTGTTTGTGAGCCAAGGCGACAAGATCGAAATCGACACACGCACGGGCGAATACCGCAAGCGCGTCTGATCTCCCCGATCACGCCCTACAAAAAGCCCCGTCAGGGGCTTTTTTATTGCTTTGTCGACAACGCAAACGCGCGTCGATGCCGGGTAACAAGAAATACCGGCATGCGGGAATAAGGAAATCCTGAAAAACAGGCATCACGGCACAATCACCGCATGACCTCCAAACCCAATCTCCAACCCCCCTCACTGGCCCATGCGTGGGCGGATTCACCCACCGCATTTCACGATGCCGGATGGTTTGAACCTGAAGCCGGTCGATTGGCTTTTGCCGACCCAGAATTTTTGTTGCGCCGAGAAACTCGGGGCATTCGTTTTCAACTGGAAATGCTCAAGCCCGATTTGGCACAAACCGCGGCCGGCATTGAACACACCGTGGTGGTGTTTGGCAGCGCCCGGTTTTCAGACCGAGAGACGGCAGAAGCAGCGCTGCAAAAAGCCACCGAAAGCGGCGACACCGACGCCTTGGCGCAGGCCAAGACACGCTTGCGCAATGCACAGCATTACGAAAATGCACGCGCCTTTGCGCGCATGGTCTCTCAGCGCATCGCAGGCATGCCGCAAGACCAAAAATTTTATATCTGCACGGGCGGAGGGCCCGGCATCATGGAGGCGGCGAACCGCGGGGCACAAGAAGCCGGTGCGCCTTCGGTGGCCCTCAACATTGCCCTGCCCCACGAGCAACACCCCAACCCGTATGTCACGCCCGAGTTGAGCTTTAAATTCCACTACTTTGCCCTGCGCAAAATGCACTTCATGATGCGCGCAAAGGCCTTGGTCGCTTTTCCAGGCGGCTTTGGCACGCTGGACGAATTGTTTGAAGTCATGACGCTGGTGCAAACCCAGAAAGCCCGACCAGTGCCTATTTTGTTGTTTGGCACGGACTATTGGAAACGCCTGATCCACATGGACGTGCTGGTCGAAGAAGGCACCATCTCAAAGGAAGATTTGGAGCTGATTCACTATGTCGACACGCCTGAATCGGCCTGGCGCATCATCTGCGACTTTTATGACATAAACCGCCCGTAAGCCTGAACGCTTGCGCCTCAATGCGGCCCGTCTTGAGGGGAGGAGGAAGTTGTAGAGGAAGTTGAAGAAGAAATAGAGGAAGCAGAAGACCGTGCTGGGGGCGGACGCAAACGCCACGCGGCCCGCGCGCCCCAGCCCACAGCGCCGCCCACGACCCAAAACACTGGGGCAACCCCGGCAATGGCGCCTGCGGCGCCAAACAAAATGGGCATCAGCACGCTGGATGCGTTGATGCTCATGAGGCGCAAACCCAGCGCCTCGCCCTGCCGGTGCTGCGGCGTGATCTGGTGCAAGGTGCTCATGATCATGGGTTGCACCGTGCCCAAGGCCATGCCCAACATGACCGAGCAAAAACCCATACTCCAAGGGGTGGGCATGAAGGGGTAAAGCCCAAACAACACCGCCGTGCAGAGCATCGCCCCGGTGATGATTTGGTGTTCATGAACATGGCGAGAAATCCATGGCAAACAGACCCGAATAAATGCCGCTGAAATGGCAAACGCGCCCAAGATGGCGCCCACCACCGAGGCACTGAAGCCCCGCTCATGGCCAAGCACAGGCACGACAAAGGTGTGCACATCCCAACACGACGAAAGCAGCCAATTGACGCCCAACAAACGCCGCATCATGGGATCGGCCAACAGGTCTAAGGCGCGGCGCGGCGCATTCGCGTCCGGTGCCTTCGAAATTTCAAGCTCTGGCACCTTGCGCACCCAAAACCATGTGCCCAATGGCAACACCGCCAAACACAAAAATGCCCATTGGAAGCCCGACAGATGTGCCGGCTCGGGACCGGCATAGTCAATCAGCAAACCCGCCATCACCGGACCTAAAAAATTGGAAATAGCGGGGCCAATAGACAACCAACTGAACGCCACTTTCAGTTGTACCGGGTCGCTGGCCAAGCGGCCGACATGGCGCTGCAAAGAAATGACCGCCATGCCCGTCGCCCCGCCAGTGGCCAACGCACTGAGGCACATGACCGGAAAAATCGGCCAGATGACCGAAAGCCCTGCCCCCACCGAAGCCAGCACCACACTCAGCAACACGGGCTTATGGAGCCCCTTGCGATCGGCATAGCGTCCAGCGGGCAAAGCCAAAAAGACTTGAGTCAAGGCAAACAGCGCCAACAAAGCGCCAACGGCCAAGGCACTGAAGCCTTGCTTCAAGGCCAACAAAGGAATGGCCATGCGCATGCCGGCCATGCACGCATGCAAAAAAATCTGTCCTGCAATGAGCCGTGGCAGCGAAGACTTCATGTGCGGTCACGCGGCCCTGCGAGACCCCTCACGCATCACCGCCGGGCAACAGGGCCTGGGCCTCAGGCTCAGGCAAGGCGTCGACCTGGCGCAAGGCACGGTGCATGACATTGCTGCGGGTCTGGGCCTTGTCCAGCGTGTTCAGCACCGTCTGGGTTTGCTCTTTGACTTTCGCCAGCACTTCACCAAACTTGCCAAACTCTGTTTTTACGGCGCCCAACACTTGCCACACTTCGCTGGAGCGTTTCTCTAAGGCCAGCGTTCTGAACCCCATTTGCAGCGCGTTCAGCATGGCCATCAAATTGGTCGGCCCCGCCAAGGTCACGCGGTGGTCGCGTTGCAGTGTTTCCATCAAACCGGGCCGACGCAAGACCTCGGCATACAGCCCTTCGGTGGGCAAGAACAAGATCGCAAAGTCGGTGGTATGGGGCGGCTCGATGTACTTTTCAGAGATCGATTTGGCCTCGAGTTTGATGCGATTTTCGAGCGCCTTGGCACACAACTCGGCTTGCACGGGATCGGCTCGGCCCTGCGCCTCGAGCAGCCTTTCGTAATCTTCGTTCGGAAACTTGGCATCAATGGGCAACCACACGGGGTCGCCCTGCTCCGAGCGACCCGGCAAGCGGATGGCAAAGTCCACCCGGTTTTTGTCTCCTGGGCGCAGCGCCACTTGCGCGGCATATTGCTCGGGGGTCAAGACTTGTTCAAGCAAGGAAGCCAGTTGCGCCTCGCCAAACATGCCGCGGGTTTTGACGTTGGTGAGCAAATGCTTGAGGTCGCCCACGCCTTGCGCCAAATGGTGCATTTCGCCCAAACCTTTGTGCACTTGTTCCAAGCGCTCGGCCACTTGCTTGAAGCTCTCGCCCAATCGCGCTTGCAGTGTGGCTTGCAATTTTTCGTCCACGGTCTGGCGCATTTCGTCCAGTTTGGCGGCGTTGCTTTGCTGCAATTGGGCCAATTGGGTTTCCATGGTGCCGCGCATTTCAGTCAGGCGGCGGGCATTCGACTCTGACAAGGCATTGACCTGTTGCGCCAAGCTGTCGGTCAGGTTTTTTTGCAACAAGGCCAGTTGCTGGGCCAGCGCGTCAATTTGTTGGTTTTGGGTGCGCGTGGCTTCGGCGCTTTGTTGCAACAGAGTTTGCTGAAACAGGCTCAAGTTTTGCATGGACTCTTGTCGGCCTTGCACCCCCGACTGCGCAATGTCGTTGCGCAATTCGCGTTCCAGCCGTTCCGTTTGGGCCTGCACGGACGCAAATTGTTGTTGCTGCCAAGCCCGCTGCTCGGCCTTGGTGGCGGCCTCTTCGGCTAAGGAACTGCGGTTGCGCCTCATCACAAGCCAAACCCCAATGCACAAGGCCAGCAGGTTCAGCACGGCCAGCGTCAGGCCCAGCCCCTCACTCATGCTGACTGACCTGCCAAGGTGTTGATCGGGGTCAGCGCTTGGCCACGCGTCAGGTAAGCCACGAGGTTATCGGCGGCCAATTGGGCCATGGCGGTGCGGGTCTTCACGGTGGCACTGGCAATGTGGGGCGTCAACACCACATTGGGCACGGTCAACAGACCGGGGTGCACGGCGGGCTCGCCTTCAAACACATCCAGGCCCGCCGCCGCGATTTGGCGAGCTGCCAAGGCCTTGGCCAGGGCCGCATCGTCCACAATGCCGCCCCGTGCAATGTTGATCAAGGTGGCGCTGGGCTTCATCAAGGCCAACTCGGCCGCGCCGATGGTGTGGTGCGACTCGGCGCTGTAAGGCACCACCAACACCACATGGTCTGCGGTTTGCAGCAACTCTTGCTTAGAGACATAACGCGCTTTGCATTCGGCCTCTAATTCGGGGCTGAGTCGAGAGCGGTTGTGGTACAGCACTTGCATGCCAAAGCCGTGCGCGGCGCGGCGGGCAATGCCTTGACCAATGCGGCCCATGCCCATGATGCCCAGCGTGGCGCCATGCACCTCGGCCCCGGCAAACATGTCAAAGCTCCATTTGGTCCATTTGCCGGCGCGCAAAAAATGCTCGCTTTCGGTCACGCGGCGTGCCGTGGCCATGAGCAAGGCAAAACCAAAGTCAGCCGTGGTCTCGGTCAACACATCGGGCGTGTTGGTGGCTTGCACGCCCGCAGCGGTCATGGCCGGCACATCAAAATTGTTAAAGCCCACGGCCATGTTGGCCACAATTTTGAGCTGGGGATTGGCCTGCAGCAAAGCGGCGTCAATGCGCTCGCTGCCCGTGGTCAATGCGCCCACTTTGCCTTGCATGCGGCGGGTCAACTCGGCAGCAGACCACACGTCGTCGGCCTGATTGCTTTCGACATCGAAGACTTGCGTCAAAGCCTGCAGGACCTCGGGGAAGATGGCGCGCGCCACCAAGATTGAAGGTTTAGTCATCATTTGAACCATATAAAACTCATGACCACAAACAGGGGAATCAAGATCCCCCCCGACCACAGCATGTAGCCAAAAAAGCTTGGCATCTTCACGCCGCGGTCTTCCGCAATGGCTTTCACCATGAGGTTGGGTGCGTTGCCAATGTAGGTGTTCGCGCCCATAAACACAGCACCTGCCGAGATGGCGGCCAAGGTGGGGGCCAAGGTGGTCATCAGCACCTGCGGGTCACCCCCGGCGGTATTGAAAAACACCAGATAGGTGGGCGCGTTGTCCAAGAAGGAACTCAAGGCGCCGGTGATCCAGAAGTACATCAACACGTCCGGGCTGCCATCGGGCCGGGTCACTGCAGACACCACGGCGCCGAACGGGCCGTTGACACCGGCCTTGAGCATGGCGATCACCGGGATGATGGTCAAGAAAATACCGGCAAACAACTTGGCCACTTCGGCCATGGGGCCCCAGCCAAATTGGTTGTCCGCGTGCACTTGAGTGGGCGTGATCTTGAGCGAGAGCAATGTCACCAGCACCAAGCCGATGTCGCGCACCACACCGGGCAGGCCCACTTCGGTGCCATAGATGTTGAAGGTCACGGGTGATTTCCAAAACCCACTCATCAACACCAGGCCCACCACCATCGCCAAGAGGGCAAAGTTGATGGCCCCATCAAAGCCAATGCCCCGAGAGTCGGGCGTGGGGTCGCGCGGCAGCATTTCTTCACGGCGGTGATAGAACCAGCTGTCGATGACATAAAAAATGACCAGCAAACTGCCCAACATGAACAGCGTTTCTGGGAACAGGTTTTTCACCGTCCAGAAAAAGTCAACGCCTTTCAAGAAGCCCAAAAACAAGGGCGGGTCGCCCAGCGGGGTCAATGCGCCGCCTGCGTTGGAAACGATGAAGATGAAAAAGACCACCACATGGGCCACATGCTTGCGGTTGTCGTTGGCACGGATCAGCGGCCGAATCAAGAGCATCGAAGCCCCTGTGGTGCCCATGAAGCTGGCCAAAAAGGCACCAATGGCCAAGATGGCGGTGTTCAGGCCAGGGCTGCCGTGCAAATTGCCTCGGATAAAAATACCGCCCGAGACCGTGAACAACGCCGTCAGCAAGATGATGAAGGGAATGTATTCGGCGAAAAGCGCATGAACGACGTTGACACCTGCCGCAGCGGGCCCAAATGCGACCGCAAAAGGCAACAAAAATGCCAAGCCCCAAGCGGCGGCCACCTTGCCGTAATGGTGGTGCCAAAAGTGCGGCAACAACAAGGGCATGAGAGCGATGGACAGCAAAATGCCCGCAAAAGGAACGCCCCAGATGGGCGACAGTTGCGCACCATCAAAGTCTGCGGCCCAAGCCCCAATGGGCAGCATGAACAACAAAGGGATGGCCAGCTGAACCATCTTGCGCCACAGCGTTGTTTTCATCATTTGTCCTTCTTCAGTTTCCAATGGGAGGGCATGTTAACGGGGGAAGCAAAGCCACTAATTGCTTGTGGCAATCTCAAACACTTGGCGCAGATAGGCCAGGTATTTTTCGTCATCGCACATCCCTTTTCCTGGGGTGTCAGACAGCTTGGCGACCGGTTGACCATTGCAACGCGTCATCTTGATCACGATCTGCAAAGGCTCGTAGCCCAGGTCATTGGTCAAATTGGTGCCGACGCCGAAAGCCAATTGGCAGCGGCCTTGAAATTGCTGAAACAACTCAATGGTCCGGGGAATGGTCAGGCTGTCGCTGAAGATCAGCGTCTTGGTTTTCGGGTCTACCCGGTTGTGCTGGTAGTGCGAGATCATGCGTTCACCCCAGCTGAAGGGGTCTCCGCTGTCGTGGCGCGCACCGTCAAAGAGCTTGCAAAAATACAGGTCAAAGTCGCGCAAAAACGCATTGAAGCCATACACATCCGACAGGGCAATGCCCAAGTCGCCACGGTATTCTTTGGCCCACGATTCAAACGCAAAAATCTGGCTGTCGCGCAACCGGGGCCCCAGCGCTTGGCAGGCTTGCAAATACTCGTGGGCCATGGTGCCCAATGGCGTCAAGCCCAAGACGTAGGCGTAATACACATTGCTGGTGCCGGCAAACTGGCCTGACGGACCTGTGCCCAAACGGGCAGACAGCACGCGCAAAACTTCTTCATGCCAAGCGCGCGAAAAGCGGCGGCGGGTGCCGTAGTCGGCGATTTTCAGCGTTTCCAAACTGGGCGCTTGCAGCTGCGCAATTTTGGTGTCCAAGCGGCGCCGGCCTTCCATGAGGTCGGGCACTTTTTGCGTGTTGCGGAAGTACACCTCATTGACGATGGCCAATACCGGTATCTCAAACAAAATGGTGTGCAGCCAAGGCCCT
>JACCDL010903590.1_pt1 | contig 10634 bp, 10 predicted proteins | sample 7441931 | NCBI WGS metagenome assembly JACCDL01 (sample SAMN15323437, study PRJNA562643) | freshwater metagenome | isolation source: river surface water | place: USA:Blue River Watershed | collected 2017-08-16 | reverse complement strand
CGCACGTGATGGTCGACGCCCGCCTGAGCTACCGCGAGGAACGCGGCGAATGGAACATCAGCGCCCATGGCCTCCAGCCGCTCCGCGGCGCCCCGGCCCTGATCAAGAAGATCCTCTTCGCCCTCAAGCCCGGCCCCGAGGCCGGTCCGTTCATGGAGAAGCTCGTCGCCCACACGCGCAAGGTGGACGGACCCACGATCGTGCAGGTCGGCTTCCTCCAGCCGGACGGACGCGTGCTCGTGGCCGAGGCCGCCCGCGGCATGACGACGCGCTTCGACCCGGCCACCTACGGCGCCTTCGCCCGCGACCCGGCCTGCGCCGGCGTGCAGATCGACGCCGCCGCCCCGGCCCAGCCGCCCCAGCGCAAGTTCGGTCCGCGCGGGTGAGGCCCGTCAGCGGCCCAGGTCCGCGAGGATCTCGCGGACGATGACCTCGGCGAAATGGTCCTGCGAGAAGGGGCGCGCCCGCTCCGAACGGAGGAAGGCGCGGATGCGCTCCTGGTAACCCCGATAGGCCACGTCATCGATCGTGCGCAGATGGGCGTCCAGCTCGGCGGTCGTGGCGAAGCGACGACCGTCGATGAAGCAATCCGCCGGAACATGGTCATGGATGTCCTTCGGTCCGATATACACGGGGACGCAGCCCGCCCGGAAGCAGTCGAACAGCTTTTCGGTGATGTAGCCCGGCAGGTCGCGGGAGTTCTCGTAGGCGAGCGAGAACCGGGTGCGGGTAAGGAGTTCGTGCTTGCTCGCCACCGGCCCCCGCCACGTCGCGAAAGGCGGGGTCACCGGAAACAGGCGGGCGATGATTTTGCGGGCCTGGTTGCATACCTGCCCCCAGCGCCCGGGCAAGGCCGCCGGGCAGTCCCACCCCCGGCCGTACAGGTGGAAATCCCGGGGGGCATGCCGCTCATACCATTGGATGATCTCCACGCGCTTCCCGAATTGTTCCCGGGGATCGTAATCCTTGATCGCGTTGTTCGTGGTGACCAGGACCAGGAACAAGGGCCGCGCCTGCGGATCCTGGTGGTCCGCGACGTCGAGCCGGTTCGGGTAGAATAACCTGACCGCCCGCCCGTCATCCCACAACTCGCCATCCCACGTGAACCACTTGGCGTAACGGGCAAGCAACCGGCGGTCCCGGTTGATCAACCGGATCAGGGGGTTTTCGTACAGGTAGACATAGGCGCGCGCCCGGGGGTCCTGCCGGCAGCAATTGATGTAGAGCTCGAAGGCGACTTCCTTCCCGGCATTGAGGTCCGCGGTGTTCAGCTCCACCCCGTGCCGGAGAAATTCCTGCCGCAGCTTCCGGTAGGGCAGGAAGAACTCCCCATTGTTCTCCCCCGCGCCTTCCTTGAACAACGCATTGTTCTTGTACTTACGGTAAATGATGGAGGCGTAGATCATCTCGAGGCCGCACTTTGACGTCAAACCCGCCTAGGGCGAGCGACATTTGGCCGGCGCCCACGCCGGGGAACGGGCGCGTCCGGGGGCGCGCGCGGACAACCCGAGGCGGAGCGGGTCGCGCGCGGGACCTGCCGCGCTTGGCCGGGAATCACGCGCGGATAAACGTGGACGCGTCCTGGTTCTTCCGTAGATTTCGGGCGTCATGCCGCCACCCAATCCGTGTTTTGGCTCCCTCGCCCCATCCCTGCCGCAACGCCTGGTCCTGGGCCTGACCCGAATCCCGCCGCTCTACCGGGGGTCGCTGCGGCCGACTTGGGTGAAGGTCATCGACCTGCTGCGGAAAGGTCCCGTCGACGTTCGTTCGACCTACGGCCATTTCCGCGTCTACCCGACGAGCAACCTCGTCGACGGCGCGATCCTGCTCCATCCGGCCTACAACAAGGAGGAGATCGATTTCCTGCAGGAAGGCCTGCCGGCTTCGGGTACCTTCGTGGACATCGGGGCGAACATCGGCCTCTACACCGTGGCCTTGGGCAACCGCCTGACCTCCCAAGGTCGGGTCGTGGCCATCGAGCCCAACCCGATATGCCTCGAACGCCTCAAGGCGAACATCGCCCTGAACGACCTCGCGGGGGTGACGGTCTTCGGCGTCGGCGTCGGGGACTTCCACGGCAAGGCGCGCCTGGTCATCCTCAGGAACGACCTGGCCATCGCGCACATCGTCCGGGATGACCAGAACGGGACCTTCGAAGTCCGCACCCTGATCGACATCCTGAAGGAGGCGGGCCTGACTTCCATCGACGCGCTGAAAATCGACATCGAAGGTTTCGAAAAGGCGGCGCTGGAGCCCTTCTTCCGTTCGGCCCCCCGGGAGCTATGGCCGAAGCGCATCTGCATGGAGCATCTGCACGACAACAACGAGGTGGCCGAGATCCTCCGGAAGTGCGGGTACCGGCTGGTGAAGAATACGCGCAACAACTCGTTGCTCATCCTGGAGCAAGCCGCCGGCTGACGGCGGCAAGGGGGATCGGCCGGAGGCTTGGCCGCGACCCGGGCTTGGCCCCAGCTCGTCGGCGCCTGCGGGACGCCGCTCAGTCGAACGCTCTCCGCAGGCGCGTGACGAAGGCCGCGGAAGTGAGTTTTTCCCGGACGGCCAAGGCGGCCGTCCCTTGGTTCCCCATCTCCGGGTCGGCGAGTTCCGCATAGCTCCGGATGCGCTGCGCGAGGTCCTGGGCATCGCCCGGACGCGCGCAGAGCAAGCCGTTGACGCCGTCGATGATGAGGTCGTTGGCGATGCCCACGGGAGAGGAGATGACCGGTCGGCCCGCGGCCATGGCCTCGGGCACCATCATGGGCCCCGCGTCGTCGATCGAAGGGCAGACGAAGAAGTCCGCCGCCTGATAGGCCGTCAACATCGCCTGATCGCCGTTGAGCGGACCGAGATCCGAGTAGGTGATGTGCCGATGAGAACCCGAGAAGAGCCCCCGGGTGCCGACTCCGACGACATGCAACCGGACTCCTTCCGCCTCCAGGATATCCAGGGCGTCCTTCAGCACGGCGAATCCCTTGTAGGCGATCGACGGGTCGGTCGTCCGGACCAGCGCCATCCTCCTGCCGTCGGCCGGCAGGCCAAGCTGCCGGCGCGCGTCCGCCCGGTCTCCCGAGGCGGGCGCGGGACCCAGCCGAAGCGGAATCGGCAAGATTTCCTGGCGCAATCCTGCAAGGATATGGCTCGCGGCGGCCTTCCGCGCGGACCATGCGCTCTGGGCGAGGACCCGGGCGTCCAACTTCGCCCAGACCCTCCTCCTTGCCTCCGATTGCCGCCGGGTGATGTCGTCCTCATCCGTCGATCGGAGCGCGGGGCATCGGCCGCAACCCGTCTGGTACCGGTCGCACTCGAGGCTGTAGTGGCAACCGCCGGTCATATGCGCCATATCGACCTGCCATAATCCGACCTTGGCCCCCAGAGCCTGCGCGATCTGGGCGACGGCCTCCGGGTGGAGGTAGCCTCCGGGCCAATGGACGATCACGGCATCCCAGCGCCCGTGAAGGCCGCGGGCGTGCCGGATGATGGCTTCCGCCGGAAAAACGCCCTCGGCATCGAAATCGAATACCCCTTGCGGCCGGTTGCCCAACCGGGCGAACTTGGCGCAAAGCCTGCGCAACATCCATTGGGCTTTGGCGACCGGACCGAGCAGGCCGGCGGCGTCGACTAGGGCGGGCTCCGCGCGCCGCTTCTTCATGACGTATGCGACCGAATCGACGCCCTCGGCGCACAGCGCCCGATGGATGCGGAGGAAGCCGTCGGCCGCGCCTCCGCCGGAGTCCATCTTGCAGAGGTGGAGAACCCGCATGCCCTTAGGTGGTCCGAATCACCCCGCAGGGCAAGCCCTTCGTGCGACCGTTTGTTTTTGAAATCCGGCGCCGCCAACCACATCACTATCCCATGCCCAAGCTCACCATCGTGACGGTCACGTTCAACGACCTGGCGGGCCTCGTGCGGACGCGCGCAAGCGTCCTGGCGTGCGGCCCGGGCGACTGGGAGCATGTCATCGTGGACGGCGGATCCACCGACGGGACGGTCGACTACCTGCGCGGGCTCCACCCGGCGCCCAGGTGGACCAGCGAGCGGGACAAGGGCCCGTATGACGCCATGAACAAGGGCGCCCGGGCCGCCGCGGGCGAGTGGACGTTGTTCCTCAATTCGGGCGATACCCTGGCGTCCGCGGAGGTCCTGGGATTGCTCACGCGGACGGCGGAGCGCACGGACGCCGACCTAATCTACGGGAACCATTTCTTCCGGGGAAAGCTCCGGCGCGCGCGACGGCTGGAAGATCTCCACGTCGAGCTGCAGAAGGGGGATGCGAAAGGGTGGTTGCGCGGGCACCCGTGTCACCAAGCGGTCATCGCCCGGACTGCGCGGCTCTTGTCCATGCCCTTCGACCTTTCCTACCGGATCGCGGCGGATTTCCACTGGATGGAGCGCCTCCGCCAGCAGGGTGGCCGGTCCCATTGGATCGATGCGCCGATCTGCGTCTACCAGCCCGGCGGGCTTTCCGCCCGCAGCTTCCTCCGTTGCACCGTCGAATGGTGGAAGGTCGCCAGGCTGGCCGTAGGGCCTGCGCCCGGGATCAAAGCCCACTTCCTCCGGGCCCTCCGCCGGCATGCGCGACGCAGGTTCCGGCGGGAGATTTGGCGGCGCGTCACCTCCTGGCTGGGGTGGCGACGCGGAAGCTGACGTCCGGTCACGCCACGCGCCGCAGGACCGAAACCTGGCCTCGGCGGGCGATGACCGCGAACCCCGCCTTGGCGAGTTCCGCGGCGACCTCCCCATGGGGAACGACCCGGTCCCCTTCGCGGACGTCATGGCATTCGACGATGATGCCCGCGAAATGGCGGAGCGCCGCGGCCTGCCGGCGGGCGATCGCCCATTCCATCCCCTCGATGTCCATCACCAACCAGGCGGCGGTCGACAGCCCATGACGGGCGATGGCGGTGGCGAGCGATTCCGCGGGCACGCGGAGAGGCGCCGGCGCGGCCTCGCTGGCGACGGCACCGCCCTGCGTATGGGCGGGCGACCAGTCAAAGGAGACTTCGGTGACGCCCTCGCCGGCGATGGCGCAGTGGACCAGCGTCCAGGGGGCGGAAGGATGGTTATGCGCCACGACCTGCCGGGCGATCTCGGTGAGCGGACCCACCGCCTCGTAGGAGACGAGCCGGGACGGACGACGGCCCAAGATGATGGACGAGACGATGCCGAGGCTGGCCCCGAGTTCCATGACTTCGACGCCGATCGGCAAGTAGGCCTGGATGTACCTGGCCTCCTTGGCTTCGTAGGCCAGGGCGTCCAGCTGTCCGAGGACGTTGCGGTTGGGCACCAGGGCGAGCGGCACCTCGACGCCGAAAAGACGCGGGTTGCCGCGGTAGCCGCAGGCGCGGGCGAGGGCGAGGCCTCGCCAACGGAGGGAAGACCAGAGGCGCATCGGGGATGAAGGATTGATAGACAAACGGGAAGGGATATCCATTCAATTCAGCCGCCATGCCACCCATCTACGTGATCAACCTGGATCGAGACGTCGAACGGATGGCCTCGCTGGCCGGCGGCCTCGCGACGCTCGGCCTACCCTTCGAACGCGTCTCCGCCGTGCTCGGCAAGCAGGTGCCGGAGTGGGAAAAACTGGTGGACGCCGACCTCTACGGGGCCCGCAACCGCCTGCCCATGCCCCGCCCCGGCGAGGTCGGCTGCTACCTCAGCCATCTCAAGGCGATGGAGACCTTCCTCCGGACCGACGCGCCTTGGTGCGTCATCCTCGAGGATGACGTGGAAGTGAAGCCGGAGTGCGTGGAGGTGCTCGCCGCCCTCGGCCGGCGGGATGATTGGGATCTCGTGAAGCTGTTCTGCTTCCACTCCGGGCTCCCCGTGCGCAAGCGGTCGCTGACCACGCAGCACCATCTCGTCGTACACCTGACCCGCACGACTTCGTCGGCCGCCTACGCGGTCAATCGTCGCGCCGCCGAGACCTTGCTGAAGTCGATGCGGCCGATCTCCGAACAGGTGGACCACGCGCTGGAACGACCCTGGGAGACGGGTCTGCGCGTCCGCGGGGTGCGCCCCCTGCCCATCGGCCTCGCGCCGGTCGCCGCGACGACCACCATCGGCTACGCCGACCGGAGCACCCGGCGCCTGCCGTTCGGCCGTGCCGCCCGCCTCTTCCTCTCCCGCGCCGGGAAGGAACTGCGCCGGTTCGGGAGCGGGCTGGCCGAAGGCTTCCTGCGCTGAACTTCGCCGGCGCGGCGCCCCGCGCCGCGATGGCGCCTAGGGGAAATAAATGGTTGCCTAGGCTGCGACCGAGGAGGGATGAGTCTTCGCGATTCTGAAGAACATGAGCCCGGGGCCGAAAATCAGCGTGGTGATGCCGACGTTCAACTGCGCCCCGCGCATGGCGCGGCACCTGGAAGCCATGGCGAAATGGTCCGACCTGGCCCACGAAATCATCGTGGTGGACAGCCGCTCCTCGGACGGAACCTTGGAGCTGATCCAGGCGAAGCTCCGCCACCCGAGGCTGCGCATCATCGTGCGGGACCGTGGCCTCTATGAGTCCTGGAACGAGGGCATCGCCGCGACGACCGGCGACTGGATCTACATCAGCACGGCCGGGGACACCATCGAGCGCGAACACCTGGTCCATCTCCGCGACCTGGGCGAACGCGCGGAGGCCGACGTGGTCATCAGCGCGCCGTCCTTCGTCGACGAGGCCGGCGCGCCCTGCACGGACCCGGGTTGGCCGCCCGGGAAGATCATCGCGGCTTCCGGCGAGGACGGACCATTCATGCTCAACGCCCGGGCCGCCTTCCTGCAGGCCTTCATGCATTTCCCTTGCGCCATCCTGGGTAGTTCAGCCTCGAACCTCTATCGTGGAGATCACCTGCGCCCTCGGCCATTTCCCGCCGACTTCAAGGGGGCGGGTGATTCGGTCTGGATTCTCCATCACGCCGCGCGGAGCCGGGTCTGCTTCACCCCGGCGATCGGATCGACCTTCTGCATCCACGCCAAGGCGGACGATACGGACATCCAGGGGCGGCTGCGGTTGTTGGCGAAACTCAGCGAGGAGCGGACGCAGACCCTCGCCCGCCTTGGCCTGAATTGCGAACCGGCCCGGCTGCTGATCGAACATCATCAGCTGGCCGATGAAGTCCAAGCCGTGAACCGTGGACGCCGCCAACTCTGGCACAAGACCCCGCGAACGGGATCGAACTTCCTCGCCTGGACTTCCCTCACCATGACCTACCTCCGGAAACGGGCGGCGGTGAAGGCTTCCCGGCGGCGCATCCAGAGGCTGCTGATGGGTCGCGAGGGCGTCATTCCGGTCGCCGATCGGGGCTGAACGGGAAGCCCGACTCGTCAGGCCAGGCCGCAGGCCGACCGAAGCGAGCCGAGCATGGACCTGTTGTCGACCGCATAGCGGGTGATGAACTGGCGGGCCGCCGCACGCATCGCCTCCATCTCCGCGGGATTCTTGAGCAAACGCCGCAGGGTGGCGACCGTCCGCTCCATGTCCTTGGGGTCGATGCAGACCCTGGCATCCGCGGGTATTTCGGACGCGAACGAGGTCTCGTGGACATAGAGTCCGACCAGCCCATTATGCGCCAAGGATTTGAGGACGGCCCCTTCGACCGGGGCCGACCAACTTGAAGGGCATAACACGATGTCGGCCAGCTGGACCTGCTCGGCCAACCCGGAGCCCCAGCTCATCGGCGTAAAGATCAGGTTCGGCGGAGGCTGGTCCAGTGGGCCGAAATGGTGGAGGAGCTCCGGGATGCTCGCGGGGACCAAGAAGTCCCACTCCTTCATCGCCCTGGCCAGCGAGATCACATGCGCGATCCCTTTGGCATGGTTCACCGCCCCATGATAGACCGCCAAAGGCCGTTCGCGGGCGGGTCGGGTCGCCCACACCGGCGGCGGCATGATGTCGGGAACGGCGAGCGGCACCACCGCGACGGGGAGGTCCCGCCCGAAGTGCGCCCTCAACAGCGCCGCCTGAGATTGGCATTGGGCGATCAGCTTCAACCGGCCGGACCGGACCCATGCGGGCATGTAGTCCTGGAAGGGGCCGGAACGGAAAAAGTTCTCGCACCCATGAAGCCGCGCCGCGGACCCGTCGTTCCCCAGGCATCGCAAGCAGGGGGCGGACTCCGCCGGGAGGCAGTTATACGACCTGACGCAGAAGGGGGAGGAATCCAGGACGTAGATCCAGCTTCGGGCTCGCGCCTCCACGATTTGGCGGAACAACGGCAGCCCGAGCGTCTGCGGGTGGAAAATGACGACCTCGCCCGCGTTCCTTGAAGCCCGCCTCACCATCCACGGGAAGGTCATCCGGCCGAGCAAGTGCCGCGCCTGGTTCAACGGTCCCCGTCCGCGCGGCGTTTTATGGACGAAACAAGTCGAGGGGTCGTCGCCGGCCTCCTCGACCAGTCCGCGCATCAGGGTTCCGGTCCCCGAGGCATCCGGCCCTATGCCCGAGATGATCGTCAGTTTTTTGGGGTCTTCCGGATGCATTGGGGATTCCGCCGTTCCTGCATCAAGGGACGCGCGTTCGCGTAGGTCAAGCCGAACGCCCGCGTCCGTCCAGCGGACGCAAACCTACCGGATGTCGTCAGGAATATCCGAGGGCGCGCGGCATGTCCGCGGACTCAAGGCCTGGATCTTCGCATTGGACATCCCCGCCAGCAACGGGCGGAGCGCCTTTTGGCCCAGCTCCTTCGTGGTTTGCGGCTCAATGGCCAGGCGCGTCCCGGGCTCACGGGCGGCCAAACCTTTCAGGATGCACTCGGCCCACTCCACGCGGTTCATCTCCGGGCGCGCCCCGGCGAGATGCCAGATCCCTGCCGCCGAGTTTTGGAGCAGGCAAAGCGACCAATGGGCGATGTCGCCGGCCCAGGTCGGGTTGCCGCACTGGTCCGAAGGCAGGCGGAGGGGCTTGTCGCCGTGGGCCGCCGCCAGCACCTGGTAGACGAAGTTTTTCCGGGCCAGTTCGGCGCCCCAGACGCAGATGAGCCTCGGCACCAGCGCCGCGCCTCCGGTGATGTCCAGGACGGCCTTCTCGGCGTCGGCCTTGTCCCTTCCGTAGCGGTTGACCGGAGCCACCGGGTCGGTTTCGCCATAACCGCCTTTCGAGCCATCGAACACGTAGGAGGTCGAATAACCGACGAAGCGGGCGTTGTGCCGGTGGCACCAGCGCGCGACTTCGGAGGGAATCTCGAAGTTGTGGAGCCGGCTGCGCTCGGGGTCGGCCTCGCAGCCGTCGACCCAGGTCCAGCCGGCCGCATGGATGACGACCTCCGGCTGCTCGGCCGCGAGGAACGCGAGGGTGGCGGCCTGGTCGCCGAGCTCCAACTGCCGCAGGCCGGGCGAGCTCGCCGACCTCGTCGTACCGACGACGTCATGTCCGGCGGCGAGGCCGGCCGACCTGACATGCGACCCGACCAACCCCGTGGCGCCGAGGACGACGATCTTCATGCGAAGAGGGCCGGCAGGGAGGCCAGGTCAGGCAGCGCCCGGTCCCGGGCGGAAATGACGGTGCCCGCATCGGCTGGCCACGCGAAGCCGAAGGAGTCCCACCGGACGCCCAAGTCGTTCGCCGGCGCATGCTCGGCGGTCACCGCATAGTGCAACAAGGCGCGGCTCGGTCCCCGTACCGCGAAGCCGTGGGCGCACCCTGCGGGAATCCAGAGGGTGGCGGGCGCCGCGCCTTGGAGCGTAAAGGCGGCCGAGCGGCCATAGGTCGGCGAACGGCGCCGGAGGTCCAGGACGACATCCAGCACCTCGCCGACGAGGCACGTCACGGCCTTGTCATGGGCGAAGGGGGGCGACTGGAAATGCATGCCGCGCAGCACGCCCGGCTCGGACCAGGAGATGAAGGTTTCGCGGACCGGAAAAACCTGGCCGACGGCCAGCCCGATGTCGTCCGGGTGGAAGAGTTTCGTGAACGAGCCGCGCGCGTCGACGCGGGACGGATGCTGGATCAGCGTGACCCCGGAAATCTCACAGGACGGCGCCATGGCGTCAGCGTTTGGAGCGAACGAAATCAAGGATGCACCGGGCCATGCGGTCGACCATCGGCCCGGTCAGCCCGGGGAACGTGCCGACGAACAGCGCCTGGCGCATGATCTGGTCGGCGCCGGCCAGGTCCCCGACGACGCGGAAAGCCTCGGGGCGGTCCTGCCGGAGGCGCACGAACGCCGGCTGCCGCACCAGGTTGCCGCCGAACAGCATGCGGTTGCCGATCTGATGGGCGTCGAGATGGCGGCCGAGCTCGCTGTGGGTGAACGGCGCGGCTTCGTCGACGTAGAGCATGAAGCCGAACCAGGAGCACTCGGTGCGGCAGCCGGAGGCGTCCCAGGAGAAGCCGTCGCGCGTCCAGCCCGTCGCATGCGTCGGCAGCGAGAAGCGCAGCACGCCGGCGGCCGGCTCGAGCGCGGCGCGCAGGCGCGACCAGTTGGCCTTCCGGGCTTCGACGAAGCCGGGCAGGCGGCCGAGCTGCACCCGGCCGATGGCCGCCTGGATGTCGAGGGGCTTCACGTTGTAGCCGAGGTGACCGTAGATATACTTGTGGTCGTAGCCCTCGGGGAGCTCGCCGAGCGTCCATCCGAAACGCTTGCCGCAGGTGTTGTCGACGCCGCTGGCGCACCAGCAATCGCGACCCCAGTCACGGAAGCTCTCGACGATCG
>JACCDL011265108.1_pt1 | contig 10638 bp, 11 predicted proteins | sample 7441931 | NCBI WGS metagenome assembly JACCDL01 (sample SAMN15323437, study PRJNA562643) | freshwater metagenome | isolation source: river surface water | place: USA:Blue River Watershed | collected 2017-08-16 | reverse complement strand
ACCTGCCCCAGCAGCTCCTCAACCCTTTGCTTCATCTCATTAGCCGCTTTGTTGGTGAAGGTGATGGCAAGAATCTGGGAAGGCCACAATTCTTTGGTGGCAAGCAGGTGGGCAATGCGGTGAGTGAGCACTCTAGTTTTTCCGGAACCCGCTCCAGCGACAATCAGTAGCGCCGGTCCTCGATGCAAAACAGCCGACCGCTGCTGAGGATTTAGATTCTCAAGCAGCTCATCGGGGGTTGCGGAGGGAAGCATCCAAGAAGCCTAAGCGAGTGAGCGGACGACTTTGATCATCAGATCAGGCTGATCGCAAAAGATTCCGTCCACCCCAGTTCGAGCCAGCCTCTCAAACCAAGCATCCACCTCACCCTCGGCAGTTTCGATGCGCGCGGTGTAGGTGAACATGCTTAGTCCTCTTTGCTTGGTTCTTTCAACCAAATCGCTACAAAGCACCATTGTGTAGTGGACAGAAAGCCCCTCAAAGTTTTCGGCAATTTCGTCCAACAAATCATCGGTGAGATTTTCATAGCCAGCTGGAAGCATGTCAGGAGCAGAGAGAAAGACATAGTTGATCTCTCCCCCAATTCGCTGTTTGGCTTCTTGTAGGACAGAAAATTCAAAGGCTTCAATGGTGAGCTTTAGACCACGTGCCTTGGCACTACAGGACTCGATGTCTTTCTTTACCGCACCAATCAAGTCGATTCCGGCCTGCTTATAGTGCTTTCCATACTTCAGTTCGATGATCAAATGCCTGCCATTAAATTTGGGATTATTCAAAAGCTCACTCAAGGTTGGAACTTTGAACTCTCCGTTATGTGAGCTGGACTCCGCTCGCTCTGGATAGCGCTCAGTCGCACGAACTTCCGCCAATTGAGCGAGATTGAGATCATCGACCATTACAGACGGCAAAGAACGCGATGCGATATCGGTAGTCAATGAGAAATCTCGGTCATGGCGAATGATGGGAACTAGGTCTTTAGTCAAAACAACATCAAATTCAATTGCGTCACAGCCAAGCTCAAATGCAAGCTCAAAGGACTCCATCGTGTTTTCTGGCAGGTAGCCACAAGCTCCGCGGTGGCCAAAAACTTCCACCGCTACTCCCATTCGATGGTGCCAGGAGGCTTAGAGGTGATGTCAAGCACCACTCGATTCACGCCCTCGACCTCATTGGTGATTCGATTAGAGATCTTTGAAAGAAGGTCATAGTCCAGGCGAGACCAATCCGCAGTCATTGCATCCTCAGATGAAACCGGACGCAGAACAATTGGGTGGCCATAGCTTCTGCCATCTCCCTGCACACCAACCGAGCGAACATCGGCCAAAAGAACTATCGGGCACTGCCAAATAATTCTGTCTTGACCTGCTTTGGTTAGCTCTTCTCTAACAATCGCATCCGCTTTTCGCAAGAGATCCAATCGCTCTTTTGTAACTTCACCAACTATGCGAATTCCAAGTCCCGGTCCAGGAAATGGTTGACGAGAAACAATTTCTTGTGGCAAACCCAGCTCTGCACCAATTGCACGAACCTCGTCTTTGAAAAGTGTGCGCAGAGGTTCTACTAATTCAAACTGCAAGTCATCTGGCAATCCACCAACGTTGTGGTGAGACTTGATTCCCGCTGTTACTCCGCCGCCTGATTCGACCACATCCGGATACAAAGTTCCCTGCACCAAGAACTTAATCGGCGCATTGTCTTTGGCAGCCTCGGCAACCAACTTGCGCTCTGCCTCTTCGAATGTGCGAATGAACTCTCGGCCAATTATCTTGCGCTTTTCCTCAGGCTCGCTCACGCCCTTAAGTGCAGATAGGAACTTCTCTTCCGCATTCACAACCACCAAGCGAATTCCGGTAGCAGCGACGTAGTCTCGCTCAACCTGCTCTGCCTCACCCTGGCGAAGCAGTCCATGATCAACAAAAACAGCAGTCAGCTGATCTCCAACGGCTTTGTGAACAAGTGCCGCAGCAACGGCAGAATCAACTCCGCCGGACAGCCCACAGATCACTCTGCTATTACCAACTTGCTGACGAATCTTCTCAACCTGCTCAGCAATCACGTTGCCTGATGTCCAGGTGGGCTGAATGCCGGCACCTGCGTAAAGGAAGTTTTCTAAGACTCGCTGGCCTTGCTCGGAGTGCTTAACTTCTGGATGCCACTGCACGCCATAAATCTTTTTCTGTTTTGATTCAAAAGCTGCAACAGGAGTTGTTTCGGTGGAAGCCAAAACCTCGAAGCCGGCTGGCGCTTGCATAACCTGGTCACCATGGCTCATCCAGCAAACTTGCAAATTAGGTTGACCACCCAGCAGCGTGCCAGCGCTTGAGATTTCAAGTTTGGTTGCCCCGTACTCGCGTTTGCCAGTTCTATCAACTCTTCCACCAAGGGTTTGAGCCAGAATCTGAAAGCCGTAGCAAATGCCTAGGACTGGAATCCCCAGCTCCAAAATCTTCGGGTCAAGTTTTGGTGAACCATCTTCATAAACACTCGATGGACCACCGGACAAAATAATTGCGGCTGGGTCTTTTTGTTCAATCTCAGACGCAGTGATGTTGTGGGGAACAATCTCGGAGTAAACACTGGCCTCACGAACCCTGCGGGCAATCAGCTGTGCATACTGCGCACCAAAGTCAACTACCAGTACCGGTTTCACTTTTCAAGCTCCTGCAGTTGCTGCTCGGCTAGTTTGGCAAACTTGGCCTCGGTATAGAAACTTAGAAACGGAACAATGCCGCCAAGGGCAATAAACAAAAACCTGGTTACCGGCCAGCGCATCAGCGTCCAAAGTCGGAAGTCTGCCAGAAGGTAAACAACATAAAGCCAGCCGTGAACAATCAGAATCAAAACTGTCAGATTGATGCCAACGGTTGGCAGCCCCTCTCCCTCAAAGCCATAGCTTTCGAAGGTAATAAATCCGTTTGGCCCACCCAGCCAAAGATCAAAGCCCAAAAATGGCAAACGCCTGATTCCCCAGGTCACCATCAAAAGCAGCAGAAAAACACCAGTTATATAAGAGGAGACCTTATAAAAGCGCAGAGTCGAGCGAATCTGGGGAATTTGTGAGGGTAGCGGTGCCGACATAAAGCAAAGTCTAGCCAGCTAGCAAGCTGAGCTTTGCCAGAGCAATTGACTTTGCCTCATCGGCCGTCTTGGCCTGAGCCACTGCTTTATAAATCTCCTGAGCCTGTGCCTTATCGAGCGAGGAGAGCGCGGTGCGAACCGCCCCCACTTGAGAGCGCGAGGAAGACACTGAATCAAAACCCATTCCAGCTAAGACGACTGCAAATGCTGGATCTGAAGCACTCTCACCACAAACTCCCGAATAGATGGAAACCGCCCTGCATTCCTTGGCAATCTCACCCAGCGCTCGAATCAGTGCAGGCTGCCAAGGGTTCAGCAGACTGCCCAAACTTGGGTGCAAGCGATCTGATGCAAACAAGTACTGAGACAAATCATTTGTTCCAACCGATATGAAATCGACCACTCCCTTGAGGTTTGGGATTTCATAAATGATGGAAGGGGTTTCGACCATAATTCCGACCTTGAAGTTGCCGGCTTTTCGAGCAATCTCTGCAAACTGCGCAGCTTCACTAGCCAGAGCAACCATCGGTGCCATGACCCAAACCTCGCGACCTGAATCTTTTCTTGCCTGCTCCAGCGACTGAAGCTGATCAACTATGAACTCGCGATGCGGAACTACCAGCCTGAAACCGCGAACACCAAGGGCTGGGTTTTCCTCCTTTGGCATCTCAAGAAAAGGAACTGGTTTGTCGCTACCAGCATCAATGGTGCGAACAACAATTGGTCCCTCGGGGGCTGCCTTCAAGATTTCTGTGTAAGAAGCAATCTGCTTTTCTTTGCTGGGTCTAGTCGTGCTTTGCAGATAAAGAAGTTCGGTTCTGAATAAACCAACTCCCTCTGCCGCTGTCGTAGCAGCTGCAATCGAGTCCTCCAAAGAGCCGATGTTGGCTCTAACTGGAATTATTGGATCATTTGATTTAGCAACAAAGCTGATCGCTGCTGTTGCATCAGACTCCTTGCCTTCAACCACCACTCGATCGCCAACCGGATCAACCAGCACCTGCACACCATCCACCAACTGCTCTGCTGTCGCACAAGAGACGACAGCCGGGATTGCCTTGGATCGGCAAATGATTGCGGTGTGAGAAGTTGGACCACCCTGAATGGTGATGACTCCAATTACTGCCTTGGTGAACTGAGCGGTATCAGCCGGTGAGAAGTCTTGTCCGACAATCACATATCGGCCTTCTTCTGGAAGATTCAGTCCAAGTGAAATTCCGTGAATGTGAGCTGCAACGCGCTTGGCTAGATCTCGAATGTCTGCTAGTCGCTCCTCGAAGGTTGGATCGCCACTGAGCAACTCAGCAAAAGTTTCAACTGCATTGACAAATGCAGTTCCGGCTTCCCAACCTGAATCAATTTCTGTCAGTGCAGCATCAAACAGGCTCTCATCTTGCAAAATCATTTCGAGAGCTTCAAAAATCTCAGCCGATGTCTCGCCCGCTTTTTCAGCCAAACGTTTCAGATCATCCGAGACGTGTGCGATTGCGCCGCGAAGGCTTTCAACTTCTGCCTGCTGATTACCTTGGTGCTTGGCGGGAATTGGTAGCGGCTGGTGCTCTTTGACGCGGAACACTTCACCCGAAACAGCGTTTAGTCCAACGCCTAATCCGGTGAGGATTGCTCCGCTCGCCAACACGTTAGCCCTTTAGAAATTGCTGAATGGAATCAAAAATCTGCTGGGCCTGCGCCTGATCGTCGGTGTCAACCTCGACTGTCAGCTGTTCCCCTGTCTTACCCTTCAGTGCCATCAGGCTCAACGGAGAGTTGGCCTTGACCAAGTTTTCACCGACTCGTCCCATGCGAATCTCAAGACCTGAGTCCTTGACTAGCTTCACGATCTGTCCGGCTGGGCGAGCGTGAAAGCCAATTGGGTCTTCAATTGTGACGGTCGCAGAAATGGTGGCCATAAAACTCCTTAGTCCCTAGGGATGATAGCAATTGTGAAGGTGCGGCTCAGCTTTTCCGGCTGACTGCACTTTTGTGCAGATCAAACAGACGAATCAGGCTGGGTGCCAAGGGGTGTTCTTGCTCAATTCCGCAAACAGTTTGTGCAAGCTCAATTGGCTCGTGCTGACTAAGCAGTTGCTGCAGCTCAACCACCTGCTTGTCCTCAGCGGATCTAAAGCTCATAGCCGAATCCACCACAGCCAACAGTGCGACAGGTTCTCCGATGTGTTCGGCGAAATACGCCGCAGGACCAATCAGTCGCTCATTTCTGGAGAGCTTTCGAAGTGGTTCTCGGCCCACCCGCACTACATAATCATCAATTGCTGGATTTGAAATTCGCTCGAGAGTCTTAGTCACATAACTCTGTTGATCTTCAGCACTCACGCCGTGACGAGCTCGAATAACTGCGGATGTCTCATCGAGTGCGCGCCTGGTTGCCTCAAAAACTTCCGAGTCGCTGAGAGCAGAGACGATGGTTTCGTGTCCAGTTCGCTGGCCGAAGTAAGCGGCTGCCAGGTGCGAGGTGTTTACGGTAAATAATTTGCGCTCGATGTAGGGGTCAAGATTGTCGACCTGAACTGTGCCAGGAATTGGCAGAGTTGAGCCGAGTCTTGAAACATCAATCACCCACTCGCTAAATGATTCGACCCAAACATCAACTTGGGACTCAGAGCGCTGAATCGGAATGATTCGATCCACCGCGGTGTTTAGAAAAATTGCTCTTTTAGCTATGGTTTTTTTGTCTGTAACAAATGAGTGAAGAATATCTGAAGCATTGATGGCGTTTTCGCATGCCATCACTACGGCCGGTCCATCGCCGGTGTGTTTTAGAAGACCTGCTTCGATGACTGGAGCAATTCTGTTTAGCGTGCCAACGCCAACCGAAGTAGTAATGATTTCTGCCCGGGAAATAAAATCAATCAGCTCAGCGGAGTCTGCCTGTGAGTGCAGCGCGCGAAAGCTGTCATATATAGTTTTGTTTTGTGTGTCGCCTAATTCTGTGATGGCATAGCTACCGGCTTCGTTTAGCTGATCAATTAGCTCTTGATTGACATCGGCAAAAACAACGAAGTAGCCGGCCTCTTGCAGGCGAGCGCCAATTAGACCTCTACCAATGTTGCCGGCACCGAAGTGCACAGCAATTGGCTGCTGGCTCACTTTTTCTCCTCTAACCTGCTCTGCTCAGAAGCGCCAGAACCTGCTCGGCACTCCCGGTTGAGAGTAGTGCCTCACGGTCTGCATCCTCCTGGACGAGCTCTGCGAAATTACCCAGAATCTCAACATGCCCATCCCCTTGGGAGGCTATCCCTAGCACTCCCCTCACCTGCTCATCGCCCCACTGAATCTCTGAGGTCAATCGCAGATAAACCAGCTGGTCAAACTTCACAAACTTTCGTGACGAATCGGTGCCATGCGGGATTGCAAAGCCCATTCCGATCGCGGAAGAGAAAGCATTTTCTCTTTCCCACATTGCATCGGCATATTCTCCGCTCACCGCACCCAGCTGCACCAGTAGTTGACCACAGATGCGCACGGCCTCCTCCGGAGAGGAGGCCGTGGCATCTAGGAGTATTCCGGCCTTTTGAATCAAGTTACTCATCGCTAATCAGAGCGCCGCGCTTGATCTCATCGACCAGCTGAGCGATCCGCATATCCCCCAGGAACATGTCAAAGACAATTACTGGGGAATTTGGTACGGCTTGCTTGGCGCGAGCCGATAGTCCGCGATGGCACAGCACAACATCATGCTGTGTTTCTGCTAATTGATTCACAGGGGAATGGCTAACGGTAACGCCGTTGTCCTTCAGTTGCTTGGCCAACATCTTTGCGACCATTACCGAAGAGCCCATTCCAGCCTCGCAAGCAACTACTACGTGCTTGACTTCGGCTCCAGATATGCTCGCCATGCTTACTCCGCACCGCCGGTCTTCATAGCCTGGCTCTTAGCTTGTGCAGCTGCGAGGTCGTCATCGCCAGACTTAGTTGCCTTGAGGATGACCCATGCTACGAGGAAGGAGACGGTGGCCGAAAGGAGGATACCTAGGAGCACACCAAAGTGGTTACCAGGAGGGGTTACTGCAAGGTAAGCAAAGATTGATCCTGGGGATGGTGTTGCCACCAATCCAACGCCAGTTACTAGGAAGGTTGCAACACCAGTTGCACCACCAGCAATAGCAGCTAGAACCAACACTGGACGTAGCAGTACGTATGGGAAGTAAATCTCGTGGATTCCACCAAGGAAGTGGATCACGATCGCACCAGGTGCGCTTCCGCGTAGCACGCTGTTTCCAGCTAGCCAGAATGCAACCAAGATTCCAAGACCTGGACCTGGGTTGGTTTCTAGCATGAACATGATTGACTTGCCCATTTCTTCTGCCTGAACAACACCGATTGGTGCCAATACACCGTGGTTGATCGCGTTGTTTAGGAACAGAATCTTGGCAGGCTCAACCAGAATCGAAGCGAGTGGTAGCAGACCTGTATCAATCAAGGTCTGTACACCAGCTCCCAAGACATCTGACAGAGCGTTAACTGTTGGACCAATTCCCAAGAAACCAAGAATTGCCATCAGCAGACCCGCAATACCAAGGGAGAAGTTTCCAATTAGCATTTCGAATCCTGGAGGGGTGATTGGGTCCAAAACCGCGTCGATGCGCTTTAGAACCCAAGCTGCCAATGGACCAATGATCATTGCACCGAGGAACATTGGAATGGAGGTTCCAACAATCACACCGACTGTTGCAACGGCACCAATCACAGCACCTCGCTGACCGTGTACCAAACGTCCACCGGTGTAACCGATCAGAATTGGTAGCAGGTTGATAATCATTGGGCCGACCATCGCAGCAAGTTGCTCGTTTGGTAGCCAGCCGGTTGGAATGAACAAAGCAGTTAGAAGACCCCAAGCAATAAATGCTCCAATGTTTGGGATCACCATTCCTGCTAGGTTTCCACCCAGCTTCTGTACCGCTGCACGCCAGCCAGTGTGGCCGCCAGTGCCTGCGGGAATAAAGTTAGCCATGGGTACTACCTTCCTATTAGGGGGTTGTATACAACACACGAAACTGCAAGCAGTTTCGCTTTTCTTCCCTCGGTTTCGGCAAAGAACCGAGGAAACCTCTTAAGCGAGCGCAACTTCAACTCCCGCTGCGCTAAACGCTTCAACCAACGCTGGGTCAGCATCGACGTTTGTTACCACTCGATCAAAATCTGCAAAGCCAGCAAAACTTGCTGGATAGGTAGGACCAAACTTGCTGCTGTCTGCCAGCAGAATGCGCTCAGCGGAGCGAGCCATCATGGTCTTTTTTACAAGTGCCTCATCGATGTCATAAGCGGTGGGACCAATCTCAAGTCCAATTCCATTTACACCAATGAAGCTAACAACCGCGTTGAACTCCATCAGATCAGCAACCGTCTTCGCACCCACCGCACTCAAAGTTGCTGGTCGAATTCTTCCGCCCAAAATGTTTACCTGAGTTGAGCTATCGGCAAGCTTGGATGCGAGCGTGATGTTGTTGGTGACAACGGTCAGCTTTGGCTTATCGCGAAGATGGGGAGCAAGACACTCAGTTGTGGTACCGCCATCAACAAAGATGCAACCCTCATCTGGAATGTAGGCAGCCGCAACATCAGCAACGGCCTGCTTTTGCTGTGGGTTTCGGTTATAGCGCTCAGGGATGGTGTATTCGTGAGCAAACTTCTCGAGGGCAATTGCCCCGCCGTGGACCCTTCGAAGTACCCCTCTTCGTTGGAGAACATCCAGATCTCGTCGAACGGTCTCAACCGCGACATCCAGCTGGGCAGCGGCCAGGTTGGCATCCAGGCGGCCATCTTCCCTGGTCCACTCAATTAGCTTGAGTCTTCGTTCTTCTGCCAACATCTTTGTCAGTCTCCGAAATTGTCCGTTTGAAGGTATTTCGAGAGAAACTAGCAGGAAATTACTCTAAAACCGATGAAATCGGGCAGAAACCAACATTTTCAGGTAACAGTTTTATAACTCGCGCTCTCTAATTACCTGATCTTGAACCAAGCGCCACCACATATAGAAGGCAGCCAGGGCGAAAAATAGCCATTCCACCGCATAGAAGGCAGTAAGCCAGTTGATCTGAACCTGCTCGGTCAGAACCCCAATGCGAATCGGCTCCGCCTCCGTTTGAACCCCCGACTGAACAATCAAGTAAATCGGATAGCTGGGAGTTGGTTCGGTGAAGTAGCGATTCACCAGATCAGCCAGGGCTACTGAGCCTAGGTATTCTCCCCCGTCTCGCACCGGATCACTTGGCTGCACATAACCCACAATGTCTAACTCGCCTTTAGGAAGCTCAACATTTTCAAGCAGGGCTGGATCTTCGCTGAATGCAATAGCAAGAGTCAGACTTGCTTCGTTTTCCAAGACGGTGGAATTTGCAATCAGCCAGTAGCCACTCACCTGGCTCTCGCCTCTCAGTTGCAGTCGATCAGAAACAATAAATAAGTTGTCTGGATCTATTTCTACTTTTGTTGTTGCCAGTCGGTCATATGAATTTGGAAATACCTCACCTGGCACAGCAAGCTCAGCCAACGGTCTCGGTGCTAGTTCTTCTTCGGCAACTCCGACAACATTGAATGTTCTGCTCAATTGCCACTGCATCAGTCCTGCAAACACAGCAGCCACCAAAGTCATCAGTAATAAAACGCCAATCCACTTTGGACGACGAGCGACAGAGAGAAAGGTTGGTTGCATCTAGCGATAGGGATTTACGACAACATCGACACGTTGGAACTCTTTGAGATCTGAGTAACCGGTTGTTGCCATGGAGCGCTTTAGCGCACCAATGATGTTGGCATTACCGGTAGCGGTGTCAGCGGGTCCGTGCAGAATGTTTTCTAGCGGAGCCTCTGTTCCAACCCAAACTCTTTGACCTCTTGGCAACTTTGCGTTTACAGCCTCTGGTCCCCAGTTCCAACCGCGACCTGGTGCCTCAGCCGCTCTAGCCAAAATGGTTCCAAGCATTACCGCATCTGCTCCACACGCAATTGCCTTCACAATGTCTCCGCTGGTTCCCAATCCACCATCTGCGATGACGTGAACATAACGGCCGCCTGATTCATCCAGGTAATCTCTGCGGGCTGCCGCAACGTCTGAAACAGCGGTTGCCATCGGGGCGTGAATTCCCAATACCTTTCTGGTCGAGCTGGCAGCTCCGCCGCCAAAGCCAACCAAGACACCGGCTGCGCCCGTGCGCATAAGGTGCAGTGCTGCGGTGTAAGTAGCAGCGCCGCCCACAATGACAGGAACATCAAGTTTGTAAATAAATTCTTTTAGATTGAGTGGCTCTACCTGCTTTGAGACATGCTCTGCGGAAACAGTGTTTCCTCTGATCACAAACATGTCAACGCCAGCCTTAATCACAATCTCGGCAAACTCAGCCGTGCGCTGTGGCGACAGCGCACCTGCAACAGTTACACCGGCGTCTCTGATTTGCTTGATTCGCTCGGTAATTAGCGCAGGTTGGATTGGCTTTGAGTAAACCCTCTGCAATACGGCTGTCGCATCCTCCTCTTTGGCCGCTGCAATTTCTGCCAGCTGCTGAGATGGATCTTCGTAGCGAGTCCAAAGCCCTTCTAGGT
>JACCDL010745378.1_pt1 | contig 10646 bp, 9 predicted proteins | sample 7441931 | NCBI WGS metagenome assembly JACCDL01 (sample SAMN15323437, study PRJNA562643) | freshwater metagenome | isolation source: river surface water | place: USA:Blue River Watershed | collected 2017-08-16 | reverse complement strand
TCCACTGTTGTCAAATAACCCAGCGAGCCATTCAATTTTTGTTTCAATAGAATAATTAACTGGAACAAAAAATTTTTTTTCAATATCATTTGGTAATTCAATTGATGATTTATGGTAAGATATATCAGATGCATTTAAACCATGTAAATATGGATATTTCATTTAATCTTGTAATGAATCAATCTTTGGATACTAATATCCAATAATTATATCATCCTTTTTAAGATTTTATGCTTATACTTCTTTTTATCTGTTATTATCATATTCGATATAGAATTTATGATACGGTGTGCATTTAATTTCAATATTATTGTCAAATTTAACTGTTATTAATTTTTAATTTTAACCAGTTTTTTAAATGATTGTTTCTGAAAATTCAAAACCATTCCATACTTCTACTTTTTAATTTTCCAATTCTTCAATTGGAAAATATCCTTTTTTAGTTAAAATCATAGTATCAGGATGAACACATAAATTACTTGATTTAATTGTTCCTATGTTTTGTTAATTATTTTTCTTATTAATAGCGTCTTTAAAAGAAATATATGGTGTTCCTGATTCAATTTATGAAGTCATTAAACTATTCCATAAATCGCGTGATTTAACTACTTCCATATATTTTCCTTCTGATACATATTTTTCATAAAGTTATTTGTGTTCTTCTCCGTATGTATCTTCTAAACCGACACAATCATAACTTGACATTAAATACCAGTCTTTATCTTCTTTAACATATTCCATAAATAAATCACTAACATATGCTGCTGTAAATAAATCATGACATTTTTTCTACATATCTCCATAATTTTTACGAATATTTAAAAAGTCTTGAATATCTTTATGCCACATTTCCATATAAACAGCCACGGAACCAGGTCTTTTGCCACCTTGACTTACATGTAATGCCATATCATTTAAAACTTTTAGATATGGTATTACACCAGTAGTTGGAAATCCAGTACTATGTATAATTGCTCCATCTGGGCGTAAATTATGAACATGAACCCCAATACCGCCTGATTTTTTACTAATCTTTGCTAAGTTTTTGAGTCCAGAATACATACCTTCAATACTATCTTCAATACCTGCTAAAAAGCAAGATAAGAATTAATTATTAGGTGTTCCGCCATTATATAAAGTTGGTGTTGGAAGACTTAATACTTTGGTACTAACCAAATCATAAAGTTTCATAGCATTTTTTATCTATTTTTCACCAAAAATACCAAGAGCGACACGCATATACAAATCTTATGGTCTTTCTACTACTTTTCCATTAAGTTTTAATAAATATCCATGATATAATGTTCTAAAACCAAAAATATCAAAATTATTGTCTCGTTTATAATCTATTGTCGAGGATATTATTTCCCAATTTTCTTCTTTTTCTATTATATCAATAAGCTCTTATGAAACCAATGGTTTGGGACTATTTTATTAATCCGTATTATTATATAATTTTTTCATTGTATCTCTAAAAGAGTTATTGCGACAATTTTTTTAATGATTGCTTACCAAAATTCGTGTTGCCAAAATATCATATTCTGGTTCTTCTGAAATCATTGTTTCACAATAATTTGCAGTAAATTCATCCAATTAAGAAGTATGAATATTGTTGGTAATGTTTGATATTACATATTATGCCACTTTAAAAGGTTCAACTTTTTTAAGATTTGCTTCTTATGCGATATATGTAATTCTTTTTAAAACTTTATCAAATGATACTTCTTCTTTCCTTTCATTCCCGTCACTTCTTGCGCGTTTTATAACAAACATTTTTAGTTTCGTGTTTTATAAATCGTTAATATTTATTTTTTATTAATGCATAAACTATTAAACAGAAAAATATAAAATAATTTATATATAATTCTATAATATTTTTATATATAATTCTATAATATTTTTATATACTTATATTTAAGATATTAAAAAAATATAATAAAAATCAATTTTAGTTTTTTTTTTAAAATTTTAGAGCAATCATAATGCACATATTGATTCTGTTTTATTTTCTTTATTTACAGTTTTTACGCATAGCTTCTAAAATTTTTTTAGCATAATAAGTTTTTTTAATATCAGCAATTGTTTTTACTATTTTATAATAATGTATTGTTCCTTGTTAATAATTCATAACTGTATCACGAAATTTTTATATTTCATAATTACCAATATATGAATCTGGAACAAGATTATGTGCGTTTATCCTTACAACAAATAATGGTAATGCGATATCTAAAATCTATCTTAGACATTAAACCAATTTAAAATTTGAAGAACAATTGATTATTCTAATATTATTAATAATATCTTATATATATGGATACCAATATCTGTCAAATCTTTTTACATTTTCGATTTCAGAAATATCACCATATTAATCATAATTTTGAAATCCAAAAATTTTGTCTGAAACAATATGTTCAATTATATGTTTTGGATTATAACGAATTCTATTACTATTTTGTTCGGTGTGTTAAACACCTGAAAAAGTAATTACAGACATTATTTTTAAATATTTTCGTGATAACTAAAAGTTATTTAAATATTATTGATATTATTGATAAATCTTTATATAATATACAAAAAAACATAAATATCAATTTTTAATTAAAAAATAAAATTTTATATTATATATTGTATTTCAATCTGAAATCATAAAACTGGAATTGTTTAATTCTTTTTTCGATGTGGTTTAATATTTTTAATTTTTAATTTATATTTTTTCAATTTCTTATTAATGGTCTGGGTGAAATTAATTATTTTATTCATAATATTACCGATATTCTAAAACTTTATTCCAAAATTAACCTAATTTTTAAATATTTTCTTCAAAGAATTTTTTATCATACTAAACTGTTTCATGATGTTATTTATAACAATACCAGTAAAGAACTTTGTATTTATAATTTTAAGTTGTTTAAATGTTTTATTATTATGAACAGTTTCCATTCATATTTTTAAGTTTTTTCTTTTATGCAAATAATCTGGCAATAAGTTCGTCTTCTTCTTATTCCTGTTATGTTTCACTTTAAATAACATTTGGATTATTAACACATTCATCATAATTAATATTTTATTCTTCCCATTTTAATAGTTCTTCATATGTACAATTTACGGGTGATCTCAACGGATATAATTCTGATAATTCAAAATCATCCGGTGTATATTTTTCTTCGTCAAAATATTTTTATACAATAATTCCATAAAACTTAGAAACTCCAACTGTATTTTTATACATACTTGATCTTTTTAATTCTTCAAAAAATGTGTTTCTTTTTTAATATTATAAAAAATATCCTTCAAAATAATCACATTCTTATAGTCCACATGTATGTAATTAACCTTAAATTTAATAATAATATTAAGGTTTAATATATTTAATATCTTTTAATTTTCTTTTAAAAGGGCACTTTATTTCTAACATTATACCTAAATCAGTAATACCATCTGGACTTGCTCCAAAAAATTAATATTTCTGATTTGGCAACAAACCAAATTCATGTACCCTTGTATCAAATAAGTGTTCATATATTTTTTATGCAGTATCTTCATATTTATTTCCCCACCATATACATGGTCCATAAATATCTTCTTATATATTGTATGCTTTTTTTATTAAAACAGATAATGGTGTTCCAAATGAACCTTCACCTAATGCTGTTCCGAAATCAGAAGCAGTTAGCCTATCTTATCTTAAATTATACCATTCTGGACTTTTTTAAGGTATTAGAGGATATTATTTAAGATCTACCAATTTGTTTCTCCATTCAATTATTTATTTAATTCTATTCACAAGAGATTAATCATAACAACTTGGAAATTTTTCCTTTGTTTTTAATTTAAATTAAGTTTTAAATCCATCAATAAATTATTTGGTACATGTTTATTGTTCATTTTTTTTTAATATTTGTTGTAAAATAATATTGTTTTTACACAAATATTGTGAAAATATTTTATCTAATTCTTTAAATTACATTTTGAATTTTAATATTTTATTGTTTTTTATTAATAATCAAGTTTAAGATTTTTAGAATAAATATAAAAAATAAATTTTATAGTATAGTTTATCAATATCATTAATGTTAATAATTAAAAAACTTTTAAATAAAAATCAATTTTAATTTTAAGATTAAATTAAAATTGGCAATTATGTATATTGAATTTATTATTAAGAAAACGATGATTCGCTTTCTTCTATATTATTTTCAGGTATTTCAGTTATAACTACGAATTAATTTTATTAATTATAATAATTATAATAATTATCACAATCATCATTATAATAAATACTTTAAATATCCTCGTTAAAACAACATTTTACTATATAAAAAATAAATTTTTACAAAAAAATATAAACAAGATTAAACGGAAGAAATAAACATTATAATATTTTACTATTTTTATAACATTATTGGTTATTTTATATTTCGGTAGTATATTATAAAGGTGTTTCTGTCATTTTTATTACAGGATAATAATTTTTATATGCATGTTATTTGTGTTGTTCATTTTAATATAATGCAGGAATATTGTTTAGATTTGTATTAAATCTTTAAAATTATTATTAAGGAATATTGTCATTATAATGGCGTCGAATACTTTCTTATAATAATGATTATTAGTATAAATCCTATTAATATTAAATTTATTCATGTAAAGGTATTGTTATTGTGCATTATTTTGATCCAAAACATTTTGAACAACATATAAAAAATGTAATAATAACTATTATTAATATTAATGGTAAAATAAATGTATCATCTTCTTATAATATACTATTTTATTAATAATTAAGTTAAGTATTTTGTAATATAATTCTCTTCATTTTTGTATATTATTATTTAAAATAATTATAATTAAAAATGATTTATATAAAAAAAGTATTTAATCATTTAATCATTTAATCATTTAATCATTTAATCATTTAATCATTTAATCATATAATAATATATCGACATTAATACAATAATTGTATTGACTAATAATATTTTTTGATTTAAATTTAAATTATAAAAAAATTATTTAGTTTTTAAATTTTATTTTAAATCATTTGACAAAACAGAATGTTCAGGTAAAAGTTTTTATTCTTATTATATTTATATTTGTTCCATTTAAGATTAATATAATTAAGATTTGATTATTGAATTTAAATCTTTAATTTTCTTTTTATCTTTAATATTTGATTAAACTTTTATTATTTAATTTTTATTACTATTATTATTTTTTAAATATTTTTGTAAATTGATATTTTTTAATTTTTGATTTTTCATTCGTCTTTTATTATGTTTGTCTTGTTATTTTTTATATGCTTTCCACTGTGTAATATTTGGATTATTTAAATAATAATAATTCTTAATATTATAATAAGTGTCAATATTTTGATAATTATCATATTCGTTATCATAATCATCTTCTTCATCGCCATTATATACATATTAATTTTATTCTCTATTTCTTTTTTTATTAATTGGTGAAAAAAAAAGACCATATTTTTCACCGCCTTTTTTTTTATCCTCGTCTTCAATATAATATTCTATTTTTCTGGGAGTTAATTTATCAAATGCTATAATAATTTACATTTCCCCCGTGATACTTCTAAAAGGGTTTTTAATATCCCATTCTTTTTTAATTTCAATAAAGAACTTTTTTTACAAATTATTTTCAGACAAGTAACTTAATATATGTTAGTAATTTTAATGTAATTCTTCATATTCTACATTGTCATCTCTATATAATCTAATAATCATATTTTGATTATTGTCGGAATTATTTTTTTTATCAAAATTAATAGCTATTCTTGGTCTTGCCCCAAATACCTTAAAAAAGAAGATTTATAAATCTTCTGGTGTATTTATAATAGGTTTTTCGGAATAACTCCAACAACCATTTAAATATGATATATTTGTTTATCTATCTTTATTTCTATAAATAAAATTTTCATTTTCACTTGATGGTAATTATTGAAACCACCAATCATTATTCCCATTTTTATTATTATTACAAATTATTTAAAAACGATTAATATTTGTAATATTTTTTTAAATTTTATATGGCATAACATTGTAATAATGTTATTTATTTAATAAAATATGGGATTACATTGTATTGTGATTAAAATCTATTAAAGAAAATATTTTATTATATTTATTACTTTTAATAATGTTAAAGTTTTAAGTATTTTAATAAGTTTAAGAAGTTTAAAAATTTAATTAATACATTTTAACTATAATATAAATAATTTTTATATTATTTCAAATTTTATTTTTTTTAATATTATAAAAACATTACAAAAAATAAAAAAAGTAAAGAGAATAAATTAAAGAGAATAGTATTGAGTAAAGAAAAAAAAGAATATAGTATTATTATATATTTCAATATATTAGAATTGGAGGATATAAAACTTTATCACAATTTTACAAAATTCCTAATTCTTGTGTTTGTTTATAATAAATTAATAATTAATTTCTATAATTCATATATACATTATTCTATGAATGTTAAATAATTTATACTTCACCTGAATATATGTATATTAAATTTTTAATATTATAATTTGAATCATTCGAAAAATTAAAACTTTAACTGCCACTATATAGACTATTAAATAAATTGTTTTACATATGTAATTAATCTTATTATTCGGGAGTTGATATACACAACATATCTTATTAATAAGATATATCTGAACACTATGAAGATTTTTTTATAGAAACATTATTCAATGATGTTAAATTTTCTAAATCTGTATAATTTAATAATTATTTTGCATCAATAATTTAATTTATTGGATTATTAATTACTTTATCTTTATTTATTTATTATTTTTAAATATTTTCTTCTTATTATTAACAATCTAAAATAATAATATGTTTCCATTGATTTTGTCCATATTATATTTTATATACTTATTTTTCTTTATCAAAACAAACATAATATAAATCCTTATATTTATAATAATCATAAAGAATATCATTATATTTAATAAAGAATTCATCTGATTTAATTTTTTCTAAATCTTATTTATCAATTTAATCTGGAATATCTTTTAATAAATAAATATTTGGATTATTTTTTATACAAATATCTTTCCATATTTTTTAATTATTTTCTGTTATTCCTTGAAATAATGAATATTGTTTCAAATTTTTATTTAATGACAATATTTTTTATCCTTGAATATGATAAGAATAATATTTATTTTCAAAAATATTAATTAATGTATCAATGTTGATTTCAACAAAAATATCTTCATTAAATTTAAAATTAATATATTTGTTAATATCAACTTTTTTGTTTTAATTCATTTATTTTTAATTTAAATCTGAAATCATTTTTTAAAATGAAAATCTAAAATAATACACAATCAAGTTATACAATCTATTGTAATGTATTATAAATAATATTAATATATATTTAAAAAGATTTCTTTATATAATTATAAAATATCTATAATTATTTCAAATTTTGAAAAATGAAAAAAACTTATTCTGACATTATTTAATCTAATTAAAATAAATATTTAGAAGAGCGAAAATAATGTGATTATTCTGATTAATAATAGGATTAATATAAAAAATTATAATAGAATATTTATAATTAAAAAATGTAATTATAATAAGAATATAATTTTAATCCTTCAAAAGATGAATTTATAACATTAATTACAGATGATATTAGAAAATTAAAGTATGAATTATAAGATTAATATATTGTTGATGGGTTTTTTAATGATGATGAAAATGATATTGAACTTGAACTTTTAAATATTTTAAATAATAATTTGACATCAATTAATGATATTAAATATATCAAACATAATTAAAAAAAATAAAAAAATTTAAATACTTAATTCGATTAAGGATATAAAAGCATTATTTTCAATAAAAAATAATGAATTTTTTATATATTTATTAATTAAAAAAGATTAATAATATCAAGTGAATTCCAGTATGGGTTAAACAAGCAAAATACCAACAAGTTTAATGTCTGCTTAATCAAGTTTCAATCAAAATATTTTTGATGCTATCAATGTAAATTAAAAAGGAGGTAATCCAGCATTAGGTGGTCTTTCCAGTATAATGGAATTGACTGTTCCCCTTGGATTATTATTGGTTAATGAACATCTAAAAAAGAAAAGAACCAAACCCCAAAAAGGAGGTGACTCAACTAAACCAGCATCTATGCCTAAATCTGTATAAGTTCCTAAATCAGCAACTAAACAAGCTTCTATGCCTAAATCAGCAACTAAACAAGCTTCTATACCTAAATCTGTATAAGTTCCTAAATCAGTAACTAAACCAGCATCTATGCCTAAATCTGTATAAGTTCCTAAATCAGTAACTAAACCAGCATCTATGCCTAAATCAGCAACTAAACCAGCTTCTATGCCTAAATCAGCAACTAAACAAGCTTCTATGCCTAAATCAGCAACTAAACAAGCTTCTATGCCTAAATCTGTATAAGTTCCTAAATCAGCAACTAAACAAGCTTCTATGCCTAAATCAGCAACTAAACCAGCTTCTATGCCTAAATCTGTATAAGTTCCTAAATCAGTAACTAAACCAGATTCTATGCCTAAATCTGTATAAGTTCCTAAATCAGTAACTAAACCAGATTCTATGCCTAAATCAGCAACTAAACCAGCTTCTATGCCTAAATCTGTTTCAAAAACAGTTGCTGATAATATTTAAACATAATTAAATTAATTATCAGAATAAATAAAAAGTCTTTGAGTTTTGACATTAATATTTAATTATTATTATTTTTTAATCAATTAATTATTTTAATTTATAATTGTTCTACAATATTTACAATTTTTATTTTATAAAAATGAAATAAATCATTGCTTCGATTGTGATTTTGATTTATGTATGTATTGTAATAATAATCTCTTTTAAAAATAAAAAAAATATAACAAATTATATATAATGAATTTAATCAAAGTAAATTGATTTAAATATAAATCCTTTATATATTATAAATAATATTTTTTATTAAATTTTAAATATATATAATCAAAAATGTCACATTTTGATAAAAATTTGAAATACACATAAATTCTAAATAATAGAAATAGATTATCCGAAAAAGAGTAATAGTAAAATTTACATGCATAATAGTTTATATAATAAATTTTTCCAACAATTCAAGAAATTGAATATAAATTATAATAAGTAATTATGGAAGAATTATAAAATATACCAAAAATAATAATTGATTTAAAAAAGAAATTGAGATTGGAAGATTTTAAAATGGATTATAGTACTATTAATGAGTTAATCAAAATAATTTTATTAACTTGTGATAAATGTGATTAAACAGACACATTTAAAATAAAAGGGACGATTAAAGCAATAAATTAATTTCTTCTTATATTTAGATATGCTTTAAATGGAAGTGTTTTAAAAGGTGAAATTTTAAAATTATTTAAATATCGTTAAGAAATTAAAGACATATTTATTTATAGAACACCCACTATATATTAATTTATTATACCATATTTAGAGCTCATGGAAAAAGACGAATAACTCACTAAAAAAGACAAAGAGCTCAATAAGTTGAAGCACAAATTAAATATGTGAAATATGAATTTAAAATTCAATCAATCTTTTTATATACTTTTTTATTAACCCTATTCTGAAAATTATCTGTTTTAGAGTTATTGAATAATATATATAATAAAAATAAAATAAAAGAATATAAAAAAATCAATTTAGATTCATATTTTAAATTATTTTAAGTAATTGATCATTTTATTTCTTAACATAATCACTATTTTCTTTAGTTTCTTACATTCTTAATTCATTTTATTCTTTATAATTTTTAAATTACTATTTAATATTTTCGATTTCTTATATTAATTATGTTGTATGTGGAGAATATGTTTTATTTAATGTGTCCATGTATTTTTTAATATTTTTAATTGATTTAATATAATTTTAATCATCTTAAATTTAAAATAATTCTTTTTCATTTTTATATGTATATTAATTATAATATTAGTATATATACTCTTTTAAATCTTATTCTGCTTTTGAAACATAAAATGGATCAATATATACATAATGTAATAATTCATTGCTTTATATATTTTTGTCATCATTTGATGTTTTAATATGTTCTGAATTTCTACGCTTTATGTCTTCTGATCGTCCATATTTATGGTATTTATTACCATTTGTATCAGTGATTTCTCTTAAATAAACACCTGGCAATCCTTATGGTATAATAAATTAAGATCTTTCCATTTCATCATAATGTAATATATTCTTTTAATCATTAGTTCCAAGATGGTATGTGTATATTATATTGGTTGCCCATTTTCTAAATCTTTTTGTATTTTTATTTCTTGAAACATATATTAATCTCATAAACCCTTCATATGTCATAAATGGTTATTAAATTTATATATGCTTTGTTTTAATATCCCCATTTCCGGGATTAACGGTATTGGGGATATTAAACAATATATAGTCTTCGTTAATTATATATGAATTTCTTTCATCACTTAAAGTTTTATAAATATCTCTTTCAAAAATTGTATTTAAATCTGCTACCTTAAAATATGTTTTTTCAACATCACCCGGTGTGCCCCTGACTTCAATGTCATATATATTTCCTTAATCATCTTTAAATAGTTAATGGTCTTC
>JACCDL010351209.1_pt1 | contig 10648 bp, 9 predicted proteins | sample 7441931 | NCBI WGS metagenome assembly JACCDL01 (sample SAMN15323437, study PRJNA562643) | freshwater metagenome | isolation source: river surface water | place: USA:Blue River Watershed | collected 2017-08-16 | reverse complement strand
TATCGCTGGCTACGACGTTGAGCCCGGTGAAATCTGCAATCACCCGAAGCAACGCACGCAACTCGATATTTTGAAAATCCATCGAGAGCTTGTCACCCCGATAGCCGCGATTGTTCGTCGTGGTTTTACCATCCTCCGGTTTGACAGATCGCACTTCGAGCACCAGTCGGCGATCAGTTTGCCAAGCTAGATGCTCCCATTGGCCACGCGGCTCAATCAGCATGCGTACCGTATCACCGTCTGCACGGGTAGTGATGAATTGCACAGGCGTGCCAAAATCGGCCACATCCAGTTTGCGCCGAAGTACCTCGGGCAAACTGGTTTTCATGAAATCGACGATCAGTGACTGACCCTGACGGCGTACGTCGATGGATGACTGCGTTTTTGCCAAATCAATGATGATGCGTCCGGCATCGCTGTCACCTCGTCGAAAATCCATATCGACAATCGCGTTCTTTTCCATCACGAGGTTCGCATTACGGGTACCTTGGTCTGTGCCGACTTTCTCGTCGGCCAGAGTCAATATCAGCGTCTGTCCCGTCACGCGCATGCTGAACTGCTGCGGACGCTTGAGATTGAGCACAATACGCGTGCGACCGGCCGCATGCACAAGATCCGCATGACGCAGTTCACCCGCATCGAATACTCGTCGAGTCTGCCCAGTGACATTGAGCGTTTCAGGAAAATCGAGCACGATTCTAGGTGGAGCAACAGTAGAAAAGCTGCCCGGCAGTGCAGCGGGTGCGTGACGCATGGGAATACGCAGTGTCACTGCTGATCCGGTATGGGTGGTCTCGATACCCGTGATCGCATTGGGCTCAGCACATGCATTCGTGATCATGATCAAGAACATCATGCAGCCCATGAACCACCGCCCTGCTTCCACTTTCACTACACTCATCAGCGTTTCTCCTGCAATACCAGTCGCGCGCGTCGCTTGGCCCAGGTATTGCCAGTGTCCTGCACCATTTCCTCAATTTCGATGGCGCCTTCGCTAATCGCTATTACTTTGCCCATATCAGGTCCGAGATGACTACCCAGATGTACCTGATGGATGACTTTGTCAGCTTCAACCAGCGCAACCACCTGTCCCTGACGACGTATATTTCCCACCAACCGCAGGCTATCCAGCGGAAAGGACTCGAGCGGCTCCCGCGCACGGTGTGTATCCGGTTGCAAGCCATTTGCGTTGAGCTCGGCGCTGAGGGATGCAGAAATTTTGGTAAGATCAAAGGGATCCAGCCGACCAGCGGCTTCATAGCGAAATTCCTCGATTGCTAGGCGCGGTGGCAACTCAAGCGGCACAGGATGAGACTGCCGCTTTGTCTCGCTCATCCAGGTACGCAAATCATGCTCAGGCACTTCGCTGCAGCCGGCCAGAAGAATGCTGATCAGAGCGAGTGTTTTTATCAAAATGAGTGAGGTGCATGGGTACGGACGGTCGCAAGCGGATCGCAGGCGCTTCATTTATTCCCCCGCTTCTTGCTGTCTTCGGCTGCCTTCTTTTGCGCAGCCACCTCATCCTTGTCGAGGTAACGAAACGTGTGAATTACGCCTTCGAAGCTTTGCATCCCCTCGCGTAATTGGGTGATGGATATTCTGTCGAGTGTGACTATGCGCTGCAGATTGGCGATATCGCTCGTGAAACCAGCCAGCGCGTGATAATTACCCGTGAGTTTGATTTCGATGGGCAGCTCCGCATAGAAATCATGCAATCTGACCTGACCCGGTTTAAACAGCTCGAACTGCAATCCGCGGTTGATGCCCGCCTGATTGATTTCAGACAGCAATGCATCCATCTCGGACTTGCCAGGCAGTTGCCGTTCCAGCTTTTCGACCTGCGATTGCACTTGCGCTTTTTGCTGGCGCAAGATGTCGAGATGTCCCGACTGCCGGACTTTTTCAGTAAATTCCTGTTTCTGGCGGACTTCCTCAGCCTGACCCGCGGCCAGCTCTTCCCATTGCGAAGTCCAGACCAACCATCCCCCTGCCATGACGACCATCAGCGAAACACCCAGCGCGCATAACAGCCGAGGGACGATGGGCCAAGTACCGGGATGTCGCCCTTGCAAGCCATGAAACTGCGCCGCGACAAGCTGCCAGTTGAGAGGCCTGCCACGCTGAATTGACATCATGGCGTACCGGCTCCCGGCAAAGCCGCAATGGTCACATTGAATTCAAAGACCTTCCTCGCTTCTTTTCCCTGACCAAGGCTGGAGGCCTTGATCTCCACGAGTTCGGCTTTTCCTAGCCAGGGCGATGACTGTGACAGGTTGCGAAGCAATTCGGAAACACGGGAATTCGATTGCGCCACTCCTGTCAGGACGAGATGGTCTGTTTGTTTGATTGACTTGAGCGCGACACCTGCGGGCACACGCCTGGCTAGTTCGTCCAGCAAATGCACTGGCCGGGCGCGATCGGATTGCAGACTCTCGACCGCATGCTGCCTGGCCTTGAGCGCATCGATATCCTGGCGCAGTCCTTTGATTTCTCGTAGCCGATTATCGAGAACCTTATTTTCAGACTGAAGCAAGGTATTGCGACTCTGCTGCATTGACAATTGCGCAGCATTCACCGCACTCACGATCAACACCACCATCAGTCCACACAGTGCCGACAACACCAGCAGACCATTAAACAAGCGTTTTTGCTCACGGCGCTGCGCTTCGCGCCAGGGCAGAAGATTGAATTTGATCATCTTCAAAAGCTCCGGAGCGCAAGACCACAGGCAACCAGACAAGCCGGCGCATCTTCGCGCAGCTGCATATCCATTGACGGCAAATGCATGTCGGCAAACAAGTCAGGTAAGGAACTGGGTATACCTAATCGGCGTTCCACGAATGCGGCAAGATCCGTACCGAGTGCGTGAATGCTGCCGGCAATATAGATCTGCGCAACGCTGGTGTGCTGTGTCGACGTTGAGAAAAGCTGTAAAGCACGTGTGAGCTCCTGGCAAATCGCTTCCCTAATCGACTCCACCGCAGCACGCGATTTTTCCTGATCGGCTCGAGGCAAAGACAGCCCCATTTCACGTTCAAAAATCACCAGGCCATTGAGCATGACATAGCAATGACTGCCTTCACTGCACAGCTGCAGCAACGCAACTGGCAGATTCTGATCCGCTTCCCGACCCGAACCCAGCAATGCCAACGAGGCCGCCATGACCTGAGATTCAACATCGATCACCAGCGGACGCAAGCCCACTGCATCGGCCAATGCGAGTCGTTCATCAATACGCTCCTTGCGTGCGGCCGACAGCATCACATCCACATAGCCCTCATGATTTACTGAAGGGCCTACCGTGACGAAATCAAGGCTGATTTCGTCAAGCGAAAATGGTAGCGTCTGACTCGCCTCCGTTTCGACCTGCATTTCCATTTCCTCGTCATACAGGGTGGCGGGTAGCGTCAGCATTTTTTTGATGACGGCACCGGAAGGTAGTGCCATGGCTGCGGTTTTCAAGCGCGTGCCACTGTGTTTGAGCGCACGGCGCAGCGATTCGGTGAGAGGCTCCATCTGTGAAAAGCTGCCGTCACGCAAGGCGCCGGATGGCACAGGCTCCTGCGCGTAATGTGCGACCCGGAAATGTTTACCCTCCCGAACGAGTTCCATGATGCGTATGCCCGCCGGACTGACATCGACGCCCAGTACCGGTGTCTGATGGCGACGAAACCATGAACCCACAGAAAACATTCGTAAACACTCCGCGCAAGAGATGTTGCCATTTTTAAAATTTGACGCGGATCCTAACAAGTGCCTTTTCAGAATGTAAAGCCGCATGGGCTTTGCGTTGTCAAATGCCGACGTAAATCAGCGCACAAGAGGCATTGAACACAGCAAGCTTGCCATGAGCTAGCTCAACGCCGCGGGTCAACCGTTATAATCGGACGCTCCAAGGCTTTCATGCCTACCTCATTTCTTCCCGAATGAATTCATCCACTCCGAACGGGGATGCACCCAAGGGCGAGCGCCCTTACATCCTGCCGGCACCACTCAAAATGGCGCTGAGCCTCTTGACCACCGTAGGAGGCCTTGTACTGATCGGCGTGTTGCTGGCGGGCTTCATCCTGATGATGGCTTACCCCAGCCTGCCGGACATTGATGCGCTGGCAACCTATCAACCCAAAATGCCACTGCGCGTTTTTTCTGCAGATAATGTGCTGATCGGAGAATTCGGTGAGGAAAGACGCAGCCTGGTGCGTTACAAAGATATTCCTCCGGTAATGAAGCAAGCCGTTCTGGCGATCGAGGATGATCGTTTTTACGAGCACGGTGGTGTCGACTATTGGGGAATTTTGCGCGCAACGATTAACAACACCTTCGGTGGCAGTCGTCAGGGTGCCTCGACCATCACGCAGCAAGTAGCGCGCAATTTCTTTTTATCCAGCGAACAGACCATCAAGCGTAAGCTGTATGAGGTACTACTTGCCTGGAAAATAGAAAAGACACTGACGAAAGACCAGATTCTCGAGTTGTACATGAATCAGATTTACCTCGGACAGCGAGCGTATGGCTTTGCCTCCGCAGCCCAGATTTATTTTGGTAAAAAGCTCAATGAAGTAACTGTTGCTGAAGCTGCGATGCTCGCCGGCCTCCCCAAGGCACCTTCCGCCAATAATCCCGTCGTGAACCCAAAACGTGCAAAGGCGCGTCAGCAGTACATATTGCAGCGCATGCATGATCTGGGCTATATCACTACGGCCCAATATGAGAAGGCGCGCGATGAAGAACTCCGGATCAAAATGGATAGCACGGACTTCGGCATTCATGCCGAATACGTTTCGGAAATGGCACGGCAGATGGTCTATGACCAATTCCGTGAAGATGCCTATACACGCGGCTTCAATGTGTTCACCACCATTACCAAAGCCGATCAGGATGCTGCGTATCTGGCGCTACGTCGCGGTGTGCTTGAGTATGAAAAACGTCAGCCTTATCGGGGACCCGAAGGCTATATGGATATTCCAGCCAACAAATCCGAAGCAGAGGCCGCAATCGAGTCCGAGCTTGCCGAGCACCCCGATAGCGATGGCATTATTGCTGCTGTAGTTTTATCGGCCAGCTCCAAGAACGTGCAGGCATTGCTAGCGTCCGGCGAAGAGATCACGATTGCCAATACCGAGCTCGGTGCTGCTGCTGCAGCCCTTACGGATAAAATGCCGGCAAACAAGCGCATACGACGCGGCGCAATCATACGCGTGATGCAGGAAGGCGCGGGCTGGTCCATCATTCAGCTACCTGAGGTGGAGTCGGCGTTTGTATCCATCAGTTCTGAAGATGGGCGCATCAAGTCACTTGTCGGTGGCTTTGATTTCAGTCGCACAAAATTCAATCATGCGACCCAAGCCTGGCGCCAGCCTGGCTCGACCTTCAAGCCCTTCATCTATTCGGCCTCACTGGAAAAAGGTTTGTCGCCTGCCACCATGATCAATGACGCACCCATCGTATTTGATGCCGGCAAAACGGGTTCGCAAGCATGGGAACCTAAAAATTATGACGGCAAATATGATGGCCCATTGTCCATGCGCAAAGGTTTGACGCGTTCCAAAAACATGATCTCGATCCGAATCCTGGATCGAATCGGTGTCAATTACGCACAGGAGTACGTGACACGCTTCGGCTTTGATCGCGAAAAAAATCCCCCATATCTGACAATGGCGCTGGGCGCCGGCGCCGTGACACCGTTACAGATGGCTGGCGCCTATGCCGTGTTTGCCAATGGCGGATACAAAATCAATCCTTACTTGATTTCGAAGATTACAGATAACAGTGGCCGTACGCTGTTTCAAGTAACGCCTGAACGTGCTGGCGACGAGAACCTGCGCGTCATCGATGCTCGTAACGCGTATCTGATCGACAGCATGCTCAAAGATGTGGTCAAACATGGTACTGCCATGCGAGCCTTGGCACTCAAACGTCCCGACATCGCAGGCAAGACCGGCACCACCAATGATTCCATTGACGCCTGGTTTGCGGGTTATCACCCCAAACTGGTCGGTGTGGCGTGGATCGGTTTCGACAAACCCAGAAATCTCGGAAGTCGCGAAACAGGCGGCGGCCTGGCGCTACCCATCTGGATCAGTTACATGCAAAAAGCGCTGCAAGGATTGTCCGTACAAGAGCGCGTCATGCCAGCCGGTGTGACCACCTACGCGGGCGATTACGTGTATACCGAATTTGCGGATGGCAGCGGAGTGAGCTCGGTCGGGCTGACGCCGTCTGGTGATGCCGACGGAGCCGGCGAGAAAAAAGAAGACGAGCCCCAGAGCGAAATCTTTTAGGGGGATTGATCAAGCATTTCCCTGATCCTGTTTCAGATGAAGTATCGCGCCGGCCTGCGCACTGGCCAGCCGGGACAGTGAAGCAAAAAGTTCTGATCCATCTCGGGTATCTTTCCAGTGCTGATCATCCGTCATACGGTAGTGAAATCCGCCGGCTCGAGCAGCGATCCAGATTTCCTGCATGGCTGCTTGCGTGTTAACGATGATTTTCGAGCCCTGATCGATAAATTCGATTTCCAACACGTTGCCGCTGCGACTGCATTCCAGATCGACATCCGCAGCATCGCCGGCTCGCTCCATGCCAATTTCAATCGCATCCAATACAGCCTCTGCGGCTGCAAGGAACTCAGATTCGCTCATGCTAAACTCCGGTAGATTTTTTAACAGGCCGCAGTCTTGAATAAAGGCGGTCTCCAAGTGAATTTTGATCATCATGCTCAGATTCAGCATCATTTTAGCGGCGATCGCATTATCCGGCCTGAGCGCTTGCGGACAGACTGGCCCGCTCTACCTGCCCGATCGTCCCGCGCCCACCACCAAGACCGACACTGAGTTTGATGCTCAGCCTGCCAAACCAGATACCACTAGCAAGCCCTGAATACTGTGAATACGCCGCATTTCCATTACCGTGATGGTGAACTTTTTGCCGAAGGTGTCGCGCTAAGCGCCATAGCGAAAGCCTTTGGCACACCGAGCTATGTCTACTCACGCGCCAGCCTGACTGAAAATTTCCTCGCCTACGACCAAGCCTGCCGCGCACATGGCCGCGGCGAAGGATTGGCGCTGATCTGCTATGCGGTCAAATCCAATGCCAATATTGCGGTTCTTAATCTGCTATCGAAGCTGGGATCGGGCTTTGACATCGTCTCTGGGGGCGAACTGCAACGCGTGATCGCGGCAGGCGGTAATCCGCGCAAAGTGATTTTTTCCGGCGTGGGTAAAACACGCGATGAGATGCAACTGGCGCTGTCGCATGACATCCTGTGCTTCAACGTTGAATCGATTCCGGAGCTGCATCGTCTGAATGAAGTCGCATCCAACATGGGGAAACGTGCTCGCGTATCGCTGCGCGTGAACCCGGATGTCGATGCGAAGACCCATCCGTATATCTCCACTGGCCTCAAGGACAACAAGTTCGGCATTGCTTTTGAAGATGCACTGCCCACCTACCGGGTTGCGGCCAGCTTGCCCAGTCTTGAAGTCACGGGTATTGATTGCCATATCGGTTCTCAGCTGCTCGATGACGCACCGCTGCTCGAAGCGCTGGACAAGATCATCGAGCTCGTCGACCAGCTCGCCTCCGAAGGCATCGACCTGCACCATCTGGATATCGGTGGTGGTATCGGTATCTGCTACGACCAGGAAAAACCGGTGGCGGTCGGAGATTATCTGGCACGGCTGTTTGCGCGCATTGATCGCTGGCGCGCAGAGAAGTACAACAGCAAGCCATTGACCATCATGTTTGAACCCGGCCGGTCTATCGTTGGTAACGCGGGTGTGCTTGTCACCGAAGTGCACTACCTGAAGCATGGCAGCTCCAAAAATTTCGCTGTCGTCGATGCCGCAATGAATGACCTGATGCGCCCGGCGATGTACGAGGCTTGGCATGGCGTTCAGGTGGTCAAACCCCAGTCCCATGAATCACACATTTATGATGTGGTCGGGCCTGTATGCGAATCAGGTGACTGGCTCGCTCGTGAACGCGCGCTGGCAGTTGCGCCCGGTGATTTGCTGGCCATTATGTCAGCCGGCGCCTATGGCATGACCATGGCTTCGAACTACAACACGCGCGGTCGCGCTGCCGAAATATTAGTTGATGGCGATCAGTTCAGTCTGATCCGTCGGAGGGAAACAGCGGCTGAGCTATTCGCACTCGAATCGATTCCGAAGTAATTGGTTTATCCGCGGCGCAGAGTATCCCGACGTAACCAGATCAATCGTAACGCCAACAACACAGCGATCACCGCGGCAATCACCAGCGGCTCGGTAAAATTGTTTTTGCCTGCTCGCATCCACCAGAAATGCAGCAGGGCCAATATCGCAATCAGATAAATCAGGCGATGCAGCACGGACCAGCGCCTGCCTAGTTTCCTGAGCATGAAGTCGTTACTGGTCAATGCCAGTGGTACCAATAACACGAAGGCTGAGAAACCCATCGCAATGAAGGGGCGCTTCAAAACATCGCGCATCATCTCGGCAAGATCAAAAAAATGATCGAACCAGATGAAGGTCAGAAAATGAAGGCTGGCGTAAAAGAAGGTGAATAAGCCCAGCATGCGACGAAAGCGAATGAGCGCGTTCAGACCGGTGACGCGGCGCAGCGGTGTGACGGCGAGTGTCAGACAAAGAAAATACAACGTCCAGTCACCCGTGGCACGGGTAATAAATTCAATCGGGTTGGCGGTGAGCCCGTCCTGCAAACCCAGTACGATCAGACGCAGTAAAGGCAGCAACGAGAGCCCAAACACCATCCACTTTGCCCAGAGCAGCTGTCGGGGACTAAAGCGCATGGTATTGGTCAGTAGAATTTTTTGAGGTCCATGCCTGAGTACAGCGATGCCACTTCAGGGTAGCCATTGAACATCAGGGTCTTGCGCTTGCGCGTGAGGAAGCCATCTTCACCAATACGACGCTCCGTGGCCTGCGACCATCTTGGATGACTGACTTCCGGATTCACGTTGGAATAGAAACCATACTCGTCAGGTGCGACGCTATTCCATGCTGTTTTGGGCTGGGTTTCGGTCAAGCGAATGCGCACAATAGATTTCGCCGACTTGAATCCGTATTTCCAGGGCACGATGATGCGAACCGGTGCCCCATTCTGATTTGGCAGTACCTGCCCGTACATGCCCAAGCTGAGCATAGTGAGTGGATGCATGGCCTCATCCAGACGAAGTCCTTCGATATAAGGCCATGACAAAACCCGGCTGCCCAGCCCTGGCATTTGCGCAGGATCGGCGAGCGTGGTGAATTCCACGAATTTCGCATTCCCTGTCGGTTCGACTTTGCGTATCAATTCGGCCAGCGAATAGCCAGCCCAGGGAATCACCATCGACCAGCCCTCCACACAGCGCAGACGGTAGAGGCGCTCCTCAACAGGCGCGAGTTTGAGCAGACTGTCGATATCGAGTGTGATGGGCTTTTTGACTTCACCATCGATGCGCACGGTCCAAGGTTTTGTTTTCAGCGATCCAGCGCGCACCATGGGATCGCCCTTGTCGAGACCGAACTCATAGAAATTGTTGTAGCTCGTCGCGTCTGCGATAGCAGTCGCTTTGTCCGCAACGGTATAGGCTGGATTGATGCGCGCCGGTAGACGTGCGCGTGATGCCGCCTCATTGGCCACCGCAGCTTCAACCAAAGCGCCTGCCGACAAACCGCCCGCAGCGAGTTGCGCCAGAAAATGGCGGCGTGATTGCAGTTGCTCTCGCGGCGTAATTTCGGAGGGTAGTGGATCAGTAGAACGAGGAAGTTTGATCAGCATGCTGGCTCCATGATGCTGTGCGGGTGACACCCGAACAAGCATAGGCTATCTGAAGACAGCCTATGCTCGGTCTGCTTACAACTCGCCGTAAGAATGCAAGCCGGACAGAAACATATTCACGCCCAGAAAAGCAAAGCTGGTGACGAGCAGCCCGCCGATCGCCCACCACGCTGCCACTTGCCCACGCAAGCCTTTCATAAGGCGCATGTGCAGCCATGCGGCGTAATTAAGCCAGACAATCAATGCCCAAGTTTCCTTGGGATCCCATGACCAATAACCACCCCAGGCTTCGGCAGCCCAGAGCGCGCCGAGAATGGTGGCGATCGTGAAGAAAGCAAAACCAACAGCGATTGCCTTGTACATGATGTCATCGAGAACCTCGAGCGAGGGCAAACGATCCGACAGTATGGATTTGGATTTCAGCAGATAAGCGACGCCCACCATGGCTGCCAGCGCGAATGTGCCGTAGCCAATGAAGTTGGCAGGGACATGAATTTTCATCCACCAGCTTTGCAACGCGGGCACCAGCGGCTGAATTTCATGCGCATCACGGCTGGTCATGTACCACAGCAAAAATCCGACAGCTGCGGAGATCACCAGCAGGATGAAGGCACTCACCTGACGGGTCTCGTATTTTTCTTCGTAGAAGACAGTAAACAAGGCCGTAATCAGGCAAAACAAGACGAACACTTCGTAGAGATTCGATACCGGGATATGACCAATATCCGCACCCAGCAGATAGGATTCATACCAGCGCACCATAAGGCCTATGAAGCCCATCAATATCGCGGCCCAGCATAAGCGACTTCCGACGGCACCACCAAAATCTGAACGCGAGAGCAAGCCACCCCAGTGGAACACGGTGGACAAACCAAACAGGAAG
>JACCDL010377680.1_pt1 | contig 10653 bp, 8 predicted proteins | sample 7441931 | NCBI WGS metagenome assembly JACCDL01 (sample SAMN15323437, study PRJNA562643) | freshwater metagenome | isolation source: river surface water | place: USA:Blue River Watershed | collected 2017-08-16 | reverse complement strand
GTTCATATTATACATCTTCGGGTGTTACAAGAAGTATTAACATATGTGAAACTACTGACGATTTCAACGTAACAATTGTATTTGAAAGGTATAAAGAATATTTCAATTGTGAAATTGATAATGATGGTGGGTATAATGATTTAATTATGGGTCCTCACGCAGTTCCATATTCAGATTCAAAATGGGAACAGACGGACTTTATAAACAGACAATTCATAGGTCATTCGACACAAATTGCGTCGGGTTATACGATAACAAATGCTTCAGATGTGATTCTTTCAGGTTCAATACCTCAATATACATTTGTTGAAGAATTGAATAAGAAATGGGCAGGTGAAAAACAAAGAAGATTAGGTAGATTAAAAATATATTTGAATGGAACACCAATTTATAAGTTAGAAAATTGGGAGGAGATTATCCCTTCAGATAGAGGAGTTCAACCATTTATTCAATCATGGGGTGGAGGAACTGGTTTGATGAATAGTTTACATAATGGTGTTTGTTTATTCAACATTAAAAAAATAAAATACTTTGAAGAACCGTTAGATTTTGTTCACGTGAGACATCATTTCAGGAACCAAATTTTACCGAATTATACAATAACAAATTGTGGATGTTAAAAAAAATATAATATGGAATTTTTTATAAGACAAGGGGCAAGTGACCCAATATTAAAATTAAGATTAATCGATGACGGTAAAAATGATAAATCGTCATTTAACGATACATTAGAAACCGCAATTATCACATTTGATATGTTTGATACTAAAACAGGTGAACCAGTATTATTAGATGAGCAATGTAATATTACAACGAGAACAAAGTTATACCACCAAACAACCGACGAATACTATATAGTTTATAGATTTACCGAAGAACAAACATCACAAATTGGAAAATTTGAGGGTAGAGTCAATGTACAATTTACAGACGGGTTAGGTGGTCTTATGAGTAAATTAATTTTACCCATAAAAGAGAAACTTTACATCAACATTTCGTAATACGAACTTTTTTCTTTATTATTTATAATGTAATTAAGGCAAATTGTGGATTACCCACAAGCTAATACGTCACATTAAAAAAAAATATAATGAAAGAAGTAATTTCGCAGGAAGTTATCGAGAACTTCCTCAATGGGGGTGACCCAGAAGAGTTTATCGTAGGTGTAGAATACGATTATCCAACCAACACAATTTACAAAATCATTCAAGACCCCGTTCAAGGGAAAATCATTAAACCTGATACATTTACGCCATTTATTTGGGTGGGTGATTTAAGTGGTTTAGGATTTTATCAGAATTCAAAGGCAATTCAGAAAAAGAGAATGGGAGAGTTCGGTATTCTAATCGAAAAATTAGAAACTCAAGGTAACGAACGTTTGGAAAATGGTATGACCCATTTAGTTAAAAGTATGAAATCATACACTGATTTGATTTCGTTCTTTAGAATGGGTGGTCTAAATCCTTGGGACGAAAAGTATCGTCAGTATTTCACAATTTTAAACCCTGTTGAACAATATCTTATTCAAAAGAAAAAACGTTTGTTCAAAGGAATTGACGATTATGGTGGTGTTCATCGATTTGTATTCGATATTGAGACCACGGGATTGGAACCTGAAACTTGTAATATCATTTTGATTGGAGTTAAGGACAACCGTGGTTTGAATGAAACTATTCCAGCATTTGGTGAAGATGGTGAAAAGAAGTGTATTGAAAGATTTTTTGAACACATTAGACAATTAAAACCTACAATTGTTGCTGGTTATAACTCTGCTTTCTTTGACTGGCCGTTTATATTAAAACGTGCAGAAATACTTGGTGTTGATGTGAATGGGTTAACTCAAATATTCACAACACAAGGAATGAAAGAGAAAGAGGGGATGTTAAAACTTGCGAACGAAATTGAACCTTATACACAACACGTTATATGGGGTTTCAATATTATTGATATTGCACACTCCGTTCGTAGAGCACAAGCAATTAATTCTGAGATTAAGTCGTGGGGTTTGAAATACATTACAAAGTACTTGGAAAAAGAGAAAGAGAATCGTGTGTACGTTGACGGTGGAAAAATCTCTAAGATATATCTTGATAATGAAAGTTATTATGTTAATCCGAAGACAGGTGGATACAAACAAATAGGTGAGCCGGGTACTGAAGGGTTATTACAAAAATATCCGGGTAAATTTGAAATATGGCCAGGTAGAAAAATTGTAGAACAATATCTTGACGATGACTTGTATGAGACGATGATTGTCGATGACTCATTCTCTCAGTCAACATTCTTACTTTCTAAATTAGTACCTACCACATACGAAAGAATTGCAACGATGGGTACTGCAACATTGTGGAAGATTATCATGTTAGCGTGGTCATATGAAAATGGTTTAGCAATTCCCGCAAAAGATGAGAAACGTGCAATCACGGGAGGTTTATCTCGTTTGTTGAACGTGGGTTACTCTAAAGATATTGTTAAGTTTGACTACTCATCACTCTATCCATCTATTCAACTTGTATATGATGTATTCCCTGAATGTGATGTGATGGGTGTACAGAAATCAATGTTAAAATATTTCCGTAACATTCGTATTAAATATAAACATCTTGCTGGTGAATTAAAAAATACTGATCCTGTTGCATCGGAAATGTACGACCGTAAACAATTACCAATCAAGATTTTTATCAATGCGTATTTTGGTAGTTTATCCGCACCACACGTATTTCCTTGGGGTGATATGAATATGGGTGAAACCATTACTTGTGTTGGTCGTCAATGTTTACGTATGATGATTATGTTCTTTATGAAGAAAGGTTATAAACCTCTTGTAATGGACACGGATGGTGTAAACTTTGAAACTCCTGACAGTGCAAAAGATACGGTGTATATTGGTAAGGGTTTAAATGAATTAGTTGTTGCAGGTAAAGAATATCATGGAATTGAAGCAGATACGGCAGAATTCAATGACATCTTTATGAGGAATGAAATGGGTCTTGATATTGACTACACTGCACCTGCTTGTATTAACGTATCACGTAAGAACTATATTATTAAATTAGTTAAGAAGGGTAAAGAGAAAATCAAATTAACAGGTAACACAATTAAGTCAAAGAAACTACAAACATATATTGTGGAATTTTTAGATGAAGGATTAAAGTATTTGTTAAATGGTGACGGACATTCGTTTGTTGAATTGTATTATGATTACGTAAATAAAATTTACAATAAAGAAATACCATTATCAAAGATTGCAAATAAAGCTCGTGTTAAACAATCGGTTAATGATTATAAGAAGCACATTCAAAAGACAACTAAAGCCGGTTCATTAATGTCACGTCAGGCACACATGGAATTAATTATTCAAAATGATTACCCTGCCGGTTTAGGGGATACAATTTATTATGTGAATAATGGTGTCAAGAAATCTTCAGGTGATGTAACTAAGATTAATAAACCAACTAAGAAACAACAAGAAGAGTTCATGACGAAGAATGGTTATCCGATGCCAAATGATTACATCGAGATTAACTGTTATATGATTCCTGAAAAGGAAATAACAAACAATCCCGATTTAACAGGTGATTATAATGTTGCACGTTATTTAAGTAATTTTAATAAACGTATGGAACCATTATTATGTGTATTCAAACCTGAAATACGTGATGAGATTTTAATAGATAATCCCGAGGATAGACAATACTTCACTAAAGGCCAATGTGAATTGGTAAATGGTTTCCCACTTAAAGAAGAAGGTCAGGATAAGTTTGACGAAGTAATGACACTATCAGATAGTGAGGTGTTATTTTGGAATCGTATAGGTCGTGATCCTTTCTTTATGTATGTGGAAGATAGTTTAAAATTAGCGGACCCTTATTGGGTTGAACACAATAGAAAAGTTGTATCAATGCAAGCGGAAAGTATTAAGAGTAATGAAGATGAAATAATCGAAACAAATGGTAACGATTATGCTTATCACGCAATCGAAAGTTAGGAGTAAAATATGTCGTTTTTAAAATAGGTGGGGTTTATTTCTGAATAGTTTAAATCCCATCTATTTTCAATACTTTTTTTATACAAAATTTTACTTAATCTTATTGGTGTATTTTTGAATAGTGTTATTTCATCTTCAACATCACCATAAAAGATATTTTGTATTATTGTTTGAGTCCAATTTATATATTTTTCATCGATTTTGGAAAACAATTCAACTTTATAGTCTCTATTTCTACCATACACAGAGTTACCTTCTTTCCATGACCAATAGACTCCTAATCTTTTTATTTTTTTATTCTTTAAATTATCAAACCAATCTCTATCAACAGTGATTGACCTATATATTTCTACTGTGCCGTCACTTTTTATTTTTGATAATAAATTTTTAATTGACGGACTTTCCAATTGATTATTTAAAAATGATGTCATTTCTGAAGAATTCATAATTGACACAAATTGATTTTTATCAATATCAGAAACGTCAGGACCATAACTAAAATCCTCAAAATACTTTTTAGTTTCCGCATTAGGATATTCGCTATAAAACGAATCTAAAAGAATGTTTAAGTCTGTATTAACAAACATGTTTATTAAAGAAATCTTTAACTTCTTTAACAACATTTCCTTATCCATTTTTTTTATTGACTCTTCATTGATTAAGTCAATTAATTTAAGTCCACTCATTTAAACAATATTAATAGGGGAAGGCATCGCTCTGAATTTAAGAGACTTGTTTAAATTTTCAGCTTCGTTCGCTTTTCTTTCTATCATCTTATCAGGACGTAATCTTTCGAGACGTTGCATTAGTTCCTCAACTAATTTCATTTTCTCGTCTTTACCTTCAGTGATTAAAGATTGATAATCTAATTTAACAGAACTATCAGGAACTTGTAAGTCTCCTGAGAATTTACCCCAAATTCTACCTAAACCTTCTTTAGAATATGCGATTAGATATTTTCTAACCCAGTTCTGAGAAGGTTTATTTAATTTGTCCCAAGTTAATTCTTCGGTCATAACATCAGATGGAAGTTTTACAACATCTTTGTTTTTCTCTAAACATGTGTCTCTATCCATAGTATCATAATACCAATACCAAACCTGATAGTTATTTTTCTCAATTGCACCAAAGTCATATTTTCCACCCGGTACATTATATAGATGTATGTATTTCTTACCTTCAGGACCCGCAGTGATTCTATAAGTTAAATCACCACCAATCAAACGGTTTTTAAGGTTTCTATCCCCCATTCTAAGTAACATGTCAAACGCTGGCATCATAAAATAAGAACCTGCATTACCCATTTGAGCCATACCTCCAAAACCACCAAATCCAAGACCACCAAGTCCGCCGAATCCACCAATGAACGGGTCAACAATTGAATCGGTAAGGGACGCTCTACTAAACCATAACAATTCATTTATTTCACGACCGGCAGGTATTTCATATACTTGTTGACCTGAAACTAAGGTAAAATAGTCTTTTTTAAGTTCAGATTCACCACCAGCTTGTAATCCAACAATCTTTGAATATGCATATGTAAACTGAGTTTCATAGTCCACACTTCTTGTTGTGAAAGCTCTACTCAATGATTGAGTGTCTAAATTAAGACCGATTAATGATGACCATTGGGACTCAATTAACCAATCACTAACGTATTGTTCGTACTCTGACAAGGATAATTCTAAGAATGTGTCCATTTGTTCTTGAGTTAACTCAATTCCACGAACGGGCATACCCAAAAGGTGGAAAACTTGTGTATATAACTTATCTTTCTCTTGTTCTGAAATAATTGTCGCCATAATTTTGTATATTCCTATAAATATCGTATATTTGAGTATTATGAATGGTACAATAGAAAAAGTAATTGACTTTAATTTCATGCAAAATCTATTTGATTTGGGGTTTATGAAAGGTAGAGGATGGAAATCACACTATTTTAGAGAGGCTCAAAATTGTTTTAAAAAACATTATGAACCAATTAATAAATGGAAACAAAACCCAAATGATAATACAAAATGGGGACATTATAATGATGATAATCTTTGGTCTTGGACAAATAGAATAAACACACATCCAAATTGTTGCTTATCTCTTTATAATTGGGCGTTAAAAAATAATCCAGACGTTTTTATTGATTTTGGTAATCCCGAATTTCATGAATATAATTCAAAAAGAATGTGGGCTTTTGTTGACAAGTATTTTGATAAAATTTTCGCAAAAGACAGCATTTATTATAATGAGTTAAAAATGAAATGTCAAAAATCATGGAATAATGGTAACATATCTATGGTTGCCATTATTTTATCATTAAAACTTTTTTTTAAAAAACTTGGGGTTGTCAGTGATATTGAATACACATATAACTACGGTGATGGTGGGGATATGGATGGAATTGATTTAACTTTTAAATTAAACGGGAAAATAAAAACAATACAAATAAAAAGTGGTACATATCAGCCTATTATGGGTGAAGAATATCATATTAAAGGGTCACCAAATGATTTAGAATATGATATTGATTATTATGGTTATGTTAATGTGAATAGTTACAGAGAATCAACTTCAGTTATAATATTTGAGAATAGTGAAGATAGAAAGAAATTATATAAAGAGGACAACACTATTATAGTAAAAAATGAATTAATAATTGATGTAAAAAACGAAAATATGCCGATACCTGAAAAATTAAATGAAATTTTATTATTCTGTTCTAAAAAAGATTTGGAATTTAGGTTAAATAAAGAATCTGATAAAAACAATGTAGATATTGATTTAAATAAAAAAATAATTACAATATCTATAGTTGATTTTGAAGATACTCATTTATCAAAATACTTGTCAGAAAAATTTGAAGAGTTAAAAGAGACTCTTAAGTAAATCTCTACTAAAGGATTCAGAATATTCACCATCCCCCATAACTTGGTCGATAATTCCTTTCTTCTTCTGAAGAATATTATAAATAACTTTTTCAACGGTGTTCTCAAATACAGGATAGTATACGAGAACACTATTTTTTTGTCCGTATCTATATGCTCGGTCTTCACCTTGTGAGTGGTCAGCGGGGACAAATGATAAGTCATTCATAATAACAACTTCCGCAGCGGTTAATGTAATACCAACACCCGCAGCTTTGATATTACCGATGAATACTTTAATTTTATCGTCGGTTTGAAATCTATCAACATTTTCTTGACGTTTATCTTTGTGCATACGTCCATCAAGTGTTACAGAATTCTTTTTATACTTTTCGTGTAACATATCTAATGTCATGGTGAAGTTAGTTAACACAATTACCTTCTTACCTTGTTCTAAACATCTATCAATAATTTCACAAGTATATGGAATCTTCTCGTAGGCAATCAACTGTCGTACTCTCATTAATCGATTTAATGTTACAGTTAATGTTTCTTTATCTTTGTTGTCACTACTAATACGAGTAAAGTCGTCCATTTCCTCTTCGTACATTTTACTATTCATTTCAACAAAGATTGGTGTCACAATCTTTTCAGGTAAATCAAGAATATCAGTTTTCATTCTACGAAGAACATATGATTTAGTTCTTTCACGAAGTTCATCCAAATTACTTGCTCCACTTGTATTCCAAACTTTTCTATTACCAACTGTAAATTGGTAACCTTTACAATATCTACGAACATACGATTGCCAATTCAATGTTAAAGGTGAATCAACAATCTTTAATAAATTGAAATAGTTTATTGGTCTTGAGGTCATCGGAGTACCTGTCAACAACCATACCTTTGGTATTTTTTCTAACACATCATTTAATAAACGTGTTCTGTTGGCTGTTGAATTTGAGATGTAGTGTGCTTCGTCTACGATTGCCAGGTCAAAACCGGCATTAACCAATAATTTATAATCGTCACTATCCTCACTCTTGTCTGTGGTGTGGTAGTTCTTAATAATATCATAATTAATAATATAGTAGTCAAATGTTGATCCCCATTTACGACCCTCAACGATTAAAACTTTGCGGTCTGAATAATTCTTTATTTCTCTGTCCCAATTTATCTTTAAAGATGCGGGACATACTATAAGTACTTTCTTGGCACCACTTTCTAACGATGCAATAACCGCAGATGTTGTTTTACCAAGACCCATATCATCTGCTAATATGAATTTGTCATTTGCAAGTAATTTTTCAATGGCAACTTTTTGATGTTCCATTGGAGGTCGACTATCGTATTTTGAATAATCAATTACTCTATCTAGTTTCTTTTCTTCTTGGACAATTGCGGCTTTAGGTAACCACATTGCAGTTAATTGGTCACTATCCAATACTTTACCCCATATATGGAAAGCCTTTTCGGAATCACACAATAATTTTTCACACCATATCTTTTCAGGTGGTTTTGGAAGTAATCTATCTTCCATTATTTTCTCACCAAAGGTTGATACTATATTAATATATTTTCTCGCTACTTTTGGTGTTACATCTTTATACTTTAAAACATATTCTGATTGTGGTCTCGTTAATTTAAAATTTTTAACTTCCACAAATTTTCTCTTCCATTCCAATAATTGGTTATTGGAACCCTCGTATGTTGAAAGCACTTCTCTCGCTTCTATTTCAGGAATCATTTTTGACATCTTTTAAAATATACATAAATAGAATGGAAGATTAAACTATTTATTAGGGTATGGACAATAAACTACCAATCACAAGATTATCAAAATTCATATCTCAAGACGATTTTGACATCAATATTCAAATGGGACAAGAATATCTTCACGGGGATATTAACTTTAAATTGGTCCTATATCGTGTTGATAGAGAGAAAACGGGTATAGACGACGTATATGCTGAAGTTGGGTTGGATGAAATAAAATATTTCCCACCGATTGAGTTTAATGCATTGGTTAAAATTGATGAACCTAAGAATTCATCATATAAAGGTGGTTTATTAAGATATAATGAGCCGGGTAATATGGTTTTATCGGTTTATATCAATCATCTTAATGAATTAGGTGTGGATATTAAATACGGTGACTACATTGGTTACCCTGAATCAGAAACAAGAACACGTTTCTATACAGTAACTAACGACGGTAAGGTTACATCTGACAATAAACACAATATGTGGGGATTCAAACCTCATTACAGAACTATAACTTGTGCTCCGGTACAAGACAAAACATTTAGAGGAGTATAACATGCCATTACCAAAAAGGAAAACAAATTTATCAGTCTACAAGGGTACTGAATTAACGAAACGAAGACAGGAGTTATTAGATAAAATAACTAAGTCGGATTCGTTTTTACCCGATTCTGTGTTACATGATGATTTAGATAAGGGTATGTTAGACTATGTTAGTGAAACATTCGTTGTTGAATCTGACGGTGTTAAAATACCAGTTGTTAATAAGATATTAACGGTACAAAGATGGGGTGAGTTTGCTAATAATTGGGAGTTTTCGGATAAAGATGGTAATATGGAATTACCGTTTGTTGCAATCATTAGAAAACCTGAGGTTCAATTAGGAACAAATCCATCAGTTCAAAGAACAATACCTGATAGACATCAAATATACTACGCATCGGTCCCTACATGGAACGGAACGAGTTTAGGTGCTGACATTTATACAATTCCACAACCAATACCTGTGGATATTTCTTATGATGTTACTATTGTTTGTAACAAATTTAGAGATATCAATAAATTCAACAGAAAGGTTTTACAAAATTTCGCTTCAAGACAAGATTATACCACAATTAAAGGTCATTACATACCAATTGTTTTGGATAAGGTAGAGGATAATACTCCTATGGACACTTTGGATGGTAGAAGATTTTATATGCAAACCTATTCATTTACTATGTTAGGTTATTTAATTGACAACGATGAGTTTGAGGTAAAACCCGCAATTAGTAGGTTGTTTACTATGTTCGAATTCGTTGTTGATAATAAATTTAAGAACAAAAAAATATTCAATAAAGATACTGTTGTTCAAAAGGCTTCAATTATGGGTGATGGTTCCCAAACTGTTTTTAGTGTGGGTGAAAGTATAGGTACGTTATTTGAAGTTTTAGTGAATGGTGAGGTTCAAACCAAAGATGTGAATTTTTTACACGTGGCGTATACATCTAAGATTGAGTTTATACAAACGCCGGGTCAACCAACATTCCCTGCGGAGGGTGACACTATCACAATTTTATATTATAAGGGTAAGAGCAATAAAATCGCTGGTGATAATGGTAAGGTTTTACAATTCATTAGAGAAGAGTTCCATTACACAGGAGATGAACCAACAGGTTTAGACGGAAATCCATATTATATATTGAATTATGAATTTACTGAAATAATCACTGTTGAGATTAATGGTTTGGCTGAACAAGAAAACATCTGATATGAAGTTTATGAAGCGGTTGATAATGATGTTAACATAAGAACCATAAAATTATTAGGTATTCCTGCAATGGATTCCAAAGTTTCGATAGGTTATTTGTATTAAACATTAATATACTATGTACGAATTTATAAAAGGAGACACATCGATTAACCCAATAAACAGGGCGGTTAATATTATTAATACCTCTTTCATAGTAAAGGAAGGGGACACCCAATTTAGTGTCGGCGAAAATATAGGAACGTTGTTTTCGGTTTCAATTAATGGTATTTCACAAATTAGGGATTTAAATTTTT
>JACCDL010084138.1_pt1 | contig 10655 bp, 6 predicted proteins | sample 7441931 | NCBI WGS metagenome assembly JACCDL01 (sample SAMN15323437, study PRJNA562643) | freshwater metagenome | isolation source: river surface water | place: USA:Blue River Watershed | collected 2017-08-16 | reverse complement strand
TGGAAATGATCGGATTTTTAAAGAAACTACCCGCATTCCCAATGGTGCTTGGATCTGGTAACTTACTTACACGAATGGCCGAAACCACTTCAGAAATATCTTTGATACTCGGATGCTCTATTCCCCGATTGGCCAATTCATCTTGTATGGCTCCATAACTGGAATTGATCTCTGCTGATTTTTTGAGTCTATACGTTACTTCGGTAATGATGTACCGACCTTTAAGTTCTTGCTTAAAAATACTTTCACGGTACGAAAAGCCGCACTCACTTTTGGTAAATGTTCTAAACTGCCCCGTTTTGATTTCAAAGGCCTTGCACGATTCAAAAATCGTATCGAGTTCTACACCATATGCACCTATATTTTGCACTGGAGAGGCACCAACCGTTCCCGGTATCAGGCTCAGATTTTCCATTCCGGCAAAACCATGATTAACGGTATAATTAACCAAATCGTTCCATACTTCACCTGCAGCAGCAGTTACCAAAATACTTTCCGCTTCTTCGCAATGAGTGATCCCCTTGTTATTCATCCAGACTACCAAACCATCAACATCTTGAGTAAACAGCATATTACTGCCACCGCCGATAATCAGTAGTGGTAAGTCTTGAACCTTGGAATCAGCGAATAAGTCGACCAGATCTTGCTCCGATTGAATTTCAGCAAACCAACGAGCCTCGGCGGCTACACCAAAGGTATTGTGCTTTTTTAGAGAAACGTTTTCGCAGATAAGGGGCATCAGATAAAGCTACGCTTTTTTAAAATATTTACGAGATGCCCAAAGCAGGCCAAATTCTTCTGAAGGATTTTTCTTGGTGGATTTATGATGCATTTTATGTGCTCTCCGAATGCCCAACAAATACCAATTACTTGATTTAAACGCCTTAAAACGGTTATGTATAAACCAATCGTGGAAAATGAAGTAAATGATTCCGTACACAGAAATGCCCAGCCCAATCCAGAAGTAAACTCCAAAATCGTCTTTACCTAAATACATCAAATACATGGATAGTGCCGCAAAGCCGATACTGAACATATCATTCAGTTCCAGAAATCCATGCCGCTCCTGATGATGCGTTTTGTGAATGAACCACAATGGCCCATGAAATAAAAATTTATGGATAAACCAGGAAAAGCATTCCATCCCGATAAGGGTACACAACAGAATACCTATTGGGATCAGAATAGTCATTTAATTAAATATGAATTGCCCGGTTATCGGTTGCCGCAAGTGCAGCCTCCTTGAATGCTTCGGTAAAGGTTGGGTGTGCATGGCAGATGCGGGCAATATCCTCCGCAGAAGCACGGAACTCCATGGCCACCACGGCTTCAGCAATCACATCGGCAACACGTGGACCAATCATATGTACACCCAACAATTCGTCGGTTTGGGCATCAGCCAATACTTTAACTAAACCATCGGTATCCATACTGGCACGAGCACGTCCGCTTGCTTTGAATGGGAATGAGCCAGACTTGTATTTTCTACCTTGCTCTTTCAACTGCTCTTCGGTATAACCCACGCTGGCTACTTCTGGCCAGGTGTAAACTACACCCGGGATGAGGTTGTAATTGATATGCGGTTTCTGACCGGCAATGTATTCGGCAACAAATACGCCTTCGTCTTCAGCCTTGTGGGCCAACATGGCTCCACGAACCACATCGCCAATGGCATAAATACCAGGAACAAGCGTTTCTAAATGCTCGTTTACAGTAATTTTCTTACCGCGTTCTTCGAGTGTAATGCCAATATTTTCTAATCCTAAGCCTTCGGTATAAGCAGTACGACCAACCGCCAATAAGCAATAGTCGCCTTCAAGGCTGATATTTTTACCACTTGGATCATCGGCGGTAACGGTCACTTTGGTTCCTTTTACTGTAGCACCGGTTACTTTGTGACTGAGCAAGAATTCCATGCCTAATTTCTTAAGCGATTTCAACAATTCAGCACCTAAGGTTTTATCCATAGTGCTGATAATGGAATCTGCGAACTCTACAACTGTGACTTTAGCACCCAAACGAGCATATACCGAACCCAGTTCCAAGCCAATTACCCCTCCGCCAATCAAAATCAAGTGTTTAGGCACTTCCTTAAGGTTTAGCGCTTCGGTTGAGGTAATGATGCGTTTTTTATCGGGCTTCAAAAAAGGCAATTCAGTAGGTTTTGAACCAGTGGCAATAATCACATTTTTGGCAGTTATATTTTCAGAACTACCGTCTGCTTTACTGATTTTAATCGTGTTTTTATCTACAAAAGAGCCGTGACCTTGATAAGAGGTTACTTTATTCTTTTTAAAGAGATACGTAATTCCAGCTGTAGTTTGCTCAACCACTTCGTTCTTCCGCTTAATCATTTGTGGCATATCCACGTTCAAATCTTTCAGTTTAATACCATGTGTTTGGAAGGTATGTGCGGCATTGTGGTAATGCTCAGAAGAATCTAACAAGGCTTTAGACGGGATACAGCCCACATTTAAGCAGGTGCCGCCAAAAGTGGCATATTTCTCAACTATAGCAGTTTTTAAACCTAATTGGGCACAACGAATAGCGGCTACATAACCACCAGGACCGCTACCTATAACTACAACATCGTATTGCATGGATCGGAATTTAGTATTTGTCCAAAGTTACGGATTAAGGCTGCTTTTTTGAAATTTATAGGACTAGAATTCATCCCATTTTTACAATTAAACTCGGGATACAATCTTTACCTTAGTTCAATAAATCATTTTCATGAAACTAAAACTTTATTTGTTGTTCCTGTGCCTGACTTACAGTTTAACATCTGCTGGACAGAACAAGTCTACTTTCAATCGTGCAGATTCGCTTCGCGGTCAATTAACGCCACTTAGAACCTGTTACGATATCAATTATTACCACCTCGATGTGCGAATGGATATTGCCAACAAATCGGTATCCGGATCAAATGAATTTAGGTTTACCGCAACACAGGATTTCAACAAACTACAGTTTGACCTTTTTGAAAATTTAAAAGTGGAAAAAGTGGTTTATAAAGAGAAAGAGCTACCGTTTAAACGGGAGTTTAATGCTGTTTTTGTTGATTTTCCGGAAACGATTAAAACTGGCAGCAGGGAGCGTTTTACCGTTTTTTATAGCGGCAAACCCACTATTGCGAAAAATGCGCCATGGGATGGCGGCTTCATTTATAAAAAAGATAAACAAGGAAATCCCTGGGTAGCGGTAGCTTGCCAAGGTTTTGGTGCAAGCTCATGGTGGCCAAACAAAGATCACCAGGCGGATGAGGTGGATAGCATGATGATCAGCATCAGCGTACCCGATACCTTAGAAAATATATCAAATGGTCGCTTGGTGGGTAAAGAAAAACTAAACGATGGTTATACCAAATACCACTGGAAAGTAAGCTACCCAATCAACAATTATAATGTAACCTTTAACATTGGGAAATTCGCACATTTTAAGGACACCTTTGAGGGAGAAAAAGGACCATTAACACTTGATTTTTATGTGCTTCCCGAAAACTTAGAAAAAGCAAAAACTCATTTTGCTGCCGATGTAAAACCGATGCTCAAGTGCTTTGAATATTGGTTTGGCCCTTACCCGTTCTACCGTGATGGCTTCAAACTGGTAGAATCTCCACATTTGGGCATGGAACATCAAACTGCAGTGGCTTATGGCAATAAATATTTAAAAGGCTATTTGGGTAGAGATCTTTCTGGTACCGGCTTGGGGCTAACCTTTGATTTCATCATTGTTCACGAATCTGGCCATGAGTGGTTTGGCAACCAGGTAACCTCAAAAGATATTGCCGACATGTGGATACACGAAGGCTTTACCAATTACTCTGAAAGTTTGTTTGTAGAATGTCAGTTGGGCAAGGAAGCCGGTGCAAAGTATGTAAATGGAATAAGAAGGAATATTCAGAATGACAAACCGATCATTGGCCCGTATAATGTTAACCAGGAAGGTTCTGGAGACATGTACCCTAAAGGAGCCAACCTTCTGCATATGCTCCGTACCCTTATTAATGATGATGAAAAATGGCGCCAAATTCTACGGGGTATTCAAGCTACGTTTGGAATGCGAACCTGTACCACACAAGAGATCGAAAACTACATTAATCAACAATCAGGCAGAAATTTTAAAGCGGTTTTTGATCAATATTTACGTCACACAAACATCCCAACTTTCAACTATCAGATTAAAGGTAAAGTACTTAGCTATTACTGGACAGCCGATGTACAGAATTTCAATATGCCTGTTAAAGTGCAAATTAATGGCGATAAAAGTATGCTAGTACATCCCGTAACACGGAAAAAGAAAATGAAAATCAAAGGAATAGATCCGGAACGTTTTAAAGTAGATGATTTTAATTTCTACATTAAAACAAGAAAGTTATAAGATTTCAAATAGACAATAAAAAAGGCCTCAAAATGAGGCCTTTTTTAGTTTACGGAGATTAAACGCCTAACAATAGTCTTGCCGGATCTTCCAACAATTGTTTCACACGAACCAAAAATCCTACCGATTCACGTCCATCAATGATACGATGATCGTACGATAAAGCAACATACATCATCGGACGAATTTCCACCTGACCATGAATGGCAACGGGACGTTCTACAATATTGTGCATCCCCAAAATAGCCGATTGAGGTGCATTGATAATTGGCGTTGACATCATGGAGCCGAAAACACCTCCGTTAGTAATGGTAAACGTACCGCCGGTCATCTCGTCAATGGCCAATTTATTTTCACGGGCCTTGGTGGCTAAATCAACCACGGCCTGCTCAATTTGCGCTAAACTCATTAGATCGGCATTGCGAATAATAGGAACTACCAAACCTTTAGGGGCAGAAACCGCGATAGAGATATCGGCAAAATCGTTGTACACGATCTCTTCGCCTTCAATACGGGCATTTACGGCTGGGAATTCTTTCAATGCTTCGCAAACAGCTTTGGTAAAGAACGACATGAAGCCTAATCCTACACCGTGTTTTTCTTTGAATTTATCTTTGTATTTAGCCCGGATATCCATGATTGGCTGCATATCAACCTCATTGAAGGTGGTAAGCATGGCCGTTTCATTTTTAACCGCAACCAAGCGTTTAGCCACTGTTTTACGAAGTGAAGACATTTTTTCACGACGCTCTCCACGAGCACCACTAGGTACCGGAGCACTGGTTTTGCTTGGAGCAGAAGCAGGCGCTGCTGTTTTAGTAGCAGCTTGTGCTTTTAAGGCATCTTCCTTGGTTATGCGGCCACCAACACCGGTTCCGGTAGTGGTTTCTAAGCCTTTTTCTGCCAAAATTTTAGCAGCAGCTGGCGATGGAGCACCAGCAGCATAACTGTCTGATTTAGTTTCGGCAGCTGGTTTGCTTGCCGGCTGAGGAGTTTCTACCTTGGCAGGCTCTGCCTTTTTCTCTGCCGGAGCGGCACCACCCTCTTCAATGCTACAAACGGTCGCACCAATTTCCAAGGTATCGCCTTCTTTGGCAATGGTTTTCAATGTTCCGGCCTTTTCGGCAGTTAACTCGAAAGTAGCCTTATCCGATTCCAATTCGGCAATAATTTCATCCATTTCCACATAATCACCGTCCTGTTTAATCCAACGAGAAAGAACTACCTCGGTAATGGATTCGCCAACTGGCGGAACTTTAATTGCTAAACTCATAATTAGTTTAAATTAGTTTGTTAATCAATATCTGCAATCTTTTTGGTCGATTTTTTGACCGCTTTTTCTACTTGTTCACCAGCTGCACCATCAAACGCTGTTCCCACAATGTACATTTGCTGTGAAACATGTTGCTTGGCATATCCGGTGGCTGTACTGCTGCTTTCGCGGCGTGAAATAACCTCTAAATTCAGTTCAGATTTTCTGAATTTGCGGCATAAATAAGGCCAAGCACCCATGTTCTCTGGTTCCTCTTGAACCCAAATAAACTCCTTGGCGTTTTTGTATTTGGCTTTAATGGCATTCATCGCGGCAAGCGGAGTTGGATATAACTGTTCTAAACGAACAATGGCTACATCTTTACGCTGGTCGGCTTGCTGTTTTTCCAACAGATCGAAATATACTTTACCGCTACAGAACAACACACGTTTTACAGCATCCGCTTTTACGAAGCTGTCGTCAATCAATTCTTGGAATCCGCCTTTAGTAAACTCATCGAGTTTGCTCACGCAAAGCGGATGACGTAATAAACTTTTTGGAGTAAACACCACTAAAGGTTTACGGAAATCTCTTTTAAGCTGACGACGTAACAAGTGGAAATAATTGGCCGGACTGGTACAATTAGCCACCTGGATATTGTTATCGGCACACAGCTCCATGAAACGCTCAATTCGGGCAGATGAATGCTCCGGACCTTGCCCCTCATATCCATGTGGCAATAACATCACCAAACCATTGGAACGTTGCCACTTGGTTTCTGCGCTGGCAATAAACTGGTCGACGATGATTTGAGCGCCATTAAAGAAATCGCCAAATTGGGCTTCCCAAATGGTTAAAGCTGTCGGGTTGGCTAAAGCGTATCCGTATTCAAAACCTAAAACACCGTATTCAGAGAGGTGTGAATTGTAGATTTCAAATTTGGTTTTATCGGTAGTGTTTACCGTAGTTAAGGGAATATATTCTTCTTCCGAGTCCTCCAGTTTCACAACCGCATGACGGTGAGAGAAAGTTCCGCGTTCTACGTCCTGGCCGCTAATTCGTACTCGGTGTCCTTCGCTTAGCAGGGTTCCGTAGGCCATCAACTCACCCATGGCCCAATCGAAGGTTTTGTTTTCTACCATCTTACGGCGGTCTTCAAATAATTTTTCAATTTTTCTGAAAAACTTTCTATCGGCCGGAAGAGCCGTGATCTTTTGAGCAATGTCTAGGAAAGTTTTTTCCGAAACGGCCGTTTTAGCTGGCTTTACCAAATCTTCTGGTGTAGCCAAGCGCAAACCTTTCCAAGCACCTGAGAAAACAGGATTCACTTGCGAAAAACTAGTATCTTCTTTAGACTGATTCAGTCGCTCTTGCAATAAAGCCCGGAAATCTTTTTCCATTTCCTTGGCCAAATTGGCATCCACATCCCCCTGAGCCATCAATTTTTGATTGTAAATTTCTCTTGGATTAGGATGTTTTTCTATCGCCTTGTACAAAAGTGGCTGAGTGAACTTAGGTTCATCCGATTCGTTATGACCATACCTGCGGTAGCATAAAATATCGATAAACACATCGTTATGGTATTTTTGACGATATTCTACAGCCATATTGATGGCATGTACCAAGGCTTCAACATCGTCGCCATTTACATGGAATACCGGAGAAAGCGTAACCTTTGCCAAATCGGTACAGTAAGTAGACGAACGGGCATCTTTGAAATTGGTGGTAAAACCAACTTGGTTATTGATGACCAAATGAACCGTACCACCGGTTTGATAACCATCTAGCTTGGCCATTTGCAATACTTCGTAAACAATGCCTTGACCGGCCACCGAAGCATCGCCATGAATCAAAATTGGTGCAATTTTTTGACGATCGCCAGCATATTTAAAATCCAACTTTGAACGAGTGGCTCCTTCAACTACCGGATCAACAGCTTCCAAATGCGAAGGATTGGGGCATAAACTCAAGTGTACTTTTTTACCCGACCCAGTTTGCACATCGGTTGAGTAACCCAAATGGTATTTCACATCTCCGCCGAAAGGTGTATTCTCATCGTAACCCTTACCTTCAAATTCAGCAAAAATATCTTTGTAGGTTTTACCCATGATGTTGGCCAACACGTTCAAACGACCACGATGTGCCATGCCAATCACAAACTCCTCAATGCCCAGTTCAGCTCCCTTCTCAATTACTGAGTCTAAAGCCGGTATCAACGATTCGGCGCCTTCTAACGAAAAACGTTTTTGCCCTAGGAATTTGGTGCCCAAGAAATTCTCGAATACAACCGCCTCGTTTAATTTTTTTAGGATGCGTTTTTTGGTATCGATAGAGAAATTGGGCATGTTTCGGCCAATTTCCATTCGCTCCTGAAACCATTTGATCTTTTCAGGATTACGCATGTAGGTAAACTCAGCCCCAATAGACTCACAATAGGTCTGCTCGAGCAAAGCAACAATATCACGCAGTTTAGCCGGGCCTAAACCAACTTCTACACCGGCATTGAAAACGATATCCAAGTCGGCATCGGATAAGCCAAACGTGGACAATTCTTTGCCAGGAAAATATTTACGACGCTCACGAACAGGATTGGTTTTAGTGAACAAATGTCCGCGACTACGGTAACCGTCAATTAAGTTTAATACGTTAATTTCTTTCAGAAAATGTTCGGGCGTTTCGCCACTCACCGTGTTGGCCTCAGAACCACGGCCAAAATCAAAACCTTCAAAAAATTTCTGCCAGCCAAATTCTACCGACTCCGGGTTTTGTTTGTATTCCTGATACAACGAATCAATGTACGATGCGTTCGCAGGATTGAGGTATGTTAGGTTATCCATTGGGTTAGTACAAAGTAAACTTCACAAAATTAAGCGATTCTACGCTTTAATACATTGCAAGCTAGGTCTTTTACCCAAAAAGTAGAGTGATTATTTTATAAATGCCTAATTTAAGGTAAGTATTATAAGTTATTATATCAAAACCACGTGTAAAATTGCTTCTTTATTACCCAATCTACTGAACACCTGGAAAATGAATAGCTCATTCTCACCGCATTAGCTAGCCCCGCTTTTCGCTTATACTACACTAGCCTTAGCCTTCAGGCCGGTATCCGCTGCAATCGGGTTTAGGCACCAAGCACCCTGCTGCCTAATATTTTGGAACTCATCCAAACAAAATTAGGGATCAGGGGTTTTAGCCTTAAAACACACCTATGAATAAACCCCTACGTTTGGCTTGGCTAATAGCGAGCACCCTCATATTCTTGATTTTTACAATCATCACCTCTTGCCAAAAAGAAGAATCCACAAACGGACTTAGCCCCATTGGCCTAAGCCAAGGCAGCCTGCTGGGCGAAAGCAAAACGTTTTTCCAGAGGGAAGTGCTAACACAGGCGCCCATGTATAACGATGGGAGCCTCCGCCATCAAGTGGGCAAAACTCCTGTTTGGAACAAGGCGGTAGAAGTACAAACCCAATTTGGCCGGGGCTTAAAAGTTCCTCTGCAATATCAAGATCAGGTATTTATAGAAATTGGCAGCAACAAGGAACTGGTACCGCTGGAAGAATTAAGTTATTTGTTTGTTTACACAGACCAGAACGGGCTTAAACACACTGAAATTGTTACCCGCATCCCCGACGAAGCTTACTGGGAGCACCAAAATGAACCAGGCAGAACATTCAGCGGAATTACCATCATTGAAGACTGGTGGGGGAGACCTATAAAAACTTTTCAAACAACAGCACTACAGCAGAGTTATGTATTAGGCAACCCTATTAAGTTAGAAAATCCAAAAAAATTAGCTGAACAGGATAATATAGCTCCAAAAGATGATTGTGTTGTGATTTGTACTATCGAAAATGGTTCTTATTCTGTTGAAATGATTTGTAGGCCTGATAATGGTGGAAACTCTGATGGAGGGCATCATGAAGAGCCTCGGGAAAATTATGATCAACATCCGCATGGTGGTGGCGGTGGTGGAGGGCATGATGAAGAGCCTCCGCAGCAACAAGGCAACATTATCCGAAATCAAGTGCAAAATCCTTGCCTTCGCAGATTGGTTAATCAAGTAATTAGAACTGATATTGATGATGTAATTTCTAAGATAATCTCTAACCTGGACGAGGATATTTTTTTACATATAAGTGTAGTTGACGCTCCTGAAACAACCCATTTCGAAGCAGCAGAAACGGATTTATACAAGGATCCAAATTCAAATAATATTATCGGAACAATTACACTAAGTACAAATGTATTATCAAATAGTACTAAGGAATATGCCGTAACAACCTTTACCCATGAAATTATCCATTCTTATCTAAAATATATTGGTCAAAATAATAGATTGCTGGCACTGGAACATCAAAAAATGGCTTCTCAATATATTGCTCCGATGGTCCATTTCTTAACCAGAGCTTTTGGCTTATCTGAGCGTGACGCTACTGCTCTTTCATGGATTGGAGTTAGTAATTCTTCAAGCTATATCAACTCTACTGATTTTAGCTATTCAGGAGAAAGTATATCAAAATCTGAATTGGAGAATATATATAGAGATTATGTTAGCAATCGACTTGGTCAATCGGTTTGTACTTTAGAAGATTAAAAATTAGTTGTCATGAAAATTTATGTAAAATTATTATTAATACAATTTTCAATATTGCTACCTGGCAATATGGTATATGCTCAAAAAGGAGATTCTAAAAAAGAAATAACATTTATTAAATGGCTTTTTCAAAATCCGAAAACTAGACCTTATACAACTCCATATTCTAGAGATAGTAGCATTGTTTATGCGGATGGTTTAGATGATAGTAAAATTGCCTACATCAAGAAAGAACTGTTGAACAAAGACACCTTAGAAGATCTGGATTGCAAAAAAAATAAAGTAGTATTTAGTGAAAGAGAAAAGAAATACATCAAGAAAGAACTTGAAAAAATGAAAAACCGAGTTTGGCCTAAGAATATTTTTTCAAACTCTATTTTAATAAGTAGAGATACAATAAGTACCCTTAATAAAAAGTCTCAT
>JACCDL011233237.1_pt1 | contig 10657 bp, 6 predicted proteins | sample 7441931 | NCBI WGS metagenome assembly JACCDL01 (sample SAMN15323437, study PRJNA562643) | freshwater metagenome | isolation source: river surface water | place: USA:Blue River Watershed | collected 2017-08-16 | reverse complement strand
CGTTTTCGCAGGAGACGACGAGGTCGGCGCGTCCGTCGCCGTCGATGTCGCCGACGGCGGCATGCTTCACGTTGCCGGTGTTTTCCGGCACGGGGATCCGGTGCTCGGACCACTGGCGGCCGGAGCGGTCGAGGCGGCGAAACCAGCGGAGCTCGCTGTGGCGATTGGGATCGCGGGGGTCGACGGGGCCGAGTTCCACGGGGGCGACGATATCGCGGAGGCCGTCGCCATCGATATCGCCGACATCGAGCAGCATGACCTGCTGCACGGCGGCGGCCGTCGCACCGACCGTATGCTGCGTCCAGGCGGCGCGGTCGGCGGCGCGCGTCGGGCCCGGGTTTTCCAGCCAGTAGATGCCGCGCGCGGCGTCACGGCGGTCGGAGAAGAGGATGTCGGCGTCACCGTCCCCATCCATGTCCTCGGGGCGGATGGTCATGGTCCAACCCATGTCGCGCAACGCATGCCAGACCCATGCGCCGACTTCGCGGGGACGAGGCGGCGCTTCGAGCCAGCCGAGCACGGAAGTGACTTGGCCGGCGCTGCGGCGTCCGCCGATGACGAGATCCGGGCCGTGGCGGCCGTCGATCTGCAGCGGCTCGGCAAACATCCAGCCGGTCAGGCCGGCGAGGGCGGGGAACGCCTCCTGGCGCCACGCGTCGGCCGAGAGCAGACGCTCCGCGGGCGGAGCCCAGTGCACGAAGACCCGTTTCGAACCGCCCTCGGTCGACGAGACCACGTCGAGCTGCCCGTCGCCATCGAGGTCGGCGAAGACGGCGTCCTCGGCGTCGGGCGTGCGACCGACGATAACCCGCGGCCAGCGGGTGCGGACGGCGGCGGGGCCGGGATGCAGGTAGACGCGCGAGGAGCCGTCTTCCTCCCAGCCGGAGACGATGTCGGGCCGCCCGTCGCGGTTGAGATCGCCAAGCTTGGTGCCATCGGCGCCGCGACCCTCGTCGTCGATGACGTGCCGCGGCCACGGGGTGCCCTGCAATGTGCCGGCGGGCGCGGCGGAGGCGGTCAGGACGACCCAGAGCGGAGCGGTGAGGCACAGGAGCAAGGGACGCAGGGCACGGGGCTTCATGGGGTGGGCAAGAGATGAGGCCGGCGGGCCGGGCGTGCGAACCGTTTGTGGGGATGGGCGAGGTGGGACCGGCGGAAATCGACGCTTGAAACCTAAAACGATTTAGCAGAAATCGGCGTGCGTCGGTTTTTCCCCGTGAACCCCACCTTTGCCGAAGGCTTCCGTCGGTCTGCGCTTCGCCTGCGGCGGGCACGGTGGGGCTGCGCGTGGCTCGCGCTCCTCTGGGCCGGCGGGGGGTGGAGTGTGGTGGCGGGGAGCGAGCGCCCGAACGTCATCCTGATTCTCGCCGATGACTTCGCGCCGGGCGACATCGCGGCGTTCAACGGCGGTCGGACCCGGACGCCGGCGATCGACCGGCTCGTGCGCGAGGGCGTGTGGTTCAACGCGGCCTACTCCGCCTCGGCGGTGTGCGCGCCGGCGCGGGCGGCGCTGCTGACCGGGCGCTATCCGCACCGGACAGGCGTGGTGTCGCTCGAGTTGGACAAGTATCCCGAGCTGACGCGGCTGCGGCGCGACGAGACGACGATCGCGGAGGTGTTTGCCGCGAGCGGATACGTGACGGGACTGATCGGCAAGTGGCACACGGGAGCGGGGGAGGAGTATCATCCGCTGCGGCGCGGATTCCATGAGTTCGAGGGCTTCTTCGGCTCGGATCAGCTGACCTACGAGCGCTATACGCTCGATGTGCAGGGGGAGAAGCAGGAGGTGAGCGGCAAGTATTTGACCGACGATCTGGCGGAGCGCGCGGTGGCCTTCGTGCGGCGGCACCGGGAGCGTCCGTTCTTCCTCAAGCTCGCGCACTACGCGCCGCATCGGCCGCTGTCGGCGCCCGCGGCGATCGTGCAACGCTACGAAGCAGCGGGCCACGAGCGGAAGATCGCCACGATCTACGCGATGATCGAGGTGATGGATCGCGGGATCGGCGAGCTCATGGCGGAACTCGCGGCGCTCGGGCTGCGCGGGAAGACGCTCGTGATCTTCACCAGCGACAACGGCCCGGATCCGATTCCGGGGCCGCGTTTCAACTTCGGCCTGACGGGTATGAAATACGAGGTGACCGAGGGAGGCATCCGCGTGCCGCTCGTGTTTCACTGGCCGGCCCGTTTCCCGGCCGGCGAGCGCCAGGCACTGGCGCATTTCGTGGATTTCTTCCCGACGCTCGTCGAACTCGGCGGACTGCAGGTGCCGGCGAAAGCGAAACCGCGCGACGGCACGAGCCTCGTGCCCGTGCTGGATGGCCGCCCCGCGCCGGCCGGCGTGCGCTTCTGGCAGTGGAACCGCGGGGAGCCGAACTACACGCACAACGCCGCGCTGCGCGAGGGCCCTTGGAAACTGGTGCGGCCGTTTGTGACGCGCGCGGAGCCGAAGGCGGATGCGGCGGCCGCGCCCGTGCTCTATCATCTCGGCATGGATCCGATGGAAACCAGCGACCTCGCGGCGCAACATCCGGAGCGTTACGCTGAGATGCGGGCGGCGCTCGCGGCCTGGAGCGCGGAGGTGGAGCACGAGCGCCGGAGGACGGCGCGATGAGCGACGCGATCGAGATGGCTGATCGTTGCCGATCCGCGCTGGCGGCGCTGACATTTGCGGTATGAAAACGAACCTCCTTTTGCGGCTCCCTCGTCTGACGCTGGTCTTCGCGTTTGGGACGGCCGGCGCAGGTGCGCTCCCGGCGGCTGCGCCCGAGCATGCGAAAGTCCCGGGCGTGGTGATCGCGCACAGTCCGAAATCGAGCCGCGTTTTCCTCGGCTCCGCCGGCATCGCGGTGCTGCCGGACGGCACGTATCTGGCGAAGCATGACGAGTTCGGCCCGGGCAGCACGGAGCAGAAGAGTGCCGTCACGAAGGTCTATCGCTCGACCGATCGCGGACGCAGCTGGGAGCAGATCAGCCGGATCGACGGGCTGTTCTGGGCGAGCATCTTTCCGCATCGCGGCGCGGTGTATCTGCTGGGCACGACGGCGGGACACCGGCGCGGTCACGCCGTAATCCGGCGCTCCGCCGATGGCGGCCGGACGTGGACGGAGCCGAGGGACGAACGCAGCGGCCGGCTGTTTCCCGATATCTCCTACCATACGGCGCCGGTGCCGGTGATCGTGCATCAGGGCCGCATCTGGCGGGCGATGGAGGACGAGAAAGGCGGCACCAAGTGGGGCGTGATGTTCCGGGCCTTCATGCTTTCGGCGCCGGAGGAGGCGGACCTGCTGGTGGCGGCCAACTGGACGGCGTCGAATGCGTTGCCGCACGACCCCGCGTATCTCGGCGGGAAGTTCGGCGGCTGGCTGGAAGGCAACGCGGTCGTCGCCCCGGATGGGTCGATCGTGAATATGCTGCGGGTCGATTTCCGGGCCGTGCCGGAGAAGGCGGCGATCGTGCGGATCTCGGCGGACGGGCGGCAGGCGAGTTTCGATCCGGCGCGCGACTTCGTGGACTTTCCGGGCGGGTGCAAAAAGTTCGTGATCCGGCCCGATCCCCGGGGTTGGCGTTACTGGACGCTCGCGAATGCGATCCTGCCCGCGCACGCGGGCGGAAATGTCGAGCGGGTGCGCAATGCCGCGGTGCTGATGTCGTCGCCCGATCTGCGCACGTGGACGCCGCACCACGTCGCGCTGTATCACGAGAACCTCGCCACGCACGGCTTCCAGTATCTCGACTGGCTGTTCGACGGGGAGGACCTGCTGGTGGTGGCGCGCACGGCGTTCGACGACGGGATCGGCGGGGCGGAGAACCAGCACAATTCCAACTACCTCACGTTTCACCGGCTCGAGGGCTTCCGGCGTCATGCGGCGAGTCGCGTCGAGGTGGCCGGGCGGCCGTGAGGCCCTGCTTGGCGTCACGCTGATCCACCGATGTTCTCCCTCATCATGAATTCGTGTTTCCCCGGGCGGTGGTGCGGCATGCTGGTGGCGTTCATCGGGGCGGGCGTCGCCGCGTGCGGGGCCGCCCCGGCGGCGCGGCCCAATGTGCTCTTCATCGCGGCCGACGATCTGCGGCCCGATCTGGGCTGCTATGGTTCGCGTGAGGCGCGGACGCCGCACCTCGACGCGCTGGCGCGGCGGAGCGTGCTCTTCGAGCGCGCCTTCTGCCAGCAGGCGGTGTGCAATCCGTCGCGGGCCTCGGTGCTGACGGGCCGGCGCCCGGATGCGCTGAAGGTCTGGGACCTGCGCACGCATTTCCGGCAGACGTTTCCCGACCTCGTGACGCTGCCGCAGCACTTCATGCGGCATGGCTACCGGGCGATCGGGATCGGGAAGCTGTTTCACAACGAATCGGGCGGGCGCCCGGCCTTTCCGTTTGCGGATCCGGTGTCGTGGTCGGAGCCGCCGACCTTTGCCAACGGCGCGCACTGGCAGGACTGGGTGTGGCCGGCGGACGCGGCGGCGCCGCGGGCGAAGGGCGACGCGGTGCAGTGTCTCGACGTGGCGGACGACGCCTATTTCGACGGCCAGATCGCGACGGCTGCCGTGGCGCGGCTGCGCGCGCTGGCGGAAAAGCGCGAACCGTTCTTCCTCGGCGTGGGTTTCTGGAAACCGCACCTGCCGTTCAACGCGCCGAAGAAATACTGGGACCTCTACGACCGCGCCCGGCTCTCCGCGCCGCAGCCGCGGACGATGCCGCGCGGCGCGCCGGCGATCGCGGCCCACCCGTGGAACGAACTCCGCGGCTACGGCGGCATCCCCAAGGAAGGGCCGCTGACGGAGGAGAAGATCATGGAGCTGCGGCACGGATATCTCGCCTGCATCAGCTTTCTGGATGCGCAGGTGGGACGCGTGCTGGCCGAGCTGGAGCGGCTGGGGCTGGCGGGCAACACGATCGTCGTTTTCTGGAGCGACCACGGCTTCCACCTCGGCGAGCACGATCTCTGGGCAAAGACCACGAACTACGAACTCGATACCCGCGTGCCGCTGCTGATCGCGGCGCCGGGGGTGCGGGGCGGCGGGCGCGCGGCCGGTCTGGTGGAGCTGATCGATCTCTACCCGACGCTGGTGGAGCTGGCGGGTCTGCCGGCGGCGGCGGAGCTCGATGGCCGCAGCCTCGTGCCGCAGCTCCGCGATCCGGCGCGGCCGGGCAAGGCGGTCGCGGTGTCGCAGCACCCGCATCCCTCGTATACGCGGGCGACGCACATGGGTTACACGCTGCGGACGGAGCGATTCCGTTATGTGGAGTGGCGCGAGCTCGAGACCGGTGCACGCGGGCCGCGGGAGCTTTACGATCACCGGGCCGATCCGGCGGAGACGGAAAACCGGGTCGATGACCCCGCGTTTGCCGCCGAGGTGGCCGAACTCGGGCGGCAGGTGGACGCGCTCGTGGCGGCGGGTGGACGCTGGCGGGCGCCGGGCGCATTGCCGACGAAGTGATGCCGCCGATTTCCCAACGATGATCCATCCGGCCCGCGAAACATCCTGCCTCGTGCAGTGCCTGCTCACGGTGGCGCTCGTGTGCGGCGCGTTGGCGCCCGCGCGAACGGCCGGCGCGACCCCGCGGCCCAATATCGTGTTCATCCTGGCCGACGACCTCGGGTGGCGCGATCTCGCGTGCACGGGCAATCCCTGGCACCGCACGCCGCACCTCGACCGGCTGGCGCGCGAGGGCGTGCGGTTCACGCAGGCCTACAGTCCGGCGCCGATCTGCTCGGCGGCGCGGGCGGCGATCCTCACCGGCAAGACGCCGGCGCGGCTGCACTTCGAGTTCGTGACGAAACAGCAGCCCGGACGGCAGGCGTGGGGCACGCCGCTGGAGACGCCGCCGTTCACCCTCGATCTGCCGCTCGAAGAACGGACGATCGGCGAGGTGTTGCGCGACGGCGGCTACGCCACGGCCTTCTTCGGCAAGTGGCACGCGAGCCGGCATCACGGCGCCTACCTGAAATGGTCGCCGACGCACGGGCCGCTGCAGCAGGGGTTCGAGGTCGGCGACGAGGAGTTCGGCAGCCATCCGTATTCGTATCCCAAGGACGCCGAGGTCGGCTTCGGCGATTTCAAGAGCGGCGAGTTTCCGCCCGATGCCCTGACCGACAAGGCGATCGCCTTCCTGCGGGCGCGGCGCGACCGGCCGTTTTTCCTCTATCTGTCGCACTACCATGTGCACACGCCGATCCACACGCGGATGCGCTGGCTGCAGGAGCACTACCGCGCGCAGCTGCCCGAAGGGCGCGCGGCGTATGCGGCGATGGTCGAGACGCTGGACCACGAAGTCGGCCGCGTGCTGCGGACGCTCGACGAACTCGGGCTGGCGGAAAATACGCTCGTCGTCTTCACGTCCGACAACGGCGGCCACCCCGAATACTCGGCCAATGCGCCGCTCCGCGGCAGCAAGTGGAACCTCTACGAAGCGGGCGTGCGCGTGCCGTTTCTCGTGCGCTGGCCGGGCCGCGTGCCGGCGCGGCGGGTGAGCGAGCGGCCGCTGCTCACGCTGGATCTCTACGCGACGTTGGCGGCCGCGGCCGGGGTGCGGCTCGAGCGCGGATTGGCGCCGGATGCCGAGAACCTGCTGCCCGAATTCGAGGGCCGCGCCGTTGCGGCGGGGGAGCGCGCGCTCGTGTGGCACTTCCCGTATTATCATCCCGAGAACAAGGCCTTCGCCGCGGCGAAGCGGGACATCGGCGTCGAGGATTTCGCGGTGAGCCAGACGCGGCCGCAGGCGGCGATCCGGCTCGGGCGCTTCAAGCTGCTGCACTTCCACGAGGACGGGCGCGACGAACTCTACGACCTCGCGGCGGATGCGGGCGAACAGCGCGATCTCGCGGCGCAGTTGCCGGAGAAACGATCGGAGCTGCGCGGACGGCTCGACGCCTATCTGCGGGAGGTGAACGCGCGGCTGCCGACGCCGACGGATGCGGCGGCCGCCCCGACGCAGAAGTCCGGCCCCAAAAGGAAATGAGGGGCCGTGGTGCAGCGCTCGGGGCGATCGGGTTGGGACTGGCGCTGGGCCTGGGCGAAGCCGCAGGCGCGGGCGGCCCGATCCGGCCGCTGGCGCAGGAGCATGTTGTCGTCGGCGAATCGCCGTCGCCGGCCGACATGCCGCTGTATTCGCCGACGATCCTGCGGCTCGACGACCACCGGCTCGTCGCGGGCTACACCCGGGCGACCAAGGACACGAAGCGGCAGGGTCCGGGGGCGGAGGTGGCGAAGGCGCCGCGGCGCACGATGTCGCCGATCGGCTGGGTCGAGCCGGCGGTGGTGCAGATCGTGGATCCGGACCATGGGTGGCACGATCCGAGCGGGCGCACGTTTCACCTGCTGGCGCGGGCGCACACCGGGGGCACGGGTCTCGCGTGCCTGACGAAAGTCGTGGAGAACGCGGACGGCTCGATGACGATGTCGCTCGAGCGGGCGCCGTCGGGGAAGACGATGCTCTACGTGCCGATGCCAGGCGGGCAGATGCGTTTCCACGTGCTCTACGACGCACGCACGCGGCTCTACTGGCTGCTCGGTTCGCAGGCGACCGATTCGATGCGGCGTCCGGACCGGCTGCCGGCGGAGCGATACGACCTGCCCAACAACGAGCGGCACCGGCTCGTGCTGCACTTCTCGCGCAATCTCATCGACTGGTGCTTCGCGGGGCTGGTGGCGAAGACCGAATCGCCGAAGGAGGCGCGTTCGTATGCGAGCATGGACATCGATGGCGACGATCTGGTGATCCTTTCGCGCAGCGGCGATGCGCGGGCGAAGAGCGCGCATGACGGCAACCTGATCACCTTTCACCGCGTGCGGAATTTCCGGACACTGGTCTACTGACGATGCACACGACGACACCCCGGCCGGGCGGCTGGAAGCGAATGCTGGTTGCGGCGGCGGCGCTCGCGGTGGCGTTGCGCGCGGCGGACGACGTGGTGCTGGGCAACTTCGACGGCGGCACGTTTCATCCGTGGATGGTGTCGGGCACGGCGTTCGGCACCGCGCCGGTCGAGGGCGCCGCGCGTTCGGCGCGCGACCGCGTGGCGGACCTGCCGTTGCGCGGCGCGCTGGAGTCGCCGGAGTTTGGCGTGGAGCGGGACTACCTGAACTTCCGCGTGGCGGGCGGGGACCTTGCGTTTCGGGCGGCGGTGTCGCTCTGGGTCGACGGCCGCGTGGTGCGGACGACGACGGGGGGCGGGCGCGACACCTTGGCGTGGGCGACGTGGGACGTGCGGGAGTTTCGCGGGCGCCGGGCGGCGCTCGGGGTGTATGACCAGTGCGTCGAGGACGAGCGGGGCTATGTGGCGGTGGCCGATTTGGCGTTGAGCGACACGCCGCGGGCGGAGCCGGGCGGCGAGGTGGCCGGCGCGGTCGCACAGGTGCGGCGGCAGGCGGTGGAGGCGATCCGGCGCAACGCGGCGCGCGCGGAGGCGGATCCGTGGCGTCCGATTTATCACTACGCACCGCCGGCGCAGCGGATGAACGATCCCAACGGCCCCGCGTGGCACGACGGCTGGCATCATGTATTTTACCAGCACATGGTCTTTGAAGGCAGCGGGCCGGCGATCGACGTGCACTGGGGTCACGCGCGGAGCCGCGATCTGGTGCACTGGGAGACGCTGCCGCTGGCCGTGCATCCGCTCTACGAACGCGGCGAGCACAGTTGTTTCTCGGGCAATCTGGCGTGGGATGCGCGGGGCGAGCCGGTGCAGTTCGTGACCGCGGTGCCGTATCGGCGCGGGGCCTTCCGCGAGATCTGGCCGGCGCGGCCGGTGGACGCGGAGTGGATCCGGTGGGAGCGCGTGCCGGAGCTGCCGCCGCGCGGGCTCGTGCCCGTCGGCGAACCGCGGCGAAATCTGAAGGATGCGTTTCCGTTTGCGGTGGGGCCGCGGCGCTTCCTCGTGCTGACGGATCGCAACATCCCGCTTTACGAGGCCCGGGACGAGCGCCTAACCGAGTGGGAATACCGCGGCGTGCTCGATGCGGACTCGGCGGAGTGTCCCAACTTCTTCGCGGTCGACGGCCGCTGGGTCTATCTGGCGTCGCCGCACCAGCCGGTGCGTTACCGCATCGGAGGTTTCGACCCGGCGACGGCGACTTTCACGCCGCGGACGGAGGGGCGGATCAACCACGATGCCGGCTTCTACGCGTCGACGGCGTATCCCGACGGGCGCGGACGCACGATCCTGCTCGGCGTGTCGCGTGGGCAGAAAAGCAGTCCGGCGTGGACGGGGGTGTTGGCGTTGCCGCGTGTGCTTACGGTCGGGCCGGATGACCGGCCGCGGATGTTGCCGGTGCCGGAGCTGGCGCAGCTGCGGCGGAAACCGTTCCGGCTCGCGGGCCCGGTGGCGTTGCGGGACCGCGGCGAGGTGGTGGCGGGACTGGCGGGCGACGCGCTGGAGATCGAGGTGACGTTCCGGGTGGAGGACGCGAAGGCGTTTGGCCTGCGCGTGCGGCGGAGCGCCGATGGGAAACGGGCGCTGCCGGTGCTGTGGCGCGAGGGCCGGATCATCGCGGTAAAGGAGCTGGCGGCGTATCCGTGCGCGTATCCGCTCGATCCGGTGACGCGCGAGGTGACGCTGCGCGTGTTTCTCGACAAGGGCATGCTCGACGTCGTGACGGCGGACGGGCGGGTGTTCGAGTCGCGCGTGCATCAGGCGCCGCTGGCGGATCTGGGCGTGGAGATTTTTGCGGAGGGCGGCGGGGTGACGGTGACGGCGTTTTCGGCGTGGGAGATGGCGCCGGCGCGGATCGACCACCGGCGGCTGCTCGAGTGAGCGGCACGCAGGGCGTGACGCGGCTAAAGTTGAGCGCAGGGAGTCCGATTGGCGGAGGGTATCGGCGGCTGTTTCGCACGCGGCCCGTGATTCCAATCTTTGCCTTTGCGCTCCACTTCCAGAACTTCGAGCCCGCCGGGCGATTGCGCCCGCGGCGCCCGGCGACACCGTGGCGGGGCATGACACGCCGTGCCAGCAGTCGAATCCTCCGGGGCCTCCGCTTGGTCCTGCCGGTGTGGCTGCTCTGGACGGTGAGCGTGGCGCGGGCGGCGTTCACGCCGGGACCTTTTTACGTAAACTACTCCCTGCGGGTGCCGACGGAGCCTTTGACGGTGCATCCCTGGGTGATCCTCGATCCGGGCGTGCAGCGGCCGGATCTCGCGGCGGCGCGGGCGGCGGGCACGCGGGTGCTGGCGTATCTGAGTGTCGGCGAGATGGCGGCGGGCGCGAGCTACCGGGCGGCGGCGCTGGCGGCGGGGCTGCCGCTGCGCGGCACGAATCCGATCTGGAACTCGGACCTGCTCGATCTGCGGGACGGGCGCTGGGCGGCGTTTCTGGTCGACGGGCCGGCGCGGGCGGCGATCGCCGCGGGGTTCAACGGTTTCTTCCTCGATACGCTGGACAGCGTGGAGACCAACGCGACCGGGGCGGTGCTCACGGCGCAGCGCGCGGCGCTGGTGGCGCTGGTGGGTCAGCTGCGCGCGGCGTTTCCGACGGTCCCGATCGTGGTGAATCGCGGGTTCGGCGTGCTCGACACGATCCGGCCGGCGATCAACGGGCTGTTGGTGGAGTCGGTGTGGTCGACCTACGAACCGGCGACGGCGCGCTACCGCGCGGTGCCGGCGGCGGACACGGCGCTGTTGTTGGCGCGGTTGAATGCCGCGGCGGCGGCCGGGCTGGAGG
>JACCDL010940874.1_pt1 | contig 10658 bp, 13 predicted proteins | sample 7441931 | NCBI WGS metagenome assembly JACCDL01 (sample SAMN15323437, study PRJNA562643) | freshwater metagenome | isolation source: river surface water | place: USA:Blue River Watershed | collected 2017-08-16 | reverse complement strand
CGATGAGACCGAGCGCGACTAGATAGAAACCGCCCAACATTTGAGGGCGTGTGCCGAGCCTAGAGATAATTCGCGCGGCCAACGAAAGGGCAAGAATCGACCCGACAGCACCCGCGAACAACAGCAGGCCAAGTTCGCTGGTAGATACCCCGAGTAGCTCTTTGATTTCAGGCAGTCGAACTAGAAGCGCCATGCTTGGAGGTGCGATTAGGGCGAACATCACAATCACCGAGCGATGCCAGGTCTGCAGAGCCTTCGCCTCAGATGTCATTGGTTAGACCCCGCTTTCGCAGCCCCGATTGCGTCTCTCTTTACGGTGAAAATCAAGAACAGAATGAGCGCGGCAAGTGCGGTTAGGGTTCCGCACACTGCGATGGTTGCTCTAATGCCAATCTCGCCGGCCAGAAAACCGATCATAGGTGAGCCAATCGGGGTGCCGCCCATGAAGATCAAAACATACACTCCCATGATGCGACCGCGAAGATTTGGGTCAACGCTGGTCTGCACATAGCTGTTTGCAGAAACCAAAGACATCAGGGCGATGGCGCCACCGAACGGAAGCATTATCGAATAAACCAAATAGTTCGGTGCAACCGAGAGCAGAACCAGGGTCACGCCAAACAGCACGGCACCGGCCATGATTCGCCTCGGCACTCGCCAACTCTCAAGCCTCGCGGCAATAAGTGCGCCAGAGAGCGAGCCAACCGCCAAGAAGGTTCCGAGTGAGCCGAACTCGGCAGGCCCCATCTTGAATTCCTGCGTCGCCATTAGCGCGTTGAAGATTTGATAGTTCAGACCGAAGGTTGCACTAAAAAACACGGTGAGCATCACCAGAGTTAGGTCGAGGCGCGAGCGAATATAACGCAGCGCATCACGAATCTTGGTGCCGAGCTCTGCGCCTTTTTGCGTGTGCAATTCGTCTGCGTTAATCATGGTGAGCGTGACAATCATCACAACGTAAGAGAAAGAGTTGATTAGAAATGATGGACCGGTTCCGAAGAAGAAAATCAAGAAGCCGCTCATCGCTGGGCCAATCAAACGACCAACGTTAAAGTTTGCCGAGTTCAAACTCACCGCGTTTGGAAGATCGTTCTTTCCGACCAATTCGATTGTGTAGCTGGTTCGCACTGGTGCGTCGAGAGCGCTGAATATTCCCACGGATAACGCGGCGACATAGACATGCCAAATCTCAACAGCGCCAGAAACAATTAGAAGACCGAGCCAAGCAGAGACGACACCGGCACCGATGTTGGTTATGTAAAGCAGTTTGCGCTTGTCAAACTTGTCGGCGAGCGAACCAGCCCAGAGACTCAAGAACAGAGTTGGCGCAAACTGCAATCCGGTTACGATGCCCAGAATCTGAGCGCTGCCGGTTAGTTCGAGAACCAGCCAGTCTTGGGCAACTCGCTGTGCCCAGGTGCCGATATTCGACATTGCACTGGCTGGGTAGAGCAGGCGGTAGTTGCGATGCTTAAATGCCCGCCAGGCCTGCGAATTGCTCACTAACTAAACCTAAACGCATTCGCGTCTAGTGCTTGACGAGATCGGCAACCGACATGAGTATTTCGGTTGGCCTGAATGGGTATTTCTGAATTTCGGCCTCATCGGCGATGCCAGTCAGCACGAGAATCGTGTGCAGTCCGGCCTCGATGCCAGCAACCACGTCAGTATCCATGCGGTCACCGATCATGCCGGTCGACTGCGAGTGCGCGCTAATCTTGCGCATCGCAGACCTAAACATCATGGGGTTCGGCTTGCCAACGATATACGGGTCTTTTCCGGTTGCCTTAGTAATAAGTGCGGCAACGGCACCGGTGGCTGGCAGAACGCCCTCGGCCGAAGGGCCAGTTGCATCGGGGTTTGTCGCAATGAAGCGCGCACCGGCATTGATTAGGCGAATGGCCTTGGTGAGATTCTCGAAACTGAAGTTGCGGGTCTCGCCTAGAACCACGTAGTCGGGGTCGACATCGGTCTGCACATAGCCAACGTCGTGAAGTGCCTGGGTCAGACCAGACTCACCAATTACATAGGCGGTGCCGCGCGGGTTCTGCGACTTCAAAAAGTCTGCGGTTGCCAAGGCAGATGTCCAGATGCGATCTTCTGGCACATCGAGCCCACCGGCGCGAAGTCTGGCCGAGAGGTCTCGCGGTGTGTAAATCGAATTGTTGGTGAGCACTAAGAACGGGGTGCCGGCATCCTGCCACTGCTTGATGAGTTCAGCTGCACCGTCGAGGGCTTTGCCCTCGTGCACGAGAACGCCATCCATGTCTGTTAGCCAAGATGTGATTTTGCTTCTGTCAACCATGGGTTCAGCCTATCTTGGGGCTAGTTAGGCTTGTCGAGTGAACACAGCAAGAAGACAAATCGCTGGCGGCATAGCGCTATTTGCTAGTGCGATTGTTGCGATGATTTGGGCCAACTCTGCATTTCGAGAGAGCTACGAAGCCGTATCGCATTTAGAGGGCCTAAAGGGGCTTGCGATCTTTCTCTTCTTTCTAAGTGTCGGCATTGAGTTGCGGCACGAGATTAGCCACGGAAGCCTCAGCAAATCAAGACAAGCCGCTGTGCCAATATTTGCAGCGATGGGCGGAATGCTCTTGCCCGTAATCATTTATTCGCTGATCAACTTTGGCGAACCTTCGGCTCGCGGCTGGGGTGTGCCAATGTCAACCGATATCGCCTTCGCGATTGGCGTTATCGCAATTGCAGGGCGCTGGCTGCCGCGGCAGGTTCGCACCTTCGTTCTGACCGTTGCAGTGGTTGACGACTCGCTGACAATTCTGATGATCGCCATTTTCTTCACCAGCAGTTTCAACATCTTGTCTTTAGAGTCACTTGCCGGAGTGATTCTCGGCTTGCTTCTACCTAGGGGCCAAAGAGTTCAGAAAGCACTCGAACCCACCGTGACCTTTGTCATGCTTCCGGTCTTCGCTTTTCTTTCGGCCGGCGTGAATCTCAGTGACCTAAACAGTGCAAGCGGCGCTAGCCCACTAATTGTCGTTGGAATTGTTGTCGCAATGGTCATCGGAAAGCCGGTTGGTGTTCTGGCGACAGCTTGGCTTGTAACAAAGTCAAAACTCGGAGCACTGCCAGAGCAGGTGACATGGGAGAGGCTGTTGCGAATTGCACCCCTCTTTGGCATGTGCTTCACGGTGGCGATGCTGATGTCTGAACTGTCTTTCGCAGATTCGCTTGGTGAACACTCGCTCGCAAACGTTTCGGTGCTCATCACCACGACGGTTATGGCACTCTTAGCTACCGCGGCGCTAAGTCTCAGATTGAGGCGCCTCCATGAGCACTGATTCAAACCAGTCAAACCCTTCGCACGAACAAACCACCTGGGGCGTTGGCCCATGGATTGGTGAACTGCCTACCGAAGACATTTATGACCCTGAGCTTTTGCGCGAAGGCGACACCCGCAACGTGCTCGACAAATATCGCTACTGGAAGATGGAAGCGATTGTCGCCGACCTAGATGTGCGACGCCACAGTTTTCACGTTGCAATCGAGAACTGGCAGCATGACCTAAACATTGGCTCGATCGTTCGCACTGCCAATGCTTTCTTGGCCGCCGAGGTGCACATAGTGGGCCATAAGCGTTGGAACCGTCGCGGGGCAATGGTGACCGACCGCTATCAACACGTGCGTCACCACCCGACGGTCGAAGAGTTCGTGGCATGGGCTAAGGCCGAGGGCATGCCCATCATCGCCATCGACAATGTGCCCGGATGCAAGCAAATCGAAACCTACGACCTGCCCGAGAACTGCGTTCTGCTATTTGGCCAAGAAGGGCCGGGGCTTAGCGAATCTGCGATTGACGCCTCTGAAGTGGTGCTCGAAATAACCCAGTTTGGCTCTACCCGCTCAATCAACGCCAGCGCCGCAGCCGCCATCACCATGCACTCCTGGATCATGCGTCACGTCTTCAAGAAATAAACTTTCTCTTGCCAGTTGGTGTTCGCTAAACTTGCTAGGGAACGCAGTCGCGTTTCCAATCCCGTTTCTGAGATGAGGCTGTTGTGCCTGCTGTTGTGATTGTCGGTGCCCAGTGGGGCGACGAAGGCAAGGGTAAAGCCACCGACCTACTCGCTGAGCACATCGACTACGTGGTTAAGTTCAACGGCGGAAACAACGCCGGCCACACCGTGGTTATCGGATCAGAGAAGTATGCCCTGCACCTTTTGCCATCTGGAATTTTGACTCCCGGTGTTGTTCCGGTTATCGCAAACGGTGTCGTTATTGATCTTGCGGTGCTGTTTCAAGAACTCGATGCGCTTAACTCTCGCGGCATCGACACATCCAGGTTGCGCATTTCTGCAAACGCGCACGTAATCACGCCCTACAACGTGACCGTCGACAAAGTCTCTGAAAGATTCTTGGGCAAGCGTGCAATCGGCACAACCGGTCGCGGCATCGGCCCAACCTATGCCGACAAAATCAACCGCGTTGGAATTCGCATTCAAGATTTGTTTGACGAGAGTATTTTGCGTCAAAAGGTCGAAGGCGCGCTTGTCGCCAAAAACAATTTGCTAACCAAGGTCTATAACCGTGCCGCAATTAAAGTTGACGAAACGGTGAAAGAACTTCTTTCTTACACCGAGCGTCTCGCTCCGATGGTTGCCGACACCGCGCTCGAGTTGCACCAGGCAATCGAAGCCAATAAGACCGTGCTTTTCGAGGGTGGTCAGGCAACCATGCTCGATGTCGATCACGGAACCTATCCGTTCGTAACCTCGTCGAGCTCAACCGCAGGCGGCGCTTCTACGGGTTCTGGCATCGGCCCAGGCTTGTTTACAACCGTGATTGCAATCGTCAAGGCTTATACGACTCGAGTCGGATCTGGACCGTTTCCGACTGAGTTGTTCGATGAGAGCGGCGAGTTCTTGCGCAAGACCGGTCACGAATTCGGCACCACAACAGGTCGCCCGCGTCGCTGCGGCTGGTATGACGCACCTATTGCGCGCTATTCGGCTCGCATCAATGGCGTCACCGACTTCGTGATGACCAAACTCGACGTGCTCACCGGCCTGAAAGAAATTCCGGTATGTGTTGCCTACGAGGTCGACGGAGTTCGCCACGATGAGATGCCGGTTTCTCAGTCAGACTTTCACCACGCAAAGCCGATCTATCAAAACTTTGCCGGCTGGACAGAAGACATTTCTGGTTGCAAGAAGTTCGAAGATCTACCGAAGACCGCCCAAGACTATGTGCTCGCAATCGAGAAGATGAGCGGCGCGAGAATCTCGGCTATCGGTGTCGGCCCAGCCCGTGACGCGATTATCGTGCGTCATGACATGCTCACAAAATAGCTTTAGTTAGTAGGAACTGGAGCTGGCGTTTCAAAAGTAACTCCGAGAATTTGAGAACAGGTCGCCTGAACTAATTGAGTTGCGTCACCAACTGGCCCAATCATTGTTTCTGCTGACTCATTATTCACATATGATTCGAGTTGAGCGAGAGCAATGAACTGGTCATTGATTTCTTTACCCGTGACGGTTTCTTCAATGCCTTTGTAAGCACCACGAAATAGGGTGTAGTAAAAGTCGGTGATGTTGTCTTTTGTGTATGCGTCTTGCAAGGCCTTGTTAAAGTTCTCGCAAGCCACTTTTTCATCGCGCAACTCTTGTGCGGGCTTCTCAACGGTTCCTAGATAAACCGTGCCGCCAACCAGCGCAACTCCAATCACTGAAACGGCGATAACAGAATCTGCCCATCCCCATTTGTACTTCTTCTTTGGCTGCTTGCTGGTCATGGTTTCAAGATTACCCAGTCGTTTGTGTCGCTCGCTCGGTCGCGAGAGAATAAACGGGTGACATTCGACCGTGATGACCTCGACGAGGTCGATGAGGCTGCCGAACTCTGGGGCGGCGGCCCAGCTGAGCTGACTTTCGCTGGCTCACGGCACATCCCGTTCTATAAATTCACCTACTTTGCCGACCGACTTGACCTGCGCAGAGTGGGCTACGAACTCGACAAGTTCGAGGCGCTGTTTGACCTCATGGATGACGCCCGCACGAGTCAAGCCATTCGCATCAACCGGCTGCTTCACTTGCCGAGCGGCCCAAACGAGACGGTTCGCGGGGGAAACGTGCTCTGGCAACCTGGGCGGGCGCGAGAGATCGAGTTTCGCGTCATGGAGGTTCTGCACCAGTTTGGACTCTCGATTGTGCCAACCACTCTGCGTCGCATTTTGGGCCAAAGCTTCAATCGCGGCGAGATGAATGCCTTCGAGATTGACCTGATCGACGTGTTCTATTGGGCGGCGCTGGCGCAGGTTGCCCGCGACTACGTTTGGCGAGATCAGCGGCTCGAAGAATGGTGCGAGTATCTCGAGTATCCGGTGCGCCGAACATTCGGCCCAGAAGCGGTTCGTTCGGCCGCTTAGTTCTATGTCAGAGGGTGCCTGTACAAATAGAAAGTAAGGGCGAGGGTGCTCGGCAGGAGTTTTTACCCCCTTTCAACTCCACCCCTTTCGTCGTTTGGCCGAGCACCCCGACCCCGCCCTTGCGGGAGGTAGCAATGAAATACACCCGAACAGCCAACGACATCACATTCAACACGCGAATCGATTATGTTCGCATTGAGAAAGAAGCAACCGGCTACAAGATCTATGCCGATGCCGATGATCGCGAAGCCATCTACCTACTTAGCGAAGACCAAACCGCAGCTGTAGCCGAAGCCCTTGGCATGCAGCCCGAGGCAGATTTTCTAGATTTGGTAGAGAACGCCATTAACTCCGGCAAAAGCAACGAAGTCTTCAGCGCAGCCATCAAAGATGCCAAGTCTGAGTTTTTCTGGATGAATACAGAGCAAATCGAACGCTACCTAATCGGTGGCGAACAGCCCAAAGAAATCGAAAAAGACTAGCTACTTTTCATTTTCTCTATCTATCTTGTGCCAAGAAATATGGCGGTCGGCGATGTGAGTGTCGCGATGCTGCTCACGGCTCTCATACATCCACCCCTCGACTTGCGAATCTTGCATGTTACTGACCGGGGCGTTGCAGAGAGAGCAGAAAACGAACCAAGAAGGCTTACCTTGACTCGCTAGCTCCTTGCTCTGCATGAACTCCATGAATTCAGAGTCTGCGTCTAACGTGTATTCAATCTTGTCAGCGAAGTTACGAGTTGCGGTGTTCCAGTGAGCTTGCGGGAATCGAACATAGGATCCTCTAAGCATCCGAAGCAGATCTCGGCGATAAAGTTCGCTTCGGCATTCGTGCAGCGGACGCTCGAGCCGGCTTGCGCCTGAGTTTGACGTGGCGGCCCCAAGGTAACCACACTCTGTGCACCACCAACAAAGGAACTCCCCGTCGGTGTTTATAGCCGGCCACTTTCGCACGAAGAGCTTGGTCAAGTCGCCCTTTGTGTGATCTACGTGACCCCTGGCTCTAAACACTCGTTCCTGAGTAATCGAAAATGGTTCTCCCTCTGCAACTTCGATGCTCAGTCCGCAGCTGCAGCGGCCATCGCGCATGTATCTGTGCAATGACTGGCGCTGGCATTCTTGAGCGTCTTCAAGGGATTGCTTGTATTGGCTCAAGAAAACGCGAACCGCGTTGCTTTTGCCGCGCTCGTGAATCTTGGCTGTCAATTCATGGATTGAAGGCTCAATGTCGAGAAGTGCTAGGTCGTAAGTTATCAATTTTCTCCCCTATCGTGTGCGTGCAGTTTCTGAAAGGCGTTTAGTTTCGAAGGGCCGTCGCCAGTGGCAGTCGGCTCAAGATGATCGCAGATCTGGCAGAAATAGAAAACTGACCAGGTGCACGTTTTGTCATCACGCAATTTCACTCTGAAGCTAGTTACGAGAGAGCCATCGGTGTGATTGAGGTGACCCGGTGTGTAAAGCCACTCAGAGCGCCAGTCACTTGTCTTGCCGGTTGACCCTTCGGTCATGACCGCGCAGCTGCAAACAGAGACACCCATTAGGCCCGACAGACCGGTGTGAATTTGCTCGCGCTGTTGCTTGGCTATTTCGGCATACGCATGCTGCCGCTCAGAACATTTCCACACCGCATACCAGTTGCGGTCGTCTCGAATCGCTTCGGCTCTTTGCTCTGCGTATCGAGCAGAGGTCTCATCGGCTTCTAGCACCATTACCGAATATTTGAAATCGCCAATTCTCTTGGATGCGCTCATTATTCGGCCGCCGGCTCTTGGTCTTCTTCGACTTCATCGGTTATCGCTTCGATGATCGACAATCTGAGCAAACCGGCATATTCAATTCGTTCGCGCTGAGTCATCTGACTCCACGCCTCGGCATCAATTTCGAATATGCCGTGACCGCCGGAGCGGCACTCGTTGGGTTTCTTTTCAGTCATGGGCGTCAGCCCCTTTCCGGGGCCGAAGCCCCATTGTTTTGACTCCGGCGATTTGCCGAAGTCCTGCTCTTCCCCTGAAGCACCGTTGCAATGGAAACGGTTGCCGCACAGCTAGTCAGGTACTTAGCGCTGTGGCTCTGGAGCAAGGTCTATTTAGTTTTCGTCCTCGTCGTCTGTAGTTGGAAACAAGAACGGGTTGCGTGCGCGAGCCGCCTTTTCACGGATGCTGTCGCTCTGCTCAAGCACCTCGAGGTCGATGTTCGCGAAGTGAACCTCATCGATGTACTTCTTTTTGTATGAAGACTCGAGAGCACGCTTGCACTTCTTGCAACGGTCTGCACCGAGTGCAGATTTCTGGCACTCAAAGTCGCAGTGCGAGCACTGGCCCTTTGAGAGTTTTGTGCCACAGGCACAACGGCCTGGCTTGTTAGCCAGTAGATCTTTGTTCTTCTTAAACATGTATCGCCGCCTTCTTCTTTTGGAAATGTTGCAGGTTGATTGTCAACAAAGAAATCGAGAGTTGTATTCCCGAAACTTAGCTGAATTTTCTAGGCGTTATGAATCCGTAATTCGGTTCATGAGATTCCTCCGTTCAGTTGACAGCCGATTTGGTTGCCCATATTTTTTCAACCATTCGCACCTTCCCGGGAGGCCCGGAGGTTGCCACGATCTTTTATTGATCGCTATCGGGGGCATGGTTGCCGATCCGATTCCTATAGCGGTATAGATAGTAACGCGAGCATCCGACATTTATTACGGCAACGCGAAAAATTTTTTGCCCTCACTTATTGCGGACTTTCTCTGGAGTATTTTCTGTTCCCAAAGTTTGGGAACTGATAATCAGAGTTCTTCGTCGGTATCGAAGTCGAGCTGCGATGTATCCATGTTGAGCTCGTAGAGTCGCGCTGGCTTTCCGCGCTTGGTGTTGTCGACCTTCATAGTTTGACGAAGCAGCGGCATTTCTGATTGCAACATTGAGCGTCTGAACTGGTCGGCCTGTGACTTTTCGCCGCGGGCGACATCCCTGAAATTTTGAAGATCGCTTATGCGAAACTCGCGCCCAAATGGGAGAACGCCGAGAAAGCGAAACGGGTCGAGACGCCCGGTGAAAGCGTGGCGCAGTTTGCGCCAGCCGTAGAACACCATGTCGTCGTGATCGTGGCCCAGAATTGCCGGCTTGCCCATATCCAAGTTGGTTCGGCGCTCGTGACCGCGCTTTTGGTTTGGCGCGAGTCTGTGGCCGAAGCGCGAGACGCCATCGAACTCTTCGAGCCCGTTGTGCTGCTGCTCCCAGGTGTCGATGAACTCTGTTGAGGTGACGAGCTCGAGGCCCACCCGGTAACGCCCACCAAGAATCAACTTAAGGTCGTCGAAGGCAATGGCACCCCAGTAGGGAATCGAGATGACTCTGTGGCCAACGTTGCGATCTGCCTTATCGAAAATGGCGATTTGGCGCAGTTTGACCTTGGCTGTGACGCCCAGAACGTCGCGAACCACACGGATGGCAGCCTGCAGCAAAGACTCGTCGCCGGTTACAAGGTCGCCTGGCAAGACACGGGTTTCTTGGTCGCTTTCGGTGTCTCGCAGGGTCACCACAAATAGGCCGGTTCCAGTGTCAGTGGGTCCTGATAACTTTCCTGTACTGATGAGTGAATTGGCCCAAATTGAACGCGAGAGCTTCTCGGTCTCGACCAGCGTGAATAAGACAACGTTGACCGCTAGGTCTGGCTTACTTCTGTCGTTTTCGATCACTTGAGGCACCTTTCGGGTCGAGTTTATAGGAATTTCATCCAATACCGTAATGAAATGTCAGACCCTGCGTATACTCTTACATAATAACAGCGCAAATGAGATAAACAAGAAAGGTTTCCGACATGAACGCAGATAACAAGAACTGGGCCGCAGACGTGGCCAGCAACACCCCGCTAGACCAGCTGCTCAGCCAGCTTGCTCAGTCACGCCCGGCAGCCACCAAGGTGCTTGCCAGCACCTTGCCAAAGATTCACGTCGGTCGCGGCTACAAGGTCGCAAACCTCGAGTGGTTTCCAGTCTGGACAGACGCACCTCTAAACGACCGCACCTATGTCACAAACTTTGACGCGCAGAAGGTCAAGGTCGCCGAGCAGGCCCAGGCAAACGTGGGCGGTCTTCAGATCGAGAACACCACCAAAGAGCCGGTGCTGCTATTCGAAGGCACCCTTCTCGAGGGTGGCTGGCAGCACCGCGCGCTAACCAAAACCGTTTTGGTGCCGGCGGCATCCGTGATTTCGCTACCAGTCGTCTGCGTCGAGCAGGGTCGCTGGGGCGGCGCGTCACACCAGGTCATCGGCAAGAAGGT
>JACCDL010776452.1_pt1 | contig 10661 bp, 10 predicted proteins | sample 7441931 | NCBI WGS metagenome assembly JACCDL01 (sample SAMN15323437, study PRJNA562643) | freshwater metagenome | isolation source: river surface water | place: USA:Blue River Watershed | collected 2017-08-16 | reverse complement strand
TCTTGTCGATACCGTCACTCAATATTCAATTCCGCTTGAGTACTTTGAAGCCTTTATGAGGTCGATGGAGATGGATTTAACCGTTACTCGATATCAGAATTACGAAGAGCTGATGACATACGTCTATGGCTCTGCAGTAGTAATTGGTCTTGAGATGCTTCCGATTCTCGGCTATAGCGATCCTCGGGCAATCGAGGCGGCCACCGCGCTAGGAACCGCATTTCAACTTGCTAACTTCATCCGAGATATCGATGAAGATATCGATAGAGGTCGAATTTATATGCCGCTCGATGAGCTGGCGCGATTTGGAGTTACTGAGCAAATGTTGCTCAATCGAAAACTGACCCCTGAAATTACCGAAGCGATTAAATTTCAAATTGCTCGAGTCCGTGATTTACAGGCGGTGGCGGAAGCGGGAATTCAATATCTGGACCCAATTTCGCGTCCATGTATACGCGCTGCAAGTGAGCTCTACTGTGGCATTGTTGATGAGATCGAAGCCAATGGATATGACGTTTTCACACAGCGCGCTACAACATCGCAATGGCGACGATTTAAAGTAGCCGGAATCGCCTTTATTCATACCCTTTTCCTCCGCTTGCGCTAAAGTTTTACCCACGGGAGCCACGGTGGCTGAGAGGAACTCACAATGAGTTCGACCGTTTGACCAGTTCGGTAATGCGAACTGAGAATGTGTAGGTCTACTGATGACATCTATCTTCTTCACTCTTTGGGGCTACCAAGTCTCTTACCTTGAATTCGTAGCATTTATCGCATCGTTTATTGGCGTTGGTCTTGGAATTACCGGAAAGAGAATCACCTGGCCATGGTGGGCGCTCAGTAGCGCTCTCTATCTCATTCTCTTCTGGCAATGGGATCTATTGGCGAGTGCACTCCTTCAAATTATTTTTATTGCAGCTGCTGTGATGGGCTGGTTTGGTTGGGAGGCAAGTGGAGCAAAACCAGGTCCATTTGCAAATAAGTATCGAATCTATACGGCGGTTGCAATTATCGTGGCCACTCTCATCTTCGCACCACTCTTAACCAGCATCGGTGCCGTTGCTGCCTTCCCCGATGCGCTCTTACTCTTCGGCAGCTTGGCCGCACAACTCTTGATGGTCTATGAGAAGTACGACAGCTGGCCACTCTGGCTCGTAGTAGATCTTGGATATGTTGCGCTTTATGCTTCGCAAGGGCTTCTCTTCACAACTGTGCTCTATATTGCATTCACAATAATGGCCGCTGTGGGATGGAGAAGTTGGTATGCAACTCATCGACGCACTCTTCGATCTCACTAAAGCACAGAATCGGCCCATCATCGCAATTGATGGGCCTGCTGGCGCGGGTAAGACGACTCTCGCTGAACATCTCAGCGCTGCCATGGCACTCAAGTACAAAGTACATATCGTTCATATGGATGACCTCTACAACGGCTGGGAGAGCGCCTTCGATCACCACCTCACTGATTCACTCATTGCGCTAGCACGAGCTCACAAGGCTGAGAAGAAGATTTCACTCTCACGCTTTGATTGGCATCGCAATGAATACATGGCAGCAGAAGAGGTGCCACCAGCCGATCTTCTCATTCTGGAAGGAGTGGGTTCATCTCAATCGGCTATTCGAGAGTATCTGAGCGCATCTATCTGGATTGAAATCAATCGCAGTCAGGGTGTGGAACGAGTTCTGCAACGAGATGGTGCCTCCATCAGTGATGAGATGCAGATGTGGCTTGAATTACAGGAGCAACACTTTGAGCAAGAAGGTAGTGAGAACGCAGCCGATTTCGTGCTGACTAACTAGAATTCCCTGCGTGTCAGACCTCACCGGCGAAATCATTGATGGGCGTTATCAGCTCCTTCGTCAGGTTGCTACTGGCGGCATGGCGAGCATCTATGAAGGCTTTGATACCCGCCTCGATCGCAAGGTTGCAGTCAAAATCATGCACCCTCACTTGGCACAAGATGAACAATTTGTAGAGAGATTCATTCGCGAAGCAAAGGCGGCTGCAGCGCTATCGCATCCCAATATCGTTGCAGTTCAAGATCAAGGCTGGAATCAAAGTGGAACTCCTGCAGTCTTTATCGTCATGGAGATGGTGGAGGGACACACTCTTCGCGAATATCTCAATGAACAAGGTCACCTCTCTTATCGAGATGGAATTCGATTCTTAATGCCAGTCTTAAGCGCACTTGCAGCAGCCCATAGACAAGGAATTGTGCACCGCGATATAAAGCCAGAAAACATTTTGGTCTCCAAAGAAGGTCGAATCAAGATTGCAGATTTCGGCCTTGCTAAAGGAGCTCTACTTGGAACGACAATGACAGCTGAATCCAGCGTCATACTTGGCAGTGTCTCCTACCTCTCTCCCGAACAAGTCCAACGTGGAATTGCTGATGCACGCTCTGACGTTTATGCAGTAGGTATCACCGCTTTTGAGATTTTCACCGGTAAGAAACCTTTTGAAGGCGATGAACCAATTCAAATTGCATATATGCATGTCAATGAACGAGTTCCTCGCCTTAGCTCAATCCTCACCGATGTTCCTAGCGAGCTTGATGAACTGATTTATCGCGCCACTGCTGGAGATCCCGATGAACGACCACGTGATGCAGCTGAGTTTCACTCGCTACTCTCGCAGATTAATGCGCGCCTTAATCCAAAAGAGAATCAACTCAGCCTGGAACTCGATATCCCGATCAAGCCGATGCGAGTGGAGAAGAAAGATAAATCTTTCCGTCGGCGCACCCGTGAGGTAACCGCGCCAGTGCCAGAAGTTCCAGCGGAGAAGACAGTTCCGGTCGTTCGTGAAACCACAGCTCAGGTTGCTAAGCGTAAGAAGACTAGTAAGCGAGTTCGTCGTAATCGCTACATAGCGATGGGGCTTGCAGTCGCCCTGGGAATCACCGGCTGGTACACCCTCATAGGTCCCGGATCTCGAGTCGTGGTTCCATCCACTGTCGGAGCAACAGAGGCAGAGCTCACTGCCGCTCTCACTCCCCTCGGCCTTACATCGCTCATTGTCGAAAGACGTTATAGCGAAGATATTGAAGCTAATCGTGTCATTGAATCAATTCCTGCTGGCGGTGGAAAGTTAGATCCTGGTGGAACGGTAAAGATTGTTCTCTCAAAAGGACCAGAGCGATATTCAGTACCTATGGTTCAAGGGCTCACACCAGAGGCGGCAATCAATCTCATTAAGAAGTCACCGCTTCGCGTTGCTCCTTTGATTGAAGTCTTCGATGCAACAGTTCCCAAAGGTTTTGTGATCTCATCTGCACCAGTGGTGGGAAGCAAGGTAAAGCGAAACTCAACTATTACATTGACTGTCTCCAAAGGAATTGAGCAGGTAGCGCTTGCTTCATATGTCGGCAAGAGCGGCGAACAAGCGCTCAATGAATTAACTGAAGCCGGATTTAAAGTCACTTCAACATATGCATTTAATGAGACACGTCTTGCTGGAGAAGTAATTTCTCAGACACCAGCAGGTGGTGCTACCGCCAATAAGGGTGGCGCAGTGTCGTTGATAATTTCAAAGGGAACCCAGTATTCCTATATTCCGAATCTCTACTCCATTGAAGAGGTGAAGGCGGTAAAGACTCTGCAAGATCTCGGATTACGGGTAGTGGTAAAGAAAATTGGCAAGAAGAGCGTCAAGAAGGTCACAAATATCGTGCCAAAGGTTGGTACAAAGGTAAAACGTGGCGCAACGGTAACCATCACAGTAGGGTAAGCCGGTGCCTACATCGAAGAGTTCACGTCCACGCATTGGTGCCCACACCCCGACTTCGGGAGGAATGGCCAAGCGCTCCATCGCTTACGCAGAGTTAACTGGTGCGGAGGCGATTCAAGTCTTCACATCTAATCCGCGTGGCTGGGCTATGCCAGAGACCAATCATGAAGCAGATGCGCTCTTTCGCGAGAAAGCTGAAGCGCTCGATATTGAGGTCTATGTTCACGCACCTTTCTTAATTAACCTGGGCTCGCCTACTGAAGATACCTACAAGAATTCTCTGGCTTCGACTGCTTTCTCGCTCAAGCGTGGTGAAGAAATCGGCGCTCTTGGCGTTGTTGTTCACACCGGCTCTGCTGTGAAAGAAGAGTTTGTCGATCAGGCTTGGAAGCAGATTAATAAAGGGATGATGCCCATCCTGGAGAAGCTCGGTGAAAACGCACCGATGCTCTTACTTGAACCTACTGCCGGTCAAGGACAATCACTTGTTAAGCGTTTAGAAGATATAGAGAAATACCTGAAGGCACTTGAGTATCACCCAAAGGTGGGAATCTGTCTCGACACCTGTCACGTCTTTGCTGCCGGCCATGACATCGCCAAGAAAGGTGGCATGAAAGAGACTCTCGACCTCTTAGTGGAAGTTGCTGGCATCGAACGTATTCAATTGATTCATGCCAACGATTCCATGGATGTTTGTGGCGCTCTCAAAGATCGCCATCAAAATATTGGCAAGGGCTTTATCGGTGAGGCTCCGTTTAAGGAGCTGCTCAAGCACCCTGCTGTTGTTAATGCTCCACTGATTCTTGAAACTCCGGGAATGGAGCCAGAGCACGGTGAAGAGATCGCACTGTTAAAGAAATTACGTGGCTGATAGTGCAGCATCAACGTCGCGTTGCCTTAGCTCCTTGGGCCCTGCTCGGAGTTGCCGCTGTTTGGGGATTAGCGTTTGTAGTGATGAAAGATCCTATTGCTAAGCAGAATGTGAACAGTTTTCTCTTTACCCGATTTACCGTTGCGATTCTGGCGATGATTGCGTTAAAACCATCAGTTCTCAGAATGATTACCCCCGAAATCATTCGTAAAGGTTTACTTGCAGGGCTCTTCTTAGGTACCGGCTATGTATTTCAAACTCTCGGCTTAGCAATCGCTGGTGCTGCAATTACCGGATTTATCACCGGCCTCTATGTTGTAGCAACGCCTGTGATTGCGTGGATAGTGTTACGACAGAGAATTGATCACTACACCTGGGGCTGCGTTCTGATTGCAACCATCGGACTGGCGCTCCTCTCACTTAATGGATGGTCAGTTGGTTATGGTGAAGTGCTGGTTCTAGTCAGTGCCATCGCATTTGGTGCTCATATCGTTGCCCTCGGCAGATGGAGCAATGGGCTCGATACTTATGCGATGACTGTTGTTCAATTGACTGGCTGCGCACTTCTGACAGGCGTGCTTGCCTTTGTTCAAGGATATGAACCCCCTGCCGGTCGCTCGGGATGGCCGGTTGTTATCTTCACTGCAGTATTTGCAACCGCAATCGCATTTGTCGTACAGACCTGGTCACAGGCGCATATCTCTTCTACAAAAGTCGCTGTCATTCTTACTATGGAGGTCGTCTTTGCGGCGCTCTTTGCAGTGATATTCGGTGGCGAGACAATTAGATTGCAGGCGCTGCTGGGTGGATTACTTGTACTGACTGCGATGTTTGCAATCGTTAAACCGAGAGAAAATGAGACGGTTCATGGCAATTGACCTACGTTCCGATACGGTAACTCAACCATCACAAGGGATGCGTGAAGCAATTGCTTCCGCACTTGTTGGCGATGATGTTTATAGCGATGATCCAACCGTCAACTCTTTAGAGGAACGCGTTGCTGCACTCTTTGGAATGGAGGCAGGTCTCTTCTCCCCTACTGGTTCGCTCGCAAACCAACTCCTCATCCGCACCTTAGTGAAGCCTGGCGAAGAACTCCTTACAGAGGAACGTGCTCACATTGTGCGGGCAGAGTTGGGTGCAGGAGCTGTCTTCAGCGGAATCACCACTCGCACATGGCATTCAGAGCGAGGATTGCTCAACGCCGATACACCACTTGCGCTTGCTCATGAAAACGCTGGCCCCTATTTAGTCTCAACAACAGCGATTGCGGTTGAGAACACCCAAAATTTTGGCGGCGGAACCGTTCAACCACTCTCTGAGATTGAGAAGTTGAGTACTGCTGCGCGTGCCCGTGGAATATCAATGCACCTAGATGGAGCTCGAATTTGGAATGCCCACGTTGCTACCGGAACTCCTTTTGCAGAGTTCGGTAAGCATTTTGACACCATCAGCGTCTGCCTCTCAAAAGGACTTGGAGCACCAGTAGGTTCCATTGCACTCGGTAGTAAAGAAAGAATTGCGGAGGCACGGATCTGGCGTAAGCGTTACGGCGGAGGTATGCGCCAAGTAGGTCTACTTGCAGCTGCTGGTCATTACGCCCTAGATCACAACATCGATCGACTTGCGCAAGATCATGCTCGAGCGAAGAAGATTGCAGTTGCACTTGCCGCTCATCACAGAACGATTATCAATCCAGCCCATGTCGAGACAAATATTGTTGGGTTAGAGCTTTCGGAGACTGGAATATCAGCGGCAGATTTTGCAGCACGTTGTATAGAGCAAGGGCTATGGGTGAGCGCACTTGGAAAGAGTTATGCTCGTCTGGTTACCCATTTGGATTTCGATGATGCTCAATGCGATGAAGCGATTGAGATCATGAAGAGAGTTCTCAGCTAGTCGATTGCACCCTCGTGGCGTAATAGCCAGAGCTTCATATTGACTCCCCAGCCATAGGCACCGATAGATCCATCAGATTTAATGATGCGATGGCAGGGAATGATGATGGCAATTTTATTCTTGGCACATGCACTACCTGCAGCGCGAACAGCAGCAGGACTCCCGGCGCGATAGGCGAGATCGGCATATGACTCCATAGTGCCAACCTTGATCTTTCGCATCGAAGACCATGCAGCTTGAGAAAAAGCTGCACCCGGTTGCTTCACCTTAATCGAGTTGATAGCGGTCAGATCGCCATCAAAGTAATCCTCTAATTTATCGGTGATGCCTTTGACTTTAGTGGCTTTGCCAATCTTCTCTTTGAGTTCATCGCCTGAAAGGCCAGAGAGAAGATCGCGATATCCCGAATGATTGAGACCAAGAACTGTCTCCCCACGGGATAGGAGGTAGAGCTTGCCGACTGGAGAGTCGATGGTGGCAGAAACTAAACCTGACATAAATCTTTAGCGGTTACGGAGCATCTCTGCTACGAGGAAAGATAGCTCAAGTGATTGCGAATGATTAAGGCGTGGATCGCAGGCAGTTTCATATCGTGACTCGAGATCCTTCTCAGAGATCTGCATTCCGCCACCAAGACACTCAGTGACATCATCGCCGGTGAGTTCAATATGGATTCCACCAGGGTGCGTTCCGAGCTTCTTATGCACCTCAAAGAATCCACGAACTTCATCGAGAACATCTTCAAATTGACGAGTCTTATAGCCATTTGATGTTTCAAAAGTATTGCCGTGCATAGGATCGCAGACCCAGAGAACCTGCGCACCGCTCTTGGTAACACCCTCAACGAGGGCAGGAAGGATCTCGCGAATCTTTGATGCGCCCATACGGGTAATGAAGGTGAGGCGACCTGGTTCGCGATGGGGATCGAGCTTGTCGATCAGTGCCAATGCATCGTCAACGGTGGTCTTTGGACCAAGCTTTACTCCAATTGGATTGCGAACCTTTGATGCGAAATCAATGTGAGCACCATCCATCTGACGCGTGCGTTCGCCGATCCAGATGAAGTGGCCAGAGACATCGTATGGAAGATCGGTACGTGAATCGATACGAGTAAGCGCCTTCTCATATTCAATGATGAGCGCTTCATGGCTTGCATAGAAATCGACCGATTTAAACTCTTCAGGATCTACTCCAGCTGACTCCATAAATGAGAGTGCGCGTCCGATTTCACTTGCGACCTGTTCATACTTGTCACCAAATGTTGAATCTTTGATAAAGCCTTTATTCCACTCGTGAACGCGACGAAGATCTGCAAAACCACCCTGGGTAAATGCACGAACTAGATTGAGCGTTGCAGCAGAGGTGTTGTAAACCTTGACCAGACGCTGTGGATCTGGAGTACGAGCCTCCTCAGTGAAGTCGAGTCCGTTCACCGCATCACCACGGTAAGCAGGAAGGGTCACTCCATTACGAGTCTCTGTGTCATTAGATCGTGGCTTTGCAAACTGCCCTGCCATACGACCGACCTTGATCACCGGCAGTGATGATTGGTACTGCAACACCGCTGCCATCTGCAAAATAGTCTTAATGCGATTTCGAATGGAATCTGCAGTTGCTGAGCCAAATGTCTCAGCGCAATCTCCGCCTTGAAGCCAGAAAGCTTTACCAGCTGCAGCATCTGCGATGCGAGCTTTGAGCTCGTCGCATTCACCTGCGAAGACCAGCGGTGGCAGAGCCTTGAGCTCTGCAACCGCCTTAGCTAAAGGTTCACCATTAGCTCCGCCTGGCCAGTTTGGCTGCTGCGCAGCAACGCACCTGTCGTCAAAGAGCGAATCTAGTGATGTCATGTGGTTAGCCTAAAGTCTCGAAGGGAAATGGTGCGGGGTAATTAATTCTTAGGATCTTTTAGCCGAAGAAAGAGAAGATCTCTTCGTAGCGAGCCACCGGCACTGTCTTCAAGACATCTGTAGCCGATGCCAATGGGACGTGGACGATATCTGTACCGTGAAGAGCCATCATTGTTCCCCAGTCACCCTGGTGAGCTGCTGTGATTGCTTCAAGACCAAAGCGTGATGAGAGAACACGGTCAAATGCTGTCGGTGTTCCACCGCGCTGGATGTGACCAAGGACTGTGCAACGTGTCTCGTAGCCAGTCTTCGCCTCAATCTCCTTAGCAAGCCAATCGCCGATACCTGACAACTTCACGTGGCCAAATGCATCGAGCTCTTGATCCTTCACAATCATGTCGCCATCTTGTGGAATTGCACCTTCAGCAATAACAATGATTGGCGCGGCGCCAGTTGCAAAACGTGACTTCCCGTATTCGCAGACCTTATCTACGGAGAACTTCACCTCTGGAACCAAGATGCATGCAGCATCTCCTGCAATACCTGAGTGAAGAGCAATCCAGCCAGCATGGCGACCCATTACCTCAACGATGAGTGGACGGTGATGTGACTCAGCCGTTGTGTGAAGGCGATCAATAGCCTCCATTGCAATGTTGACCGATGTATCAAAGCCAAATGTGAAATCTGTGTTGTTGAGGTCGTTATCGATTGTCTTTGGAACACCAATGACCATGACGCCAAGAGCGTGGAGCTTGGTTGCAACTCCGAGAGTATCTTCGCCACCAATTGCGATGAGCGCATCTACGCCGTGTGCTTCGAGGTTTGCCTTGATCTTCTCAACGCCACCATCGATCTTAAATGGGTTGGTGCGTGATGATCCAAGGATTGTTCCGCCCTTAGCCAAGATTGGCTTTACTGTTGCAAGATCCAAAGGCATGGTGAGGCCTTCTAGAGGACCCTTCCAACCATCACGGAAGCCTACGAATTCGTAGCCATACTCCTTGATTCCCTTAGTAACGACGCCACGGATAACTCCGTTGAGCCCTGGACAATCTCCGCCACCTGTAAGAACACCAAAACGCATCTTCATACTCCAAATGTAAGTGTGATTGGGCTGTGAAATTAGCCCGTAAATGTCATCATTGACCTGCATCAAGTCTACAGGGCGCATGATTTACTGTGAACATGAGCCTCGCCCCAGAGATAAAAGCTTTCCTTGAAAAGCAGGCAGCGGCGGGTGCGCCAGCGGTCTGGGAGGCGCCACTATCTGAGATTCGCGCAAATACCCAAGGTCGAATGCTTACCTCTGGCCCAGTAGAGCCAATTCTGGAAATCTCTAATCGCTTTATTCCTGGACCAACTTCTGATCTCCCGATTCGTATCTACCGACCAACAGATAATCCCCATGCGCCGGCGATCGTTCATTTTCACGGTGGTGGATTCGTCCTCAACTACCTCGATATGTATGACGCCTCCATGGCTCGACTCGCTAATCAATCAGGCTTTACCATCATCGGAGTTCATTACCAGAAAGCGCCAGAGCATCCATTCCCAATCCCATTTGATGATTGTTATGCAACTTTGCTCTGGGTTATTGCCAACGCTGAGAGCTTAAGGATTGATTCAACAAAGATTGGAGTTGCTGGTGATAGCGCTGGTGCAACACTTGCTAGTGCAGTGGCGCTTAAAGCAAGAGACAATTCGATTTCTTTAGCATTTCAACTTTTGGTCTATCCATGTAATGGTCGCGACTTCACCACTGCCTCTTATCAAGAGTGCGCGACTGGATACGGACTCTCAACTCAAGCGATGCAATGGTTCTGGGAACAGTATCTGCAAGGTAATCACCACGATCACAATCCATATGCGGTGCCGATGAGTGCGACAAGCTTTCATGGTCTTGCGCCAGCGATCATCCTCACTGCTCAATACGATCCGCTATTAAGCGATGGGCAAGGTTATGCAGATCTATTAAGACGCGATGGAGTGCAGGTTCTTTATCGAGAATTTGAAGGAATGATTCATGGCTTCTTTACCAATATGGCTGTAACTCCAACCTCAGTCACAGCAATAGATTTTGCAGCTCAGGAGCTAAAGAACTTACTTGCTTAAGCGGTAACGCGAATTCCCTTACCGACCACAACAATTCCAGATTCAGTAACGGTGAAGCGTTGACGGTCGCGCTCGAGATCTACACCAATCTGCGCACCAGGCTCGACAATTACACCCTTATCGATGATTGCTTTACGAATTACTGCGCGCTCACCAATTTTGACGCTTGGCATCAAGACTGAGCTATCAACAAAAGCACCAG
>JACCDL010347921.1_pt1 | contig 10661 bp, 7 predicted proteins | sample 7441931 | NCBI WGS metagenome assembly JACCDL01 (sample SAMN15323437, study PRJNA562643) | freshwater metagenome | isolation source: river surface water | place: USA:Blue River Watershed | collected 2017-08-16 | reverse complement strand
GAGTTTGGAGAATAAGCTTGGTTGTAGGTTGGTCCGTACATTACAATTTGACGGGTCAACTCCATACCATATGATGAAGCGGAGTTAAATACACCTACGAATCCACTTTGGATAACTGGTAGGTAAAGATCTGTGTTGGCACTTTCAGGGGTAGGACCATTAGGGTTTACCAACAACTCATCGAGTTTTTTGGTACAGCTCCCCAAGAGGACCACCGACAGTGCGAAGATGTATATTTTCTTAAGTGTCATGTTCATCTGGTTTTTAAGATTAGAAAGTAACCCTTACGCTGACGCCCATACGCCTTGATGTAGGACCTGAAAGATATTCAAGACCACGAACGTTACTAACACCCAAAGAAGAAGTTTCTGGATCGAAATTTACATACTTAGGGAAGTTAGGCGCATTGTACCAAAGGTTTTGACCTGAAAGGGTGATTGACAATGATCCGAATGGTGACTTAGCCAAAACAGATGATGGCAATGAGTAAGAAAGAGATGCTTCTCTCAATCTGATCATAGTTGCATCATAAGTAATGATATCAGCTACACCAAAGAAACCTGACAAGTTGTTGAAGTATGCAGCACTCGCACTGATTTGTACATCATTTGGAGTACCATCACGCTTAACACCTGGAAGGATCAAAGGAAGAAGACGATCAAAGTCAGTATCAGCTGACAAACCACGACCAACTACTGTACCTGGAGTATACGCCAACATGTCGCCACCTTGTGTATAATCCCACTGCATACGGAATGAAATTCCCTTGTAGCTTAAAGTAGAGATACCAGTCAATTTGAAATCAGGGTTTGGATCACCAACTATACCAAGTGCGTTTGATGAAACATAGTTACCGTTGTTGTCAACAATTCTCAAACCAGTTGGCTTGCTGTTAACAGCAGTTGTACCTGTATCTCTCAAAGCATATGATGCTTGGATTACACCCAAAGGATATCCGTCGATCGCAAACAAACCTTCGTTGGTGAAACCATCGATAACGATCTGCTTGATGTCTGAAGGAAGAGAAACTTTATTCCTATTCTGGAAATAGTTTACATCAACCTGCCAGTTCCAATCTTTGTTACGGATTACGTTATAACCCAATTGCAATTCAATACCCTTGTTACGAACTGAACCTGCGTTGATTGAAGTAACAGTAAATCCAGTTGAAGGATCCAATTCACGAGAAAGGATCTGGTCTTTAGAGTTTCTGTTGTAGTATGTGAAGTCAACATTCATTCTGTTGTTGAACAACTTACCTTCAAAACCAAACTCAACCTCTTGTAACAACTCTGGTCTCAAATTTGGATTTGGAAGACGGTTAGAGATGCTATTTGAGTTATAAATGTTAGATCCACGATCAACGAATGTGTTCGTGTTGATACTAAGAATAGGACGTGTGTTATAAGGAGAACCGAAGTTCGCACTTGTTGAGTAACCAGCACGCAATTTCAAGTAGTTCAAAACATTGTTGTTCTGAAGTGCCTCGATTGCAGAGGTTGGAATAAATGATGCACTGAATGAAGGATAGAAGATAGAACGGTTAGCTGCTTCTAAGTTAGAAGACCAGCTGTTTCTTCCACCTACAGTGAAGAACAAGTATTCTTTATAGCTCAACAAACCTTGAGCGAAAGCACCCAAAGAAAGGAACCTAGATTTGAAGTCGATACGACCACCATCTTCTGTATTGTTATCATGGATAACGAAGTTGTCGTGATCAAATAGACCAAATACAAGCTGTTGAGTAGAACGCTGACCTTGTTGCTCATAAGAACGCTCTTGTGAGTTCAAACCTGCGTCAACATTCAATCTCCAGTCAGAGTTCAAATCTGCCTGCCAGTTGTAAAGTAATGAGTGGTCCCAAATCATGTTATAACCACTTACAGTTCTGTGGAAACCCAATTGGAAGTCGTTACCACCAACGGTACCACCTTTGTTCTGAGAATAGTAGTTATAATCACCATATTGGTCATAACCCACACGGTACATGATGTTCATGTTCTTGGCGATGTCATACTTAACTGACATGTTACCGAAGATCCTGTTGATCTTTTGACCAGTAAATGAGTTGTTAACAGTCCAAAGTGGGTGCTGAATATCGTTAGAAGGACGATAGTAAACTGAAGAACCATCCAATGGGTTAGCATAAGGCAAACCAAAAAGATCAACAGCGATCGGCGTATACAATAAGTTACCGAAAACTGAAGAAGCTGATGGGTTAGAACCGAAACCAGTAGCAGTTGGAGGAGCTTTGAAATCAGTGATTGCATAGTTGAAAGTACCATTGATGGTCATCTTGTTGCTCAACTTTGCAGAACCACCCAATCCAAAGGTGTTCTTGATAAGGCGGTTACCTGGAGTAAAGCCTTCATCATCCATATAAGTGTAGTTAGCATTGAAGCTAGTACCGTTACCAGTACTAGAAACACCAACTGAAGTTGTCTTGATCAAACCAGTGTTGAAGAAATTCTTCACGTTATCATAGATAGGCTTGAAAGGAACTTTTGCACCCTGGAATTGAGGGAATGCAGCAGCAAGTGCAGCTGTATTGTATGGGTGGTTTACTGAATCGTATGGACCAGGAGCTGGCTTGAATTTTGCTCCCCAGTTTGAGAAGAACGCAAAACCAACTGACTGATCGAAACCACCACCATATGAATACTGGTAATCTGGAAGGTTAGCTACAGTGTTCTGGAACAAAGATTGTGAAAGGGTTACTTCCATTTTCTTGTTAGAACGCTTAGTAGAACCGTTCTTAGTAGTTACCATCACCACACCATTACGACCTAATTCACCGTAAAGGGTAGTTGCACTCAAACCTTTCAATACACTGATGTTCTCAATGCTGTTTGGATCAAGATCCAAGAAACGGCTTGAAGTAGTGTTACCATAAACGAAGCTTGCTTGGCTGTTGGTAGACGCATCAAAAGGAACACCATCCACAATAAATAGTGGAGTAGAGCTACCAGAGATGGTGTTTACACCGCGGATAACGATGTTTGTACCAGAACCGGACATACCGCTCGCGTTAAGAATGTCAACACCAGGAGCCTTACCATTCAAAAGACGCACAACGTCTCCATCAGGACGAAGCTCAAGTGCTTTTTTGTCAACAGAAGCAACTGCATAACCAAGGGCTTTTTTCTCCCTGCGGATACCTTGCGCTGTTACAACTACTTCCTGTAGACCAGCAGTAGATGATTTAAGCTGAATGTTTGATAAATTAGAACCGGAACGAACCTTCAAAGGATCGTATCCAACGTAAGTCACCTCCAACACAGTGTTGAGGTCCTTTACAGAAAGCGAAAATGTACCATCAGCAGCAGAGGTTGTACCCGTTTGGGAACCCGCTACTTTGATTGATACACCTGACAAAGGAGAGCCATCGGCATCCGATACCTTCCCCTTTACTACTGTTTGCGCAAATACCCCTGGTATTGCAAAAAGCAAACAGCACATGAACAGTGTAAGTTTTCTCATGCAGTTGATTTTTGTTATTAAAACGATAAATGTCCGATTGCGAATATAACAATAATTTCACTTTTATGAACAAATCATTAAAAAAACATCTTTACTTGTTTAACTTTTAGTAAAAAAATATTAAGCAAAGCCCGCCTAATTTATAAATTCCTCGAAACATCATTAATATATATAATAGGTCTGACCCAATTAGTCCGTGTTTAGATAATATGCTATAAATATATATTTATAATTAATTAACTTTCAATACTTAATAATCATTTAAAGCTTATTTCAGGCAACCCTATTACCTGATCTCATTACCCCAAAAGTTATCAACAGCCCGAAAAATTAATTTTGAAATGTGGGATCAATCTGTAATTTAGTGGGAGAATTTAATGGGTTAGTAAGTACTGAAGGGTCGGCATTTGCCGGCCCTTTGGTTTTTCTGTCAATTCTTAACTGATAATCGTAAAAAGTTGACAGCAATTGATCACTACTTGATGAGTATAAAACACATAATTAAAGTTTTATCATCTTCAGATTTTTTCAAATCATTACTACTTTCACTTTATGAGCAAAATCAAAAAAGCATTTTTCTGTAAACAGTGTGGTTATGAATCTCCAAAATGGACAGGTAAATGTCCTGCATGTAATGAATGGAATACGTTCACTGAAGAAATCATTCACAAAGAACAACCTCAATCAAAAGAAAGCTGGAAAGAAAATCAACAAAACAAAAGTATCGTCTTACAAGAAGTTGTTGCAGAAGAAAAGCAACGCATCATTACAAAGGATGATGAATTGAATCGTGTATTAGGTGGTGGAATTGTTCTTGGAAGTTTGGTCTTGGTTGCAGGTGAACCTGGCATTGGAAAATCAACATTGTTTTTGCAAGACGCATTGATGATGCACGATTTAAAAATTTTATACGTAAGCGGTGAAGAAAGTGAACAGCAAATTAAAATGAGAGCGAACCGTATCAATATCCAACATGATGAATTTTATATACTCACTGAAACGTCCACCCAGAGCGTGTTTCAAGAGATTAAAAAAATTAAACCGGACTTAGTCATCATCGACTCCATTCAAACAATTCAATCTCCTTATTTAGACTCATCACCAGGTACCATCTCACAAATCAGAGAATGTACTGCAGAATTTCAACGCTTCGCCAAAGAAACACAAACACCTGTTTTTCTAATTGGACATATCACCAAAGAAGGAACTATTGCAGGTCCGAAATTATTAGAACACATGGTTGATACTGTTTTACAATTTGAAGGTGATCAACATTATGCCTATCGTATTTTAAGAACTACAAAAAACAGATTTGGATCAACAGCCGAATTGGGAATTTATGAAATGACAGGTACAGGAATGAAACCTGTAAGCAACCCATCAGATATTTTAATCAATCAAAAAGAAGAACAACTTTCTGGTATTGCAATTGGTTCAACCATGGAAGGACTTCGACCATTGTTAATTGAAGTACAAGCATTGGTTACACCATCCGTTTATGGAACTCCTCAACGAACAGCAAGTGGTTTTGATTTAAGAAGATTGCAATTGCTATTAGCAGTGTTAGAAAAAAGAGGTGGATTTCATTTTGGCACAAAAGATGTTTTCGTCAACATCGCTGGTGGTCTAAAAATAGAAGACCCTGCTATAGACCTTGCCATGGTTTTTGCGCTGCTAAGCTCCTATGAGGACATCCCGCTGTCCCAAAAAATATGTTTTGCAGGGGAAATTGGCCTCAGTGGAGAGATCAGAGCGGTAAATCGGGTCGACCAAAGGATCTCTGAGGCAGAAAAACTGGGCTTTGAGAGCATTTACATCAGCAAATACAACAGAAAATCTGAACCTCACAAGGGAATTAAGACTATTTCGGTGGCTTTGATTGAAGAAGTTTACCGGACTATCTTCAAGTAGTAACAATTGATGATCACCAAAGCAATTGGCGCAATTTCCCACCTTTTGTATCCCTCTCTCTGCTTTGGATGCAAAAAAAATGAAATTGATACAAATGAATGGCTTTGTCTTCAATGTCTAACCACACTACCCTTTACAGGATTCGAAAAGACCAGAAATAATCCTGTTGAACAACTTTTCTGGGGTAGAACTCCAATCAAGTTTGCCTGCAGTTGTTTTTTTTACGTAGAACAAACCCCTATTCAACGTCTTATTCACGAAGTAAAATACAAAGAACAACAACAATTGGGTAGATGGCTTGGGCAAATGATGGGAAGACAACTTCACACGATTTTTCAACTAGATCAAGTTGACATAATGCTGCCCATGCCCTTGCATCCTAAAAAACAACAACAAAGAGGTTATAACCAAGCTACACTTCTCTGTAAGGGCATACAAGCAATCAATGGATGTGATTTTACAGAACAATTGTTAATTAGAAACACCCATACCCAAACACAAACTAAAAAAACCAGGATAGAGAGATGGAACAATGTTAGTGAAGTGTTTGCCATCACAGATACTAAACAAGTATTGAATAAACATGTTGTTTTGGTTGATGATGTTATCACAACTGGAGCATCAACAGAAGCATGTGCAGCTATATTACTAAAAGAAGGCGCCAGTGCTGTCTCTATTTGCAGTTTGGCGTTTACCCTCTAAAAAGACCAAATATTTACAACTTTTTCAAAACTGAATCGTTAGTTTAGTTAGAAGAAAAATAAACTACTATGATCAGGTTATTAATTATCGCTTTCGCTTTTTTTGCTGCAGGTCCAGCTAACATATACAAGTTCAAGGTTCCATCAATTGATGGAGACACCATAGACTTTTCTAAATTCAAGGGAAAGAAAATTCTTATTGTGAATACCGCCTCTAAATGCGGTTACACCCCTCAATATGCTGAACTTGAAAAATTGCATAAAGCTTACAAAAATAAGCTCGTCATCATTGGATTTCCAGCAAATAACTTCGGTGGACAAGAACCAGGCTCCAATGCAGAAATCAATGAATTCTGTCAAAAAAATTATGGTGTAAGTTTTACCATGGCAGAAAAAGTTTCTGTTAAAGGAGATGATATCCATCCACTTTTCAAATGGCTTACCTCTAAAGCTGAAAATGGTGTAATGGATGCAGAAATAAGATGGAACTTCACAAAATTTTTACTCGACGAAGATGGTAAACTGCTTGCAGTTTATCCAAGCAAAGTGAATCCGATGAGTGAAGAAATTACCAAACATCTTCAATAAGGACATCTCCAAGTTCTTGAGTATCTTTACGCATGCTTTTTTCAGAAATACCTGGACAGCTTAGCGTAAAAGAAAAACTAATTGGTCTTTTCCAAAACAATAGACTAAGCCATGCCCTTTTATTCTTAGGTAAAGAAGGCAGTGGTTCTTTACAACTTGCAATTGCATTTGCACAATATATCCTGTGTGAAAAAAACAATGCAAATACAAGTGCAGGTGATTCACTATTTGGAGAAGCTCCAACTAATTCTACAGAGATAAGACAAAACGCATGCGGCACTTGTCCTTCTTGTAAGAAGGCTTCAATGCTGATGCACCCCGATATACATTTTTCATTTCCAACCATCACCAAAGCTGGCGTTGATAAACCAGTATGCAACGACTTCATAACTGAATGGAGAAATTTTGTTGCAGCAACACCATTTGGTAACGCATACGATTGGCTGCAATGTTTAGGTGCAGAAAATAAACAAGGAAATATTACCGCCCATGAATGTGAGGACATCATTAGAAAACTCAATCTAAAGAGTTTCGAAAGTGGTTACAAAATTCTAATTCAATGGATGCCAGAATACTTGGGCAGCTCTGGAAACAAATTATTAAAATTGGTTGAAGAGCCTCCAGAGAAAACACTGTTCATCTTTGTTGCAGAAGATGAATCAAGAATTCTACCCACCATACTTTCAAGAACGCAATTGATTAAGATCAATCAACTTGAATCAAATGATATTGCCAACTGGTTAATCACCAATCAAGCAGTGCCAAAAGAAAAAGCTGCATCGTTAGCTCCTATAGCACAAGGAAACATGAGAGAAGCATTTCAACTATTGCATCATGCTGATGAGGATTGGCAAGCTTTACTTAGGGAATGGCTCAACGCAATATTGAAAAACGGTCCGGCTGCACAAGTGAAATGGGTGGAAGAAACCAGCAAATTGGGAAGAGAAAAACAGAAACAATTTCTAAGTTATTTCATCCATTTGCTTTCCATTTCAGTCCATTTAGCCAATTCTCCATTACAACCCTCCGTTTCAGATGAAGAATTGGATTTTGCAACACGTTTATTAAAACTAATTTCTACAGAACAGATAGAAGCAATGGTGGATGAACTCAACCAATCCATCTACCATATTGAGCGCAATGCAAATGCAAAAATCCTGTTCATGGCCCTTACCCTCAAAATATATCATATCATAAGGGATAAATCAGTAATTTTGATTCACTGATAATTTTGGAAATGGGATGTAGTTCTTGCGGTACGAAAGATGGAAAGCCTAGCGGTTGTAACAGCAACGGCGGTTGTAGCTCCGGCGGATGTAACAGATTAAATGTTCACGATTGGCTGGCCAACCTGCCTTTCTCTGACCCTGCAGTTTCATGCAGGATTGTAGAAGTCACTTTTAATAATGGTAGTAGAAAAGAGTATTTCAAGAATACCACTCTTCAACATTTTAACAAAGGTGAAGTGGTGAGCGTGGAAGGTGTGGGTGGTTTTGATGTAGGTACAGTCAACCTCAGCGGTGAACTCGTGCGTTTACAACTCAAGAAAAAAAGAATTGCAGAAGATAGCGCTGACCTCAAAAAGATTTTAAGAAGAGCAACAGAAGTTGATATTCAAAAATGGCAAGAAAATAAATCACGCGAAAAAGAAGCACTTGCTAGATCACGTGCAATTGCCAAACAGCTTAATCTAGTAATGAAAATTTGTGAAGTTGAGTTTCAAGCCGATGGCAGAAAAGCAACTTTCTTCTATACAGCTGAAGACCGTGTAGACTTTCGTGAATTAATTAAAATTTACGCAGGTGAATTCAAGGTGAAGGTTGAAATGAAACAGATTGGCGCAAGACAAGAAGCTGCAAAAGTAGGTGGCATTGGTAGTTGCGGAAGAGAACTGTGCTGCAGCAGCTGGTTAAATGAATTCAAAAGTGTAACGACTGCCATGGCGCGTTACCAAAACTTAAGTATCAATCAAACTAAATTAAGCGGACAGTGTGGTCGTCTAAAATGCTGTCTCAATTATGAACTTGATACCTACTTAGATGCCTTGCAACATTTCCCTGAGCATGCTGATGTTTTAGAAACAGCAAAAGGAAGAGCGCAACTCATCAAAAAAGATATTTTCAAAAACCTGATGTGGTATACCCTACCCGACAGCAACAAACAATACCCACTCAGCATTGATACCGTTCGTGAAATCAAAGCAATGAACAACAAAGGTATCAGACCTGAAGAACTGGAAACTGCTGATGTTGCAACTGGAACAAAAGTGAAAGAAGTTGAGCCACAGTTTGTTGATGTCGTTGGTCAAATCAGTTTGCGTTCTTTGGAAAGAAATGCACAGAAAAGAAAGTCGAAGGGAAATAGGGAACAAGGAACAGGGAATAGGGAGAAGGGAGTAGGGAATAGAGGACCAAGGCCCAACCAACCAACCAACAGACAATCAAATGAAGGACCAAAAGCACGTCCTCAAGTAGATAAAGACTCGAATCAACAACCAAGAACTAAGCCTAGCATTCAAATCAAGAAAGGCGATCAATAAAGATTTTAAAAAGAGGCTCAGCAATACAACAGATAGCAGGTGATCCATACAAGTGGAGCTGCAAATAAGATTGAATCAAAACGATCGAGAAATCCTCCATGTCCAGGCATGAAATTTCCGCTGTCCTTAACACCTGCCAATCGTTTCAACCTGCTTTCCGCCAAATCTCCAATTGTTCCTCCTATAGCGCATACTAGCGAAATGACGAATACTTCATAGTTGGCTTTCCAAATCAGATTAGAGACCAAAGAAATCAATCCGGCACTTAAAAAAATACCACCCAAGGTGCCTTCCCAGGTTTTTTTTGGCGACCAACTTGACAATGGTGTCTTGCCAATAAATGATCCAACAACATACGCCATGGTATCGTTGATCCAAATACCAACGATAAGCAGAATGCAAATTAACTTACCACTAAACTGCCCAATTGCAAGCGAGAAAAGACTATCACTGCTATCGTGTGACCAAATCCAGCCTGAACGAAGATTAACCAACAAGGCCAATGTGATTGATAAGTAAATAATTCCTCCCATTGATCTTGCAATTTGTCGCCATTTTAATTGTCGGTCAACCATAAATCTAATGGGAATAAAAAAACTACCTATTTGGACCAACCAACTACCTGCCTCATTTATTTTAAAACCTCCAAGTACCAATTGATCAGAAGCTGCCATCAACATCCATCCCCACCCCATGATAGGAAAATGAAACTTATCTAACAACGTGTTATTTCTTGTTGTTGGATCAATGAGTACTGAAAGTTTATTGAACTGGTACCAACAACCAAAATGTACAATTGAAAAGAGGATAAAAAAACTCCATTCATTCCATAACAATCCTGTGAGCATAACCACCGCATAAACCAATGCAGTCTTGGCTCTCGTAGCAAACACTTTTTTATCAAGCGCCATACGACAATTGTTTTTGAAACCTTTTATACAAGAAAACAAAAGCCGCTAGCGCAAGTACGCCCCACCAAATTGGAAATTTATCGCCAACACCATCAGCAATAGATTGATTGGTGCTTCTTAAATAAAATACTTCTCCTACACCAATAGCATTGTTGATAAAATGGGCTAGAATGGGCATCCATAAATTACGGGTTTCCGCATAGAGCAAACCCAATACAATACTCAATGTTAACCTTGTGAGAAAACCATAAAATGAAAAATGTATCGCACTAAATAACAAGGACGTGACAATTACTGCTACCCAAAAATTACCTGTTGACCTGTACATCAAATTTTGAAAACCTCCTCTGAAAAATACTTCTTCTACAACAGCAGGAACAAGTGCCATCACCACCAAAGCAACAAAAAAATCACCCCATCCACTCATTTGAGACATCACTTCAATTTGCTTCATGTAATCCTCTTCCATGCTCTTAAAATACAATTCCATTTGTGTGGTAAGCGGTATCATTTCATTGAGTGTAGCCATTG
>JACCDL010816946.1_pt1 | contig 10669 bp, 9 predicted proteins | sample 7441931 | NCBI WGS metagenome assembly JACCDL01 (sample SAMN15323437, study PRJNA562643) | freshwater metagenome | isolation source: river surface water | place: USA:Blue River Watershed | collected 2017-08-16 | reverse complement strand
CAGATGTGATATGAACCCCTTTATTTCCTCCCTGAAGTGTTAAGTTACTTATAGTAAAATTACTTACTCCATCTCCTCTTACATTAATTAAATTAAAATCATCAGTTAATCCCACAATTACAGTCTTACCCGTACCAGCTCCTACTATGCCCTCTTCTTTATTTATTAATAAGGGCGCATCAATATAAAAAACACCCTCTGGTAAATTTGCAATTCCACTACTGTCAATAAGTCCTTGAATATAAACTCTACTGCTTGATTGTCCCACTCTGTTTGTACTCCAATTTAATCCTGTTGGATTTGCTATTTCTGTAAAAACAGGGCGTGCCCAAGTTTGTTTTTGTTCAGTTAGAATAGAGCTTATAATATTTGTTGCTGTACTACCTGTTATTAAAGAGCTCTGATTTGCTCCGTTGTAAGATAAATTTGTGTTATTAAAATGACCCCTAATATCATAATTACCTCCAGTTACACCGTAAGGGGATAAATTCGAGTCTATTGTAAGTGTTTTTGCCGTTGTTGTGCTTGCGCCCCCATTAGTGGAAATCTCTTTTGATAGTAATAGTAAATTGTCTGACTCTATGTCAAAAACAGGGGTTGAGTTTGTTGCATACCCTAAACCAGCCATACTTGCTAATTTAACATCGCCCATATTTCGCATATAAATCAATGCTTTCCCTGTTCCTAAATTATTATAGTTCCAAGCTTCTGCATCTAAACCTATAATATTTAAATCTCCGAAATTATCAATATCTGTAGCATCTCCGTGAGCTGTTAATAGGTTTAACCAAGCCCAAGTATTTCCATAACTAGGGGTAGTGTTATTACCTTTTAAATCTAATTGCGGATAATCTGAAGTAATCCAATGTTTTATAAATTTATTGTTTCTAAAATAACCGCTTACACTATTATTAATAGTAATTTTAGAACCTATAATATCTACAAACTCACAATTTTGAACTGAACAGTTTGTTCCTAAAATAAACCCTCCGCTTGTTTTTGATATTTTACAGTTTGTTGTTGTTGCCCCGCTTAAAAAATTAAGACCATACCATACTTTAACACTATTTACTAAAACATTTGTAGCTCCTGCTGCAATATTTATTGGTGGCATCTCATTGTAAGAAGGGTGTCCATACAATTTCATATTACTTGTAAGCATAACACTTGCTACTCCACCAACTCTATAATTTCCTGCTTCTAGTCTTACAGAACCATATGTGTTTAACGCAGTTTGTAAATTAGCTCTTTGCGTATAGGGTAGTAAATATGCATTAAAATAATCTATTTCTTCTGCTTGATTAAAGGTTGTTGTAGGCAGTATTGTTCCTTTTGGTCTCCTTTTAATCTGCTGTAGTAAAACACTCTTCATATTGTTATTTTTTAACTACCACAGCGATTGTTCCCAACTAAACGGTTGAGTATAATAGTAGTTGTTAATATCTCTATACTTTGTTTGCATAGTTTTTAAATCAACTACGTCTATATTTTCATCTGTTAAAGCTCCTCTTATTTGTTTGTCTATAAACTTAACTACTTCGCAGTTATCATTGCAAAGCATATTTTTATAAAGGTAGGCGTGGAGAGTTTTAGTTTCGTCCATCCCTTTCCCTATTCTAAACTTTTCAAATAAATAGTAGTTATTGGCTTGAAGCAGTTCTTCTTCATAAAAGCTGTCATACAAACTTTCTTGGTCTAATGTTTTTATTTGTATTTGCCCCCCCATTACATCAGTTTATTTACATAGTTTTTCAACAACTGTTTTGCTTCTTCAAAGTATCTTTGTGAATTTACAAAGTCTCCTAAAATTGCGTGAGATTTTGCTACATCAACTAAGAACTTAATTTTAGTCATATAATTTATAAAGTCCTGATTCTTATCGTACTCAAAACCATATTTAATTAAAACTTTAGCAAATTCTATATCAAATCTGTCTGTTTTTAAATAGAACTTTGTGGCTTCAATTCCTTCGTATCCAGACTTAACTGTTATTGTATAAATTCCATCTGGTAAGTCTACGTACTCTTCTTCTTGACAATTTCCTTTTAAACAACTAAGTCCTAAGTTATGTGAATTTAAAGTATTGATTCCTTCTTTTTTAAAGGAAAAGGTTTTATCTTTTTTTGAACCTGGAATTTTTATAACAAGATATGATGGTAAGTCTTCTGCGTACTCCCAATCACTATTATCATAAATTGAAATTATTCTTGGACTTCCTGTTTCTAAAATATGAAAGTCTAAATTTATTTTTTGGTTCATTTGAATTTATTTTTAAACTTCTGTACAATCTAGTAAATCACATATAATTCCTATTTTATATGCTAAATTAAACCATTTAAACTCTTCATAGGTGATAGTTGATGCACAGTTAGGTTTTTGTGTCTCTAAAGCTTTATAAATAGTGTTTAACTGTGTTGGTAGACTTCTCCACTTTACAGTTAATCCTGTTTCTTCTTTTATTTTTGTTGGTAAATTATACCATTTGAATGAACAACTCATTTAAATATTTTTTGAATGTTTCTACTGCTTGTTTTCTTTCTGCTAAACATATATAAAAGAGGTATCATTTATTCTACCTCCTTTTAATTTTCGAGTAAAGCTTCCTATAGTTATATTTAGTTCTACTGTATTATAAGCCTCTTGTGCACTAATATAAAATATCCCAGTCTGTATATTTAATACTTCCCTTCCTTTCATAGATTTTCTAACCTTTGTTAATTTTATTGGTTTCTCTACTACTCTGTTTACATATTCAAAAACATAACCTTTATATTGATTTCTTGTTTTTAAAGCTACTCTACCTGCGCTATTTGAGTATTTTTCAGGATTAAAACCTAAAAATCTACACGCGTCTCCAAGAGATTTAAACTCCCATAGTTTTTCTTTGGTGTGATAATCATATACTGCTGTTACATTAGTCAGCCCTCTTTCATATTGAATTTGTTTTAGGGCACTGACTTGTTCTTCTGTACGTTTTTTTCCTCTAATCTTAGCTGTTCTTTTTTCTATATGCTCAGGTGTTTGTTTTGTATTTTTATTTCTTATGGTAATAGCCTCAGATATTTTCTTTCTACTCTCTTCTGACATATTATTACTACCTTCTCCTCCGTCTGTTAGATTAGCTAATATGCCTGTTTCTAGGTTTTTTCTTCCATAGATAGATATTAATAAAATTTCTAATTCTAAAGCTTCTTCTTTAGATATCCCCTCAGCTATTATTTCAACTATATATCCTGCTTTTTCTACAACTTTTTTCCACAGGTTATTTCTTCCAAACTTTTCATAAGCCCTTTTCTTATTACTCCCAACTCCTACGTAAAAAACTTGAAATGTGTCTAATCTTCTATGCCTATATACTATTGCCATTATGCTGCTTGTAATCTTTTGTCGTAGTTAAATTTTTTGTACTCAGCACCATTATAGTAATAAGCAAAAATATTCCAAACTCCTGTTTTTAGTGCATTATACATTTTAAGATTTGATTTTATAAATAATAAACCAAGTCTTAGTTGGTTTGCCTCACTTTCTTTTGCGTAGTCCCACATTTCGTCTACAGACTTAAACCCTAAAAGTTTCCAATGAAAACCCATAACTTGCATTAAACCAATAGATGTAGATTCCATAGCTGCTTTAGGATTCTTTGAAAACGCATCGTTAAATGCAATCCACTCTGCTGTTTGTTTTTCAACCTTATTTAAAGACCATTTTCCAGATGGGGTATATGGAGCTTTTCTTTTAAACCAAGATGGTTCAAACTGTATAATTATTTTACCTGTGTCTTTTGCAAAACCTTGTCCTCCAGATTCTACCTTTACAACTTTTTTAATATTTGTAATAGGTATTTTAAACTCCTCTGATAGTTTTTTATATTCTTCTTCTTTTATCATCTCATTGTGCAAAAAAATGTGCTAACCTAAGAGGGGTGTTTATTCCCTCTTTTGTTAGCAGATTTTTATATTTATTCCAAAGTTCCATTGTATATTTATTGTTATTTTCTCCCATAGCCACACCTGAAAATAGTGGTGAGAAATTTTTAAAATTTGCCTAAGTTTTTGAGTATAGCAATACTACGGGAGAGTATAACAATAGGGGGCTATTATGCCCCCTTATCTTTACTTGTTACAGTGCAAGTGGGTTCACTAATTCAAGTCCTACTTTAGCTGCGAGTTTATTTACAATATCCTCGATTTCAGTGTGGTATCCTACTTTTACAAAGATTGGATATTCTTTAGTGATGTTGCTTCTTCCTCCTGCGGCTTGAGACAATCCTGTGTCTTGTACGGTGATGTGGTAAGATACCCAAGCTTGGTTGAAATCCATTACACTTTCTTCTCCAAGGTTAGTTCTTGCCAAAAGGTTATTTTTATGTCTTGTTTCTCCTTGATAGAAAGACATTGACATATCTTCTGCGCTTGCTAGATATTGAGAAAGATTTTTGATGTCTGCTGAGTAGCTAAGTCTCAATACATTTGCGAATTCTGTATCTACATCATAAGCAGGTGCAAAGTTCAAGTAATCCATTTCTCTCATACCGAAGGCAGTAGAACGAATTTTAGTTGAAGTTTGGATGAAAGGGATTTCATCTTTTGCATATTGCTCAGGAATGATAGTATATGGTTTACCTTTGATTTTGATACCCATTTTTGCGTTAGCATCAAATACTGTTGGTAATTCTTTCCAATATGTTCCGTTGTAGTTCTCAGGAGCATCTGCATAGAAAGGCTGTAAGAAGTCGGTGTCGCAAGCGTCACATACCAAGTTGGTTACAGTTGAGGTAGAGTAAATTCTTTGACATCCACCTGCTGAAGCTGCTACTACATATGTCATAGCTCCTACTGTTTGTGCTGCTGAAGTGATTGCTGGGAAACCTGCTACATTATCATTAAATTTAATAATATTTGCAGAAGGGTTTGTTACAACTGCTCCTGTAGCTGTTAAGATAGCGGCTGCGTGTGCTGCAACGAAAGCTGCTGCTGTTTGTGAAGTTGTTCCTGCATCTGCTGTAGTATAGGTAACTCCATTAACAATGATTGCTAAAGCTACACCGTCAGTTGTTACTGTTACTGTTTTTTCTGCTTTTCCTGTTGGTGCTCCTTCAACAATTGTCAACCCTGGATAAGCTGCTTGTAGTTCTGCAAGTCTTGAAGCTCCACATTCATTATCTGCCAATTGCAAAGTGAATGCTTTAGTTTGTGAGAAACAAGAATCTCCTGCTACAGGTACTACTGTTACAGTTGTTGTTTTGTTACATACATCTTCTGTAGTTCCAATCAATTCTACTTGTGCGGCTGGATTTGCTGCAATAAATGTAGCTAATTCTCCTGCTGTTAAAGCGTTGTCTAAAACCACTGAATAAGAACCAAATCCTTCGTCATTTCCAAATTTAACTGCTGACAAAGCAACTGCTCCTGGTAATGCTTGTACTGTAGCTTTTGAATCTACTCCGTCATCTTCTAAATTAACGTGATAAACAACTCCGCCTTCAATTAATGAATATGTTGCTAAACAGTCTTCACAGCCTTTAGGGTAAACTGTTGGTGTAACCACTACATAGTTAGCTAATGTGTCAGAAGCTAAATGTAAGATTGTATATTCTGAACTTCCATTGCTGTAGTTTGTTCTAACTACTTTTCTAGGGCTATAGAATGATTCTACTTCTGCCATAGCATTTGAAGTTCCGTCGTCTACTACAGTTACTGTAGAAAATATTGATTCAACTCCACCTAAAGTAGTGTTTGCACTGTCAATTACAGAAATTTCAATGAAATTATCCAAAGTTTTGCGAGAACGTGGTATAGTATATGCTTTCAATTCTGCAACCAAGTTACGGATAACCTCTTGCATTGATTGCCCTACTTCTCTTTGAGCTCTCATTTGTACAATGTGGCACTCTTCTCCGAATTCTGCTTCTACAGGATATCCATACAATGCAATATCATATACTGCTGATTTTCCTTCAGGAATTGTTAGTGCTGTGTTGTCATCAATACCATCATATCCTACGATAAATTCGTCGACTTTTAGGTCTTGTTTTTTAGGAGCATTAGCTGTAATATTTACAATGCTATTCAAAGGAAAGAAATCTGTTTGTGCATATGGTACGTGGTTATCTCTTAATCCTGCTGGTGTATTAGCAACTCCCAATCGAATAGCAATTCTCTCAGTGTTTCTCAATCCTGCAAAATCAGAAATAGCCTCTGCTCCACCTACTACAGATTTATCTTTTACAAAAGCTAACTCGCCTTTTGCTAATTTACCTGCTCCTCCTGTTTTTTTAAGTAAGCCTTTATTTACAAAAAATGGCTTGTTAATACTTGAATGTGACATAATTTTTAATGTGTTTGTTTTTAATTATTTTTGAGTTCGTAATGTTTGTAATTGTGCTCTTGGATTGTTCTCGTTAATGTCTGAATTGAAAACCATTAAGGATACAATATCGTCAAGTGATTTTTCGTCCCACTCTATTGGGAAATTTTTATCAAAATCTGATTCTGGGTTTTCGTCATTAACTAATCTGATTTGATTAGGGTAGCGGTAGTAGTTCAAGAGAACTTCGCTGATTGAGAAATTATCTGTGTAGAAGGAGATATTATCTGAATTGATTGTGTAAGGTACTTCTCTCCATTCAAAAGATGGTTTATAAAACTCATCTTGAAGTAGTTCATTTAAATTTTCTGTTTGTAACTCATAGCAATTTACAAAGTCTATGCAACTTCCTTTTTTTGCTTTAGCTCTAACATCTGCTAAATCAAAGTAATTATCAGGTAATTTAAAATTATACTTGTCTTGAGTTTTTGATGATGAAGGTAATTTTTCGTCCAAAACTAAAAACTTCTGGATATACCTTACATCATCTATTCCTCTTTGTTGTAAGTGTAGTGTTATGAACTTATTTTGACTCTCATTGAATAATAAACAAATTCTTAGATTATCTGTTGTGATAGAATCGTTTGTGCCGTTCTTTTCGGCTTTCATTACGAATTTATCTTTCAGTTGGTCAAATGTAATCATATACTTAATCTAATTGCTCATAGAGCTCTGTAATAATCTCGTGTTGAGGTGATTTTGGGTCTAAACAGAACTTAGCAATATCTTGTAGGCTTGTTCCTAAGAAAGCTGTTTGGTTTAAAGTCATATACTTACTTCCTACTTTCTTAATTTTGTTTTTTACTAAAAGTTTCTGAGCTATTGAGAAATACTCCATTTCTAGTTTACCTTTATCACTTTCGTATTTGTTGCAAGCTTCTGTAAATCTCTTAACAAAGTCTGAACCTGTTTTAGGGTCATTTATAATGTCGTAGTAAATATCTTTTAAATCTTCACTTTCAATATTTTCTTGAGTGTTCTTATTAAGGAAGCCTAAGATGATGTCTAGTTTTTCTCTGTTACTGTCTGCCATTTCATTGAAAGTGTCGACACAAGTACGTTTATCTTTAGTGCTTTCTTTTTTCTTGTCTTTTACTTCTTGAATTGAAGTGATATTGAAAAAAGCGTTGGCTTTAAAAAGTGGGTCTTTTTCGTCTTCATTACAAGCAACTCCTTGCATTATAACATTAAATAAGTCAAGTAAATCTGCGATGTTGTTAGTGTCGAATTCTCTGTTGACATAAGCATCAAATCTATACTCTCCCCAGAAAGAACTATCAGGCGATAGGTCTTTATTTTTCATTTTTTCGTAAGGGATTACAATTTTACTTCTGTATGATGCAATCCTTTCTTTTTTCTGTTCCTGTGATAACTTTCTGTCTGTAGTTAGTACTCTACTAAATTCATATAGTCCTGTATCGTATAACCCTGTTGATTCATCAAAGAATACACACTCTTTGTTATCATTCATATCAAATGGAAACTTAGTGGCTTTTATTTCTTTCATCCCGTCTGGGGCAGCACTGTCAAATCTATTTGATAAACTGTATTTTTTTCCAACTTCTACAATAGTATTACCTATGTAAAGAAAATTGGCTTCTTCTTTTTTTGTTGGTTTGGTCATTGGTGGTTTTATTGGTTTTTAAATAAGTGCCTCCTCTAAGAAGAAGAGGCACGTCTTTTTTTATTATCGGATACTATTACCGTATCTATTTTTAAGTTCTAGCATTACAAATTTACTTGGGTCAGCTAACCACATTGCTCCAAAACCATAGATAAAGAATGATTCGTGCATTGTTTTAGATGAAGCAACAATATCAGAGGCTTTTTGTGAACTATAACGTCCATTTTCGCGTCCCCAAACTACTGCATTTCTCTCAGGTCTAACTAAGTAAACATTGTGTTTTGCATTTCCTTCTCCACCAACTGCTTTAGTACCTTCAGGTAATGTTGCATTATTAGAGTAAAGTTGGTCAGTTACATTCCAAATAATACCTGTATAAGTTGTAAGGTCTTTACCACCTGGGTTTGTTCCTCTACGTCTTACATCTGCACCTGACATATAGTCTAAAGATGTATCTCTAATTGATTCAAAACGACCTACTCCTGGTAAGTAAGCTTCTGTTATTTGAACTAAATTTACTTTTAAAGCATCTAAAGAGCCTGTAACAATTCTTTTATCTGTTAAAGTGTCTGAGTTAACTAAAGCTGCAATTCCTGGATTATTTATCTGAGCATATCCGTGTTGGGTGATAATTCTTCTCAAGTTGTCATCTAATTCAGAACCTGCTTTAATTTTCAAGTAAGTGTCTTCTACTTTTGAACTATTGTTTTTATAAACGTAATTTCTTACAGTTTGTAGGTCTGCCAATTCTGCTCCGCCTTTTTTGTTGTAGTAAACAATTCTACCACGTCTCATTTGTCTCCAAAGTCCTTCGTTAAATTCTAAAGTTCCTTTTCCTGTTGAGATTTTAGCTCCCACCATAAACATCATAGAAAGGTTGAAGTGTTTGTTGAAATGTTTCAAAGCTAACATCTCTACCAAAGTAGCAATAGTTGTGATTTGTCTTGAACCTACATTTGCAACAGAAACAATTACTTCATTGTCTGCATCTCTTCCCATAGCTGAAATTTCATTCAAATAAGCTTGAGTATCTGCTGTGGTATATCCTGGCAATAGTTTAATACTATCTGCTTTTCCTGTTACCCAAGTTTCAACCCCTTGTCCACTACCTAGTTTGAACTCGCATTCAATATAGTTAGTTCCGCTTGGTAAGTGGTGTTTACCTAATTTTTCAGAGTATTCCGCAATATATGCATTAGCCGCTTCTTTATAGTTTACATCTGCTTGCAATAAATATGCTGGATATGCTTTAGTTGAGTCTTCTTCTGAACCTACTAATTTAACCCAGTGTTTAAAACCATATCCTACAAAATCTACAGGTTGGTCGTCTACAATAAGTATATCTCCAAAAGCTAAATCTGCTGAAATAGGGGTAAAAGGAGAAAGTTGTCTATTAAGTACGATTTCAAAAGAAGTTCAATCACTACCTAAGAAACCATCGGCTGCTTGATAAGATGTATCTTCAACTGTTTTCATACAATTATCTGTCTCTACTGACATTTTGTATTTAAATCCTCCGTCTTGTCCATTTACTTCTAGTACGGCGTTAGATTTAATTGCATCTCTGTAGATTGAATCTTGGAAAGATGTTCTTTCTACTACTTTTTTATCCCAAGCTGACTCCATCAACATCATATTTCTCATAGGGTCTAACTCTATGAAAGAAGACATTGTAGATGCATCTTGAAAACCTTGTTGTGCTACAAGTAAGGATGCATCTGACTTAGAAACAGCAGAAAATCCTGTGATTGCTGCTCCGTTAGATTGGAGCGTTTGATTGGAAAAATAACTCATTTGTGTTTTTTAATTTTAAGGTTGTATTTTAAATTTTAAGTTGGTTAAGTACTTGGTCAAGCTTGGCATTTCCTGTGCCTTTTGCTTCTTGTTTAACTACTGTTGGGTCTATTCTCATTATTGAGCTTGCTACTTTTGTTTGATTTTGAAGTACTTTCCCTGCGGAAATCCATTTTTCAAACTCATCTAAATTGTGTAACATAAACGCCACTTTAGCGTGTTTTTGTGGGTCATTAATACTGTCGAAATAAAGTTTATCTGTGTTGGTTAAACCTTGGCTATCTCTTTTAGTTGTATTCTCTATTAATAAACCTCTTATATTTTCAGGTATCTTTGATTCTTTGTAGAATGTTGATACTTCTTTTTTAAACTGTTTTTCTTTTTCTTTTTCTTCGGCAATTCTTGCAAGCTGCTCTTTTTTCTTTTCTTCTACAGATTGCTTGTAAGCTCCTATATGTGTGTCTAAGATTTCAGTTGCTGTTCTTTCTAATTCAAAGTTTTCAGTTAAATCTCTAATTTGAGCTTGAATAACTCTGTCTGAAAGTCCTTTACCTTTTAGTTCGTGCCAAACAATATCAATTTGTTGTTGTTCGTCATCAATATTAGACTTCATTTGTTGAAGAATATCAATAGTTTGAACTTCTTCTTTTATTAATGTTGAAATATCCCCACCTGCTCTTTTAAGTTCTATTAAGCTTTCTGTGAGTTCATCAATACCTTCTTTTGAAATATATTTCTCTTTAAGGTCTTTTTCTTTTAGCTCTTTATAAGTAGAAAGAATATAGGCGTAAGTGTCTTTATCTATGTCTTCTAATTCGGATAGTGAAGTTTGAACTTCTTCTCCTTCTTTTCCGATTGTTACTTGAAAGTTTTCAATTAAACCAT
>JACCDL010025265.1_pt1 | contig 10673 bp, 10 predicted proteins | sample 7441931 | NCBI WGS metagenome assembly JACCDL01 (sample SAMN15323437, study PRJNA562643) | freshwater metagenome | isolation source: river surface water | place: USA:Blue River Watershed | collected 2017-08-16 | reverse complement strand
GGATATCCCAATACTTCGTCTGGATTCCCGCGGCTAGCCGACAGCGGCCCTTCTGTACATACGCAGATTCCTGCGCCTGCGTACGTACCCGACGCGGTTCACCGCCGCATCGCGTTCTCGCGAATGGCACTGAGCGTGCTGCGGGTGGAGATCACCTCGGGATCCAGCATCACCTCGATCAGCGTGCCCGTCTCGCGCGCTAGCGCCGCGCGCAGGGCGGGCTCGAAATCGGCGGTGCGCTCGATGCGCTCACCGGCCCACCCGTAGGCGCGCGCCAGGGCGACGAAGTCGGGATTGACCAGCGCGGTGGCGTGCACATGCTGCGGGTACTCGCGCTCCTGGTGCATGCGGATGGTGCCCAGCATGCCGTTATTGAGCAGGACGATGATGGACTTGCCCCCGTACTGTGTGGCGGTGGCCAGCTCCTGCCCATTCATCAGGAAGTCGCCGTCACCCGCGATGGTGAACACGGTGCGACCGGTCAGAAGGCTGGCGGCGATGCCGGCGGGCACGCCGTAGCCCATCGCGCCACTGGTGGGGGCCAGTTGGGTCTTCAAACCCCGGGCCAAGCCGTAGTGGCGAAAGAAGCGATGCATCCACGTCGCGAAGTTGCCCGCGCCGTTGGTCACCACCGCATCGGGCGGCAGGTGCTTTTGCACGGCAGCGATCAGCGCCGGCATGTCGATCGGGCCCGGCAGGGGCTGGGGCTCGAGGTTGGACAGATAGTCGGCATGGGCCGCGTCCGTCCAGTCGGCCCAGGGCAGCTGCGGGGGCGCAGTCAACACCTCCAGCGAGCGCGCCGCAGCGCTCATGCTGGCGTGAATCGCCAGATCGGCCTGGTAGACGCGGTGCAGTTCCTCGGCGCTGGCGTGGATATGCACCAGGGTCTGCGCGGAGCGGGGCGCCTGCAGCAGGGTGTAGCCGCCTGTGGTCATCTCGCCCAGGCGCGGTCCGATGGCAATCACCAGATCACTCTCGCGGATGCGGGCCGCCAATTTGGGGTTGATCGCGATGCCCACATCGCCCGCGTATTGCGGGTGATGGTTGTCAAAGCAATCCTGGAAGCGAAAGGCGTTGCCCACCGGCAGCTTCCAGTTCTCGGCGAAGCGTTGCAGGGCCTGGGCCGCCTGCGGCGTCCAGCCCCCGCCACCGGCGATCACGAAAGGCTTGCGCGCCGCCAGCAGCATCTCGCGCAGTCGACGCAATGAACCGGGATCACTCCAGGCCTCCACGGCTTCGACGCGCGCCAGTGGGCGCGCCTGCACGGGCTGCGTGAGCATGTCCTCGGGCAACACCACCACCACCGGCCCGGGCCGGCCATTCATCGCAGTGGCGAAAGCGCGCGCGACGTACTCAGGAATCCGCTCGGCGCTGTCGATCCGCTCGACCCGCTTGGCCAGGCCCTTGGTGCTGGGGCCGAAGAAGCTGTGGTACTCGACCTCCTGAAAGGCCTCGCGATCGCGCTGGTCGCTGGCCACGTCGCCCACGAAGATCACCATCGGCGTCGAGTCCTGAAAGGCGGTGTGAATGCCGATGGAGGCATTGGTGGCGCCAGGCCCGCGCGTGACAAAGCACACGCCCGGCCGCCCGGTGAGCTTGCCCGCTGCCTCGGCCATGAAGGCCGCGCCGCCTTCCTGGCGGTTCACGATGAAGCGGATCTGGTCCTTGTGAGCGTGAAAGCCGTCAAGCACGGCCAGGAAGCTTTCACCTGGAACGCCAAAGGCGTGGGTGACGCCCTGGGCGACCAAGCATTCGACGAGCAGGTGACCAGCGAGGGGGGAGGCAGGAGAAGTCATGGAGCGCAACAGCCTTCAGGGCGTAACGGGCACTTGAGCGGTGCGGCGTACCTTGCGCACGTTCACCGCCGTGAAAATCAGCAGACCCTGGAAGACGAACAGGCCCAGCCACACACCCTCGTAGTGCTGGTGATCGAGCAGGCGCCCGAACAGCGGGGCCGCCAGGGCTTGGCCAATGTCCAGCCCGGCGTACACCACGCCGTAGACACGGCCCGTGGCGTGATCGGGCGTCGAGCGCTTGACGATCAGATCGCGCGAGGGACCGGCCAATCCGGTCGCCAGCCCCATCGCCCCGAACAAGGCGGGCACGGCCAGGGCCGGCAAAGGCGCGAAGCCAATGGCCAGCGCGATCGCGGCGGCCACCCCCATGCCCGCCGCCATGATGCGCTCGCAACGCTGTGGGTCGGCGACCAGAAAGCCTCCCAGCAAGATGCCGCAGGCACTGGCCACCATGTAGACGGTCACGCAGGCTGCGGCCAAGGCCACAGGCAAGCCATGGAGCTGGCGCGCCGCCTCGGGCGCGAAAGCCTGCACCACGCTCAGGACGATGGCGTAGAGCAGGAAGAACATGAAGCACATCCACACCGAGGGGATGCACAGAAAGGCGAAGCTGCCCTCCGAGCTCGCCACTTCCGTGGCCTGCACAGGGGCACGCACGGGCAGATCCAATCGGTCGCGCCACAACCAGAGCACGACCATCACGGCCAGCACCAGCACGCCCGCAGCCATCAGCGCCACGCGCCAGGAGAAGGCCAGGGTCAGCGGCACCAGGAGGGCGGGCGCCAAGGCCCAGCCCAAGTTGCCGCTCAGGCCGTGCACGCTGTAGGCATGCCCCAGATGCGGTGCACTGACCTTGCGATTGAGCAGCGTGAAGTCCACCGGGTGGAAGACGGCATTGCCTGCGCCGGCTATCACCGCGCACACGGCCAGCATTTCATAGGACGTGGCGGCCGACATGCCAAAGGCAGCCACGGCGATCAGCCCGAGTCCGGCGAACAGGATGTTGCGTGGTCCGTAGCGGTCCACGAGAAAGCCCGAGGCAGCCTGCATGGCGCAGGACACCACGAAGAACAGCGTCATCAGAAAGCCCAGCTGGGCATAGCTCACCGAGAACGCATCCTTGAGCCAGGGGAACAGAGGAGCCAGCAGCAGCTGGCTGAAGTGGCTGATCAGGTGACCCAGACTCACCAGGCCGATGACGCCGGCGTCGCTGCGCAGGCTGGAGGCCGCCGCGGGGGTGGAGGTGCTCATGCCCGAGATGCTAGCCGCAAACCCCGGGCCGCTCAGCCGAGGGCGCGCAGCAGGAGTCCGGCGGAGATCGCCAGGGCCATCCAGGCGAAGCCCTGCTGCAAGCGCGGCCCTGCCAGGCGGGCGGCGAACCTGCGCCCGGCCAGTAGCCCCACCAGCGCGCCCGCCGCGAACGGCGCTGCCAGCGCCCAGGGCACCTGGCCTGCCAGCGCGGCTTGCGCCACCGCGCCGCTGGAGACCAGCGCCAACACCCCCATCGAGGTGGCCACCACCGCCTTCGTCGGCAGGTTGGAGACCGACAGCAAGGCAGGGACCAGAACGAAGCCGCCGCCCACGCCCAACAGGCCCGACAAAAAGCCCGCCGTCGCACCGGCCAGCGCCAGACGGACCGCGCAACGCGGGGTCCAGCGCAAGCGGCCTGTACCCTCGTCCAGCAGGCAGGGCGCGCTGCCGCGCACCTCTTGCCCATCGCCCCGGAGGTCTTGCGCCGCCTGCCGCAGCATCCGCACTGACACGGCCGCCAGCACGAGGGCAAAAAGCACCATCAGCGGGGCGTTGGGGATGCGCTGGGCCAGCCACAGGCCGGCGGGTGTGAGCAGCAGGCCAGACACGGCCATGAAGGCTGCGGCCTTGTAACGCAGCAGCCCTTGCCGCCAGCCCAACACGGCACCGACGCCAGCCGCCAGGGCCACCGCCAGCAGGCCGATCGGTGCGGCCTGCGCCAGACCCAGATGCAGACCGAACACCAACAGGGGCACGGCAATGATCGCCCCGCCTGCACCCGTCAGGGCCAGCACCGCACCGACCCCGAGGCCAAGCAAAGGCGGCAACAGCGCAGGCAACAGGGTCACTGGGGGGTCGCAGGCTGGGCCGCTGGGCCCTGAGCGCTCAGCTCGTGCACCCACATGCCGGCCAGCATGGCCAGGGTAAACACCCAAGCCTGCCATTGACCTGCGCCGGCCGAGACGATGGCAGGGCCGGGGCAAAAGCCCGCCAGGCCCCAGCCGGCGCCAAACACCAGGCTGCCCACCACCAAGCGGCGGTCGATGGCGCTGGCGCTGGGCAGGTGCATGGCGCCGCCCAGAAAGGCGACGGTGCGCTGGCGGGCCACGGCAAAGGCGCCCACGCCCACGGCAATGGCGCCGCCCATGACCAGGGCCAGCGACGGATCCCAGGTGCCGGCCAGGTCGAGGAAGCCGAGGACCTTGCCGGGGTCGGTCATGCCCGCCAGGATCAGGCCCAGGCCAAACAGCAGGCCAACCGCGAATTCAGTGAGTCGATGCATGTTGATACACCGAGTGACGTGGGGGCTCAGGCCAGCAGGTGGCGCATGACGAACACCGTGGCAAAACCGGTGCCCATGAACGCCAGGGTGGCGACCAGCGAGCGCGGCGACATCCGCGACAGACCGCACACTCCATGGCCGCTGGTACAGCCCGAGCCGTATCGGGTGCCCCAGCCGACCAACAGGCCGGCCACCACCAGCAAGGCTGGGGTCGCGTCGATGCGCGGCACCACGGGCGCTGCGAACAGCGACCAGACGGCGGGCGCCGCCAGCAGGCCGGCGATGAAGGCGATGCGCCAGCCGGCATCGCCGGCACGCGGACGCAGCAAGCCGCCCAAGATGCCGCTGATGCCCAACACGCGGCCATTGAACAAAATGAACAGGGCCGAGGCCAGGCCCAAGAGCACGCCGCCGGCTAGCGAGGCCCAGGGGGTGAAATGGTTCCAATCGATCGTCATGTGCTTCTCCTAGAGGCGGGGGTACGGGATTTTTTTGCAGGGGCGCAGTACTGTTGGTAGAGAACTTCCATCACCGCCAGCGCTTGCGGGCTCTCCAAACGGTAATAGATGTTTTTGCCGTCGCGCCGGGTGTCGACCAGCCCCTCCTCTCGGAGCACGGCCAGCTGTTGTGACAGCGTGGGCTGCACGATGCCCAGCGCCTCTTGCAACTGCGAGACGCTGCGCTCGCCTTGCGCGAGTTCGCACAGGAGCATCAGGCGGTCGGGGTTGCCCAACACCTTCATCAGGGCGCAGGCTTGCTCGGCAGCATGCCGCAAGGCCTCCAGGGGCGCAGCGTGGGCGGGATGGGCAAGGACAGACATGGCTTGCAATTAATCTACTTTTCGATATATTATCAAATCATAGATTGATTGACAAGGAGTCCTGCATGCCCGCGACCGTTGAGCCCTTCTTCGACCCCGCCACCTGGACCTGGACCTATGTGGTGCATGCGGGCCAAGGCACGGCCTGCGCCATCATCGACCCGGTTTTGGACTACGACGCCAAGTCAGGCCGCACCCGCACCGACTCTGCGCAACGCGTGGTCGACTATGTGCGTGCGCAGCGCCTGTCGGTGCAGTGGATTCTGGAGACCCATGCCCATGCCGACCACCTCAGCGCCGCGATCTGGCTGCGCGAGCAACTGGGCGGGCGCATCGGCATCGGCGGCCGCATCCCCACGGTGCAAGGCGTGTTCAAGAAGATCTTTCATCTCGAGCCCGAATTCGCCACCGACGGCTCGCAGTTCGACCATCTCTTCGCCGACGACGAGACCTTCGGCATCGGCGACCTGCCAGCCCGCGTCCTGAGCGTGCCGGGTCATACGCCGGCCTGCGTGGCCTACCAGGTCGGCGATGTGGTCTTCGTGGGCGACACCCTCTTCCCGCCTGACGTGGGCACCGCCCGCTGCGACTTTCCCGGCGGCAGTGCGCAAGCCCTCTACCACTCGGTGCGCAAGCTACTGTCCATGCCAGACGAGACCCGCCTGTTCATGTGCCACGACTACCCGCCCACCGACCGTGCGCCCCGCTGCGAAACCCGCGTGGCCGAACAGCGCGCCCACAACATCCACATTCACGACGGCATCTCCGAGGACCAGTTTGTCGCCATGCGCACGAAACGCGACGCGGGCCTGCACATGCCGACCCTGATCCTGCCCGCCATCCAGGTGAACATCCGCGCCGGCCAGATGCCGCCGCCAGAAGCCAATGGCGTGAGCTACCTGAAGATCCCGATCAACGCGCTCTGACGCGGCCGAGCCATACTTGCGGCTTCACGAACAAGGAGACAGGCATGCAAGCGGTGGGAAAGATCGCCGTCGTCACCGGCGGTGCGAGCGGGATCGGCGAGGGTCTGGCGCGACGCCTGGCCGCCGACGGTGCGCGGGGTGTGGTGGTCGCTGACCTGGATCTGGCACGCGCCCAGGCCGTTGCCACCGACATCGGCTCGCAGGCCCTGGCCCTGCGCTGCGATGTGAGCCGCGAGGCCGACATCCAGGCCTTGGTGGCCGCCACCTGCGAGCGCTTCGGCCAGGTGGACATCTTCTGCTCCAACGCGGGCATCCTGGGGCGCCCCGGTGGCTTCGAGCTCGAGGACCCGCTGTGGGATTCGATGTGGCAGATCCACCTCATGGCGCATGTGTGGGCGGCGCGCGCCGTCGTGCCCGGCATGGTGGCGCGCGGCGAGGGCTTCTTCCTGGTCACGGCCTCGGCCGCCGGCCTGCTCAATATCGTCGAGAGCGCGCCCTACGCCGTCACCAAGCACGCGGCGGTGGGCTTCGCCGAATGGCTGCGGATTGGCTATGGGCGGCGCGGGGTGCGGGTGGCTTGCCTGTGTCCGCAAGGCGTGGACACCGCGATGACGCGCGGCGGCGCCGGCTCGGCCGGCCATGACGGCATGCTCACCCCCGCGCAGGTCGCCGAAGAAGTGATGCAAACGATGCGCGAGGAACGCTTCCTCGCCCTGCCCCACCCCTCGGTCGCCCAGTACATGCAGGCCAAGGTGCAAGACTACGACCGCTGGCTAGGCGGCATGCAAAAGCTGTACGCGCAGCACATGGGCCCGGCGCGCTGATGCGCCTTCGCGGCGCGTGCGCCGGCCTCAGGCCGGTGCCGCGTTGCCGAACTTGAAGAGTCCGGGCTCGCGTACCGGATCGACCTCCACCGGGATCACGCTCTTGGGCGGGAAGCGCCCCTCCAGAATCAGCTTGGACAGCGGGTTCTCGATCCGCTGCTGAATGGCGCGCTTCAGGGGCCGCGCGCCAAACACCGGGTCAAAGCCGACCTTGGCCAATTCTTCCAGCGCCGCCTCGGGCACCTGCAGCACCAGGTCCATCTTGGCCAGGCGCTGCTCCAGCACCTTCAGCTGGATGCGGGCGATGCGCGCGATGTGCGTGGCATCCAGACCATGGAACACCACGGTCTCATCGATCCGGTTCAGGAACTCCGGGCGGAAGTGATTCTTGAGTTCGTCCCACACCGCTTCCTTCACGTCCTCGTAGGGCCGACCCACCATGGACTGGATCATGTGCGAGCCGATGTTGCTGGTCATCACGATCACCGCGTTCTTGAAATCGACGGTGCGGCCCTGGCCGTCGGTGAGGCGCCCGTCATCGAGCACCTGCAGCAGCACGTTGAACACGTCGGGGTGGGCCTTCTCGACTTCGTCGAGCAAGATCACGCTATAGGGTTTGCGACGCACCGCCTCGGTCAGGTAGCCGCCCTCTTCGTAGCCCACATAGCCCGGAGGCGCGCCAATCAAGCGGGCCACCGAGTGCTTTTCCATGAACTCGCTCATGTCGATGCGAATCAGGTGGTCTTCGCTGTCAAACAGGAAGGTGGCCAGGGCCTTGCACAACTCGGTCTTGCCCACGCCCGTGGGGCCCAGGAACAGGAAGGAGCCCGTGGGCCGATTCGGGTCCGACAAGCCCGAGCGGCTGCGGCGAATCGCGTTAGCCACCGCGCTGATCGCCTCGTCCTGACCCACCACGCGCTGGTGCAGACGTTCTTCCATTTTCAGCAGCTTCTCGCGCTCGCCCTGCATCAGCTTGGACACCGGAATGCCCGTGGCGCGCGCCACCACTTCAGCGATCTCCTCGGCGCCCACCTGGGTGCGAAGCAGCTGCGGCCGGCCGGCCTGGACCTTGTCGGTTTCGTGCGCCTGGGCCACCTTCAGGCGTTTTTCCAGCTCGGGCAGCTTGCCGTATTGCAGCTCGGCGACCTTGTTGAAATCGCCCTTGCGTGTGAGTTCTTCGATCTGGTGACGCAGGCGGTCGATTTCTTCCTTGATCTGCGCGCCGCCCTGGGCCTGGGCCTTCTCGGCCTTCCAGATGTCTTCGAGGTCGGCGATCTCTTTTTGCAGCTTCCCGATTTCTTCCTCGATCAGCGCGAAGCGCTTTTGCGAGGCCTCGTCGGTCTCCTTGCGCACCGCCTCGCGCTCGATCTTCAGCTGAATCAGGCGGCGATCGAGCTTATCCATCACCTCGGGCTTGGAATCGATCTCGATCTTGATCTTGGAAGCCGCCTCGTCGATCAGGTCGATGGCCTTATCGGGTAGGAAGCGGTCGGTGATGTAGCGGTGCGAAAGTTCGGCCGCAGCGACGATGGCCGGGTCGGTGATCTCCACCCCGTGGTGCACCTCGTATTTTTCCTGCAGCCCGCGCAAGATGGCGATGGTGGCCTCGACGGTGGGCTCGCCCACCAGGATCTTCTGAAAGCGCCGCTCCAGGGCGGCGTCTTTCTCGATGTACTTGCGGTATTCGTCCAGCGTGGTGGCGCCCACGCAGTGCAACTCGCCGCGCGCCAGCGCGGGCTTGAGCATATTGCCCGCATCCATCGCGCCTTCGGCCATGCCCGCACCCACCATGGTGTGCAGTTCGTCGATGAAGACGATGGTCTGGCCTTCATCCTTGGCCAGCTCGGTCAGCACGTTCTTCAGACGCTCCTCGAACTCACCGCGAAACTTCGCGCCGGCCAGCAGGGCCGCCATGTCCAGCGACAGCACGCGCTTGTTCTTCAGGCTCTCGGGCACCTCGCCGGCCACGATGCGCTGGGCCAGGCCTTCGACGATGGCGGTCTTGCCCACACCGGGCTCGCCGATCAGCACCGGGTTGTTTTTGGATCGGCGTTGCAAGACCTGGATGGCGCGCCGAATTTCGTCGTCGCGACCGATGACCGGATCAAGCTTGCCCTTGCGAGCTCGCTCGGTGAGGTCCAGGGTGTATTTCTTCAGTGCCTCGCGCTGTCCTTCGGCCTCGGGGTCATCCACCTTTTGACCCCCACGCACAGCCTGTATCGCCAACTCCAGGGTCTGGCGCGACAGACCGGCGGAACTAGCAGCCTGTGCCATGTCGCCCTTGTGGTCGCACAGGGCCAAAAAGAACAATTCGCTGGCGATGAAAGCATCGTCACGCTTGATGCCCTCTTTTTCAGCCGCCTGCAACAGGCTGACCAAGTCACGCCCCACCTGCACCTGGTCTTGGCCCTGTACCTGAGGCAATTTGGCCATCAGGTCCTGGGCGCTTCGCCGCAAAGCCTCGGTGCGCACGCCGGCCCGCTCCAGCATGGATTTGGGACCGTCTTGCTGATCCAGCATGGCCTGCACCAGATGCTGGGGTTCAATGTAAGCATGGTCAGCCCCCAGAGCCAGCGTTTGAGCTTCTTGCAGGGACTCGCGAAATTTGGTGGTCAACTTGTCGATGCGCATGGTTTTTTTGAAGCAAAATGTTGAATGATTCATTAACTAAGGGTCAAAGCGGAATTTTCAAGTTCGACCCTTCCACTTCACCTCTTGCCCATCCGACCATGAACATCCACCAGTTGTCGGTCACCTACAGCCCCACCGAAGATCGCTTGCTGCTGCGCATCAACACCACCACCCAGGAAGAAATCCAGGTCTGGCTGACCCGTCGCATGACCATGAACTTAATGCCTCATTTGCCCAAAATTGCCGCCGAGCAACTGGCCCTGAGCGCACCGGTGCAAACCCCATTGTTAACCGAACAGGACAAACAGGTCTTCGCCGACTTCAAGCAACACGAGCACATCCGGCAAGCCGATTTTTCGCAACCCTACCAAGAGAGCGAAAAAAAGTTGCTCGAGCAAGCACTGGTGCTGACCGACCTGCAAATGAAACCCCAAGCCGACGGCATGACGCTGCTGGTCTTGCAAGACCGAAAAACACAGGGCAGCGAGGTGCGCAGCCTCGAATTACGACTCAAACCGCACCTGATCCACGGTTTGCTGCACCTGATTCAGGAAGTTTGGCCCAAAACCGGTTGGGGCGACTTGGCCAGTGCACCCTCGAACGCCCATCCTGCCCTCCCATCGGCACCCGTTCCCGGCTCCTTCCTGAACTGAGCTGCCACGTTCTGGGGCCGGGGATCAGTCAAGGGCGTTCGAAGGGGCTTCAATGCCCCAGCGACGCAGGGCCTGATCGTCACTGACACGGGCATCGACCCAGCGCGCGCCTTGCGGTGTCACTTCCTTTTTCCAGAAGGGCGCCTGGGTCTTGAGATAGTCCATTAAAAACTCGCAAGCCTGGAAACTCTGCCCCCGATGTGCCGATGTCACGGCCACCAGCACGATCTGATCGGTGGGATGCATCAAGCCGATGCGATGAATGACGCGGCTGGCGTAAATGTCGAAGCGGTTTTGTGCTTCGAGCACCATGGCCTCAATCGCTTTTTCAGTCATGCCGGGGTAGTGTTCCAGCTCCAGACTGGCCACCGCATCCCCCTCGTTGCGATCTCGCACCGTCCCGACAAACACGCACACCGCTCCGACACGGGTGTCGCCGGCTCGCAACTGGGCAACTTCGCGCCCGAGATCAAAATCAGCCGTCTGAATG
>JACCDL011110531.1_pt1 | contig 10674 bp, 7 predicted proteins | sample 7441931 | NCBI WGS metagenome assembly JACCDL01 (sample SAMN15323437, study PRJNA562643) | freshwater metagenome | isolation source: river surface water | place: USA:Blue River Watershed | collected 2017-08-16 | reverse complement strand
GTGTTTTCGAAGATGCTGCCGTTTAATGCGTCAGTGCTTTTGATATAAATTCCGGCGTTTAGGTTCTTCATTTGATTGTTATTGACCCTTAAATTTATGTTCTTTTACATTATTGTAATTGTAAATTTCTTTTTGAGATTTTAATTATAATCATATATTTAAAATAAAATCTTATTGTATGGAAATTCATAAACCCAAATTTGTGAAGGGGTTCATTGAAGAAATATTAGTTATTGTGATTGGTATATCCCTGGCTATCACTGCAGAGCGTATTGTTGAATCATATCACCATCACAAAGAAGAGAAAGGTGTTATTACTAGAATGATTCAAGAATTGAAACGTGATAGTTCTGACCTGGCATTTAATCTTGCGCAACATACAATGGCATTGACTGCTGATAGCTTATTAACTAAATGGTCGAAGAGGGAAATTGAATTAGATCCAGACTCGTTAAAACTATATACGAGCAGATCTATGATCTTTACTTTCTTTGCTAGTAGTACTGCAGAAATAGAGGCGCTTAAAGGTTCTGGTAAGCTATACCTGATTGAGAATGCTGAATTATTGGCAAGTATTTTAAAGCACTATAATAGATATGACGATTTTAAGCTATCGACAGAACTTACGATGCGTTTATCACAACAAATTTCCGATCTGTATAAAGATAACGCTACCTTAACAACCAATATTAGTAGTGTGCAAAACCTATCCAAAATTTATGCTTATAATCCTCAAGAGCTTGAAAAAAATCTAAGGGGGAACAGGAAATATGAAAATTTACTTCAAGAAAAAAGAGTACTTGATGCCTGGGTGATTACTCAAACCACTGCATCTATAAAGAAGTTAAATAAAATTTCTGCAGCTTTGATAGAGGAGCAATCTAAATTTTAGCCTGTTAATTAGATTTTTTTTAGCACTTAAGCTAGTTGCACCTAAATCAATTATACTTTTTTGCCTGGCTCTTTTAATAGAGTTAATAATTTGTCTAAGTGCTTTTCGTAAACTTGTTTTGGACCAACATTTGATGTTACGCAAATGGATGCGGCTTTTCCTACTACTTCTCCCATCATGCCGCAGGTTCTCATAACGCGAACCGGTCCTAATCCAGTTTTTGTAACACTAATGTTTCTCCCTGCCATAAAAAGGTTAGTAATATTTCTGCTGTATAGTGTGCGATAAGGTGCCCAGTATAAATTACCATATTGGTATTCTTCTCCTCTGGTATAGTCAGAAATAAATTCGTTGCCATCAAAGCCTTCCTTAAATTCTTTTTTGGGGGTGTGTAAATCAACATGCCATGAACAAGGGAAGCAGGCGTCTTCAAATTTTGTGTGATTTTTGAAATCTTCAGCATCTAATACTACATCACCCATAAGTCTTCTAGATTCACGCTTTCCGGCAATATACGCAGACCATCCCAGTCGGTGATTTGGATACATATGGTCAACATTTTTGATGGTATCCCACGCGCCATACATAGCTCTAAAATTATGATCTCTGATGAGTTCAATTTCATTGACTTGATCTTTATTAAATCCACTTTCCCAGTACCACATATTGGCAAATGAGTCTAATCCTTCTTCTCCAAAAGTTTTTACACCTTTTCTTCCAGGGAAAGGTTTGTCAGAAAGATCTAAAGCCCAAGGACATCTTGGAAATGGTTGGGCATAATCGCCAATTTCACATTTTAATGCGAGCGCACTTTTGTCTTTGCAGTCACAGTTTAATACTTCTTCTTTATTTGTTGCATCTAATACATTAAATAAATTAGAGCTACCCATCAAATTTTCAACTTTATACTCATAGTCTGCGCCTGCCTTATAACCAATAACAGCATCTCCGGTACAATCGGCAAAAAGCTTTGCACTGATCTTTAATTGAACGCCGGTTCGAATATGTTGAATAACAATAGAGGTTATTTTATGTTCTTTTACTTGAACCTCAATAGCTCTATTTTCAATAAACAATTGAATATTGGGTTCGTTTTTTATGATATCTAACTTTTTTTGATCATCGTAATATTTTGCATCTACACCATTTAAAACCTGTCCTGGTGCTTTAATAATATTGGGTAAGATTTCATTTACAATATCACCTACATGTGGGTAGGGTTCTTTATTGGTATGACCTTCTGGCCATACTCTAACTTCTGAACTCCCATTGCCACCTAAAACAGGTCGGTCTTGCACTAAAGCTACTTTAACACCTTGCCTTGCTGCTGCAATGGCAGCGCATGTTCCTGCTAAACCGCCTCCAATCACAACAAAATCAAAATTTCCACCAAGTGCAGGAGTAGGTGGGTGCCCGTTTAGTTTTCTTCTAAAAGCGGTGAGTGCTTTAATATCGTTTGTTGGAATAAAGCTAGTGTCTTTGCAAAATAATATTGCTTCACATCTTCCTTCAAAACCCGTTAGGTCATGTAGTGCCAGGGTTGCGTTTTTACCAACGGTTATAGTTTTGCCATCATGCCAGTGCCATACAGCGCTCTTAGTTCCAAATGTTTCCTTTAGTGGAGTGCCATCAACGATTAATTGAAATTTACCAGGTGCGCCCGGGGCATTCCATGGAGCAACCCAATCTTTAGTTCTAACCCAAACGCGGTATTTTCCTTCGGAAGGGAATGTGATGTTAGTAGTAGCGTCTTCAACAGGAATTCCCAATCCATGTGCCAGTAAATAGGGGCTACCCATTTGCTCCATAGATTGTTGGTCGATATTCCAACCTCCAAAATTAGCAAACTGTTCTGCTTCAACAAATACAAATTCATTAGAGGTGTTTTTCCAATTCATTGCATTTACGCCAGGTATACTGCTGGCTAATAAAGCAAGGCTTGTGTTACCAATAGACCCTATAAAATTTCGTCTGTTCATGTAAGGAAAATTATACAACTAAAATTAGGTGTTTTTGATAAATAGGTTTCTTGATATCATTGATTCTATTTTAACTACTTCTTACTATTTATGGTTAAATTCATTGATACATAATACTAGTTTTAGCATGAAAACATACTTTAGATTGTGTTTTCAATTAACAAGTAATTTTAAGATCATGCATTTGATTCGCTTATTCTTTGTTTTATCGGCTATACTTTTTTTGGGGAAGCCTGCGGCTTGTCAAAATAATTACATTGACAATTACAATGTCAAATGGACTTCTCAAAGTGAAAACGCTTCTGCTTCTATGCCATGCGGGGGAGGAGATATTGGATTAAATGTTTGGGTTGAAAAAGGAGAAGTGCTTTTTTATATTTCTAGAAGTGGAGCTTTTGATGAAAACAATGTCTTTCCAAAATTTGGAAGGGTAAGAATTAAAGTTTCACCCAATCCGTTTGATGGAGGTGTTTTTTCCCAAGAATTAAAACTCCGTGATGGGTATGTTTTAATAGAAGGTAAAAAAAATGGACTTGATGTAAAATTAAAAATATGGGTAGATGTATTTACTCCTGTTGTTCATGTTTCTTCAGAAAGTAACAGGCCAATAAAAATTACATCTGTTTTTGAAAGTTGGAGAACACAAAACTTACAATGGACAAATCCTGCTCAAACATGGGCCAGTCTTGGTTTTAGAGACGCTCCTTTTAAAGCCACTATTTATGCTGATACAATAAGACAGGAGCAAAATAGCATTTTATTTTACCATCAAAATAGAGACAGTACTTTGTTTGATGCTACAGTAAAGCAGCAAGGACTTGATTCAATAAAAAATAAGCTTTGGAACCCACTTAAATATTTAACTTTTGGCGGAAAAATAGTAGGCGAAAATTTAAAATTTACAGGCAATACTTTTGGTAGGTATGCCAATACAGATTTTAAAGGATGGAAGCTTGAAAGTGTTAAGGCTTCAAAAAGTCATGCAATAAAAATTTTATTGCATATTCAACAAACAGGGTCTATTGATGATTGGAAAAAAGAGTTAGATGCTATCGAAAAGCGATCTTCTTTAAACACAACAACAGATTTTCTTGCTACTGTTAAATGGTGGAATAACTTTTGGAATCGAAGTTTTATCCATATTAATTCGGGTAAGGCTGACACTTCAAGTGTTGAATGGAAAATTGCTAGAAACTATCAATTATTCAGGTACCAACTTGGATGTAATGCATATGGTAAATATCCAACCAAGTTTAATGGAGGTCTTTTTACGGTAGACCCTTCTTTTACAGATAAAAATTTGCCTTTTACGCCCGACCACCGCAATTGGGGTGGTGGAACATTTACGGCTCAAAATCAACGACTTGTTTACTATCCCATGTTTAAATCTGGCGATTTTGACATGCTCCCATCTCAACTTGATTTTTATTTGCAGGCCTTAAATAATGCAGAATTACGTACTCAGTTTTATTGGGGGCATAAGGGCGCGTCATTTACAGAACAGCTTGAGCAGTTTGGCTTGCCCCTTGCTACTTCTTATGGATGGAATAGGCCCGTAAATTTTCAAAAGGGTTTAGAATATAATTATTGGCTTGAGTACCTATGGGATACGCAGCTTGAATTTTGTTTTATGATGTTGGATCTACAAAAGTATACAGCGCAGGATATTTCAAAATACATTCCTTTTGTTGAAAGCTGCTTAACATTTTTTGAAGCACATTATGAGTGGGAAGCTTTGTCGAGAGGCCGTCAAGCATTGGATGGTGATGGTAAACTTATCTTATATCCAGGTTCGGGAGCCGAAACCTATAAAATGGCATACAATTCTACTTCAACAATTGCAGGACTTAAAGCGGTATTAACAAAATTAATTGAGTTGCCTGAAAGTTATCTTACATCAGAAAAGAGAGCGCACTGGATTAAGATGTTAGAAAAAATTCCGGCAATTTCTTTTCGTGAAAAAAATGGATTTAAAACAATCGCACCTGCTTGGACTTGGGCGCGAATAAACAATCAAGAAATTCCTCAGCTATATCCTGTATTTCCATTTGGATTGTATGGAGTTGGTTTACCCGACCTCGACATAGCTGTTAATACTTGGAAATATGGCACAGATGTTCCAATTCAAAAAAATTATATCAGCTGGCATCAAGATGCAATTTTTTGTGCAAGACTTGGATTAACAGATGAAGCTGCTCAAATAACATTGAAAAAACTGGCAGATGCCAATAGGCGATTCCCAACATTTTGGGGTCCAGGACATGATTGGGTACCAGATCATAATTGGGGTGGAAGCGGAATGGTAGGTCTTCAGGAAATGCTCATGCAAACGGTTGATAAGGCCATTTATTTATTTCCAGCATGGCCTAAAGCCTGGGATGTTGATTTTAAACTTCACGCCCCTTATAACACGGTTGTAGAGGGGGTATTAAAAGACGGAAAAATTCAGTCAATAAATGTTACCCCAGCATCACGTATGCAAGATTTAAAAATCATGTTAAAATAATTGTATGCCTAACAAAAAAAATGTTGTTTCAATGATGGGGGTATTGGTAGTCGTTTTTGTTATGATGAATATGACTTTTGCGCAAGCACCCATTTTTAAAGTAGACAGTAGTTATCTTCAAAGACACGACATTGTCTATAATACACCAGCTTATGAAGGATTTGAAGGATTTCCTTTGGGAAATGGCGATTTGGGAGGACTTGTTTGGAATACGAATAGTGGATTTGAAATACAGATAAATAAAACCGACATTTTTGATGCTACAAATGAAGAAGCAAATGCTACTTTGAGAAATGGCGTAAGAATCAATATAGATTTGGGAGCGCCTGGCTTTGACTGGATGTATTTGGATGACTTTAAAGGGCGGTTGTCGTTAAAAAATGCGGAAGTAAGTTGTACTGCAACAACACCATTTATGCATAGTCAAATGAGTTCTTGGGTGTCACAACAAAGAAATGTTTGGTATGTACAACTGAAAAATAATACTAAGGAACATCTTGCATCAGGTACAAAGTTGCGCGTCTCTCTTGAACGTTGGGGTAGCAGAACATTTCCAGGATGGTATGGTCATTTTTCAAAAGATACAAAAAGTGGCATAGGTTATACAAAGTCATATGCAAGAGGTAAAGACATCATTCTTGAAGCAAATTATGGGAAATTGAGATTTGCCGTTGCATGTAGGGTTGTTGGCGAAGAAATAAATACTGCTGTTATTAGTGATCATAAATCTGTCATTGAGTCAAAAACAAGGTCATCAAATAAGAGTATAGTTGTAATGGTTTCCATGGTAACATCAAATGAGTCATCTGACCCTGTTTCGGCAGCTGTAGTATTATTAAACAAATCAACAAGCGTTCCTGTTGCTAAAGAAAAAGCAGAACATCAAAAAGCTTGGTCAAAGTTTTGGAGTCAATCTTTTGTTCATCTTGGAAATGATTACATAGAAAATATATACTACCTCAGACGTTATCTTATGGCGAGTTCGTCACGAGGAAAATTTCCGGTTGTATTTAATGGCGGTTTATGGACATGGAATCATGATGTTCGAAATTGGGTAACACCCCATCATTGGAATACACAGCAACAATACTGGGGTCTTGCTGCTCAAAACGATTGTTCGCTGATGCTACCGTATTTAAATACGTATCACCGTTTAATGCCTTTTGCCAAAGATTTTGCTTTAAAAAGAGGAGCAAAGGATGCGTTACTTTGGTCGGAACCTCACGACTTTTTTGGAAGTATGACATTTTGGGAGCGGGCTGATATGGTCAATAATTTCACACCTGCAAGTCAAATTGCAAACTTGTTTTGGGAATACTATCAATACACAATCGACACCACTTTTTTGGCTCAAAAAGCCTATCCTTTTATGAAGGGTGCCGCTGAATTTTATCTTCAAAAGCTGCAATGGGATTCTGTTAAAAATCAATATTATATTTTCCCTTCTCAGGCTTATGAAAGCCCTCGTACAAATCAGCTTTTAAATCCGGTCACCGACCGAAACATGATTCTTTCAAATTTTACAAATTGTATTTCAGCTGCAAAAATTTTAAAAATCGATGAAAATAAAGTTGCCCAGTGGCAACATGTTATTGATCATATTTGGCCACTTCCGTATAGAACGGTACCAAATATTGGAGAAGTCATTGATTTAGCTTGGTATCCGGATAGTTCTATTTTTCCAAAATTAAATGATCATGGCAAGTGGTTAAATGCAATGAGTCAAAATACCTCGATTGTTTTTCCGGCCGGATTAACTGGCATTAATGAAAAAGAGTCAAGAGCATTTAAAGCTGTTTCAAATATCATACTTACGCATGCGCCATCTGTAAATGCCATAACACCAGACCCTATTGTTGCTGCAAGAATGGGGATGGGGGATGAAGTTTTAAAGATGATGCAAAATGGGATTCGAAGACTTCAACATTTCCCTCAAGGATTATTTTACAATATAGATCATTGGTATAATTTATCTAGGTACAAAGACTCTTTGGTATCACCAGACATTTTTGCACAGCGGGATTATGTCTATGACGAGAGAGCTCAATATCCAAATAAACTTCCTGCAAAACCATTTATACAAGCCGGACTTGAACCTCAGAGTATTTATGGGGCTGCGGTGAATGAAATGTTACTGCAAAGTAATGAAGGGAAAATCAGAATTTTCCCTGCTATACCAACAGGATGGCAAGCGGCTTTTACCTTACTTGCTCGTGGTGCTTTTTTAGTATCTGCAGAATTAAATAAAGACGGAACGATGCCCGGTGTATTTATTGAAAGTAAAAAGGGTGGGAAATGCTTGTTGGTTAATCCATGGAAAGATGCAAAAGTTTCTATTGTAGACGGAGGAAAAAGTGGGGCAGAAGTTGCTTATCAAGTAAGTAGTGATGGTGTTATTGGTTTTGAAACAAAAGAAGGACACAATTATTTTATAACAAGGTTTGGAACAAGTGATTCACCGATTCCAACTAATTATTTTTCGGTACCTAATCAGTTGCCAAAAATATTTTTTGAGGCGTCTATAGGGAAGGAGCGAAATTTCTAATTTGATTGTAGAGGCACTGCAATGTTCATAGAGTGATTGCGACGATTGATTCCCATTGCACCAAATAAATAAATGGGTAGTCCTTTTTGCATCAGTAGCCAAGGTCTTTCCAGTTTATCATCCAGTTTTTTGCCATGCTCGTCATATACTTCCTTAGCAATTACTTTTGGATATTTAGTTGGCTTCCAGTCTATGGCATTGCTAGAAGAGAGTAATGCAAGTGCTCCTTCTTCACCAGTAAATGTTCCAATAACATCTCTTACAATAGCGTAGTTTGTTCCTTTGTAATTCCAAATAAAAGGGTCTTCTGCTATCATCCAAGCCTTTATTGCTGACGGATTTGTATTTTCAAAAATGGGCGACTTGTGTTTTATAAATGGCCCATTTGCACGATTTGAAAAGGCTACACCAAATCTTACTTTTCCGCCCTGGTAAGTTCCATTTTTTTCTACCTGTTTGTATACCAATATAAACTTTCCTTTTGCGTCAATTGTAACTGCTGGATTTGAAACCATCATGGCGTCATATGCTGTAGAATCTTTACTTATATCTAATAAAGGCTTATCAAAGCGTTTCCAGGTAGCTTCTGGATGATTTGCTACGGCAACACCAATACGCTGATTGTTTCTGTAATTATACCATGCTTTTGAATAAGCAAAATTTGGAGTAATGGGAGCTGAACCTGTTGTACCCATGTAATATAGATAGTATTTGCCCTTGTTGTAAATAACCGCAGGGTTGTGTGTGCAAATTCCGTCCCAGTAATCTTTACCTCTTTGTTTAAAAATAACTTTCACATGCTGGTAAGGGCCTTCAGGTTTATTTGAACTGGCTAGTGCAATTTCTGAATGTGTAATCCATGCTTCATGGCCACTAGCTTTTGGCCAGCGGCTGTAAAACATGTAGTATTTGTTTTTGACTTTAATTACAGACCCGCACCAAATATTGTAGGCGCTGTCAATAAATTGATTGCTTTTTGGAACAGGTTGCACCATTTTACTAATGTCTACCTCGTTCATGTTTTGAAGGCTATTTTTTTTATCCAATTTTGGCAATTGAGCGCAAACATGAAAAGTGATAAGCGCTACAAAAATTGATAAAAAACTTAATTTAGTTTTTTGTTTGATCAAGTTGTATGTTTTTTAGTATCCATATTGAACTTTCTTTAATTCTACAATTATTTTAAAACCATTTTTATTCCCTCTGCTATGTAGGCTCCAATAATTGCAGGAAATGAGTACACTGCATAAAAAATAAATTCAAATGGCAGCAAATTATGAGAGGATGAATCAGCAATTATTTCTAATATTGAAATTACTGGAAAAAAAATCATTGTTGCAAGGCCCAATTTCCAACTACTTATATTGCTAAAAAATTTTAAACTAAATCCACTAGAAAGTAATAGCCCAAAAGTCCATGTTGAAACACCTTCAAGTCCAGTTCTGATAATAGGAAATAGTGGGGCGTCGTAGTGTTTAATCTGAGGTGTGAATAATGTTGGAAGTATTATTGATAATACGCCTAAAGATGCAGCCAAAAAATAAAATGTAATTTTTTTGTTTTTCAAAATTCCTGATTTATCATCAATTTACTCATATTTAATGACAATTAAGAGGTAGTTTATTACAATGCTACTGTTTTAGTAAAAAGGTAACAGGCACAGCTAGTCTACTTCTCCAAGACTTTTCGGAATGGTCTTGTCCGGGCCATGAACGGCTTATCCACTGGCTAGGTTTGTATTTCTTTTGTTTCATAATTGCATCTACTTGTAACTGTAAAGATGCATACATAGAATCTAGTGTTTCAGTGCCATGATCAAAATATATTCGGTGTTTTTTAGCCGAAGGTAAGTGCTGTTTTAAGTAAGAAAAAAATACGGCAGGTACTGGATTGTTTTCCATAGATAATAGTCCGGGCCAGTGTGTAGAAAGGCATGCTGCGCCGCCAAAAACAGCAGGATACTCACAAATTGCATACAAAGAAATTAAGCCACCCATACTACTGCCTGCAACAAATGTATTGGATGCGTCAGTTTTGGTACTGTAAGTTTTATCTATAAAAGGTTTTAGTTCTTCTACTAAAAATTTTAAATAATTATCTGACGAAATAGCCAGTCCCGAAAAAATTGATTGACCACCGCTTCTATAGGCGTTGTAAACTAGCGTTTGATCTTCTTTGGATAAAGCTTCAAAAGGTTTTTGAGGAAAATATTCGGGATGTCTACTCTTTCCACCATTCCAAATACCTACCACAATGCAATCCCTGATTTTTTGCTCCTGCATAAGCTGGGTTAGTGTTTCATCAACGCCCCACTCTTGTTTATTCCAAGTTATGCTGCTGTCAAAAAGCATTTGTCCATCATGCATATATAGTACTGCATATTTTTTTGAAGCCGAATAATTATCCGGTAGCCAAACATCTACATTTCTTGCCGGCACATATTTTGAACTAAAATTTTCTGTTCGCACAATGCGGCCACTACTTGGTATAGGATGCTGCGCAAATGCAATAAACTGATTGCTTAAAAGGAAGAAACAAATAAGCTTGTTAATGAGTTTCATTTTTTACTTTTTATCCGCAATAAATTGATTGCTATCTACGTCCTTTAAAAAACGAATAATATTGGTGAAATAATTTTGCTGGTCGTCATACATACTCATATGGCTGCCATTTGGACATAAGTAAGTTCGGCTATTGGGAATTAATTTTCCTTCTTTTTTCATGTCATCAGGCCCCATTTCATCATTCATGC